>Ga0181404_1000038_pt1 | contig 33308 bp, 42 predicted proteins | sample 27SPOviralmetaG_FD_130133 | JGI IMG/M metagenome (GOLD analysis project Ga0181404, IMG submission 130133) | Marine viral communities from the oligotrophic San Pedro Time Series (SPOT) site, San Pedro Channel, CA, USA - 27 SPOT_SRF_2011-10-25 | ecosystem: Environmental > Aquatic > Marine > Strait... | reverse complement strand
GCCCTTCATTCAGAATCTTCCCGATGGTATCTTTATCCAGGAGTGTAATGAATTTGACGGCTGGAGTCGTCAGGATCTCCTGGATGAAATTAAACGACTGAAAATGAGAATTAACGAACTGGAGAAACCTCAGAAAAAAACAATTGTAAAATCAAATGTCGACTTCGCCGACCATCTACGTGCTCATTTCTGTTAAAAAAATTACATGCACAATTTAGATGTGTTCAGTGGTTCGACCTTTCATGTTTCTCAGGAAGGAAATTCAGATTCCAACCAAAGTTATAAAGGATCTGAGAGAGGTCAGCAATCTATCTTGTAAACTGAAGTGGGAATATGCAGGTAATGTCAAAACCTATAGAACTATTAATAAAGATTCAATTATTTTCAGTAAACCCACCTATGTCACTTCGAGGGATAGAGCCAGTGTTGGCGCTGACACTATTATCGGGGTATGGCCATCACTCGTAACTTATCACACACACCCATGCGTCTCCATACCAAGTAAGATCGATTACGACACAAGTAAGATTTTTGTGACACTACCGAGTAAATGTGATTTTGATGCATATATTAGAGGATACCCCGGTATGCAAGTAAATATAATTTGTGATGCACATGGTTACTACATCATTGATTTAATTTCAGCGGCTGAAAGAAATCAATTTCCACAACTACATGGAGTCAACATGATCATGAACGACTTCAGGCAGAAGGAAGAAATTAAACGACTGTCATTCAGTGAAGAAGGTCTTGAATATTTCGACACAACCTTAAATAGGTGGAAGGAAATCGTGAATACTGACCTGAACCTGGTGTTGAATGAAAAGCTCGGTATTACTATGCGTTATTACGGTTACGAAGATGAAGCACCAGTCGTCAGTCTCGATTTGGATAGTATCTAGACATGGCGTCATCCAGTTCATCCACCTCATACCATGCGAGGTGACACTCATTTGACTTTTTCCCCTCCTCTTCACAAATTTCTTGTGCTTCTTGTATGGCTTCTTTGAAGCGTAGACGAAGTCTCAAATTTTCAGCCCGTTTTGGCTGTTGTTCGATAGCTTTTTTCTCATAAACATCCTTCAATACATTTTGACTAGTCTTTATGAGTTTATGTTTGTAAGAGTCATTTGACGAATACGCAATACACCTCATTATAATGTACTAACATATTAAATGCTTTCTAAGTTCCTAAGTGTCAAACTCTTACGTTTACCAAAAAGAAAAATGACAACTGTTCATGACCTGACTACGAAATTTCAAAAGTTGTCTCTGAAGAATACACACCACAATGGAAACGAGACTCAGCAGCATGGTTTCGTATGGGAAAAAGAGATCGGGTCTGCATTAGGTGCGTCTGACGAGGAGATGAATTCGATTTCGTATACTTCAAACATAGATCTTCCATCTTGTTTCAACAGGAAACACGGGGTTGACAACCATTGTAAGACGACCGGAAGCCAAACAGTATGTATGGGTAGTGTCGTGAATACCTTCGATCATTTGGATTCTGATAAGACTCACTTGACAGTCATACATTATACACAAAATGAACACTGGAAAATTGTTGAAAATGTATATCAATTGGACCTCACTGGGATGAGGGCAGAATTTTTTGGTGACATTACATATGAAGAAATTTTCAACCTAGAAAGCATCATCAAACGTATCCCCCCAGGTCGTTTGAACAAGTCGGAGAGGGAGAGAATCTATAACAAAATGAAAAGGGAATTAGAATCAAGGTCTGGATTAATGAAACTCAACCCAAAGGTTGATAGCAAGTCTCAGAGGAGACTGCAATGCTCATTCAATATTAATATTTTCATGGAAAAATATCCGGGTAGGTGTATATACTCAGGAGTCGGTAACAAATTCTACGATGGTTACATTTCCCCTAAAATTGAAAGTCGTCGTCGAAGATTAAAGAGAAGAAAGGATATTCAATCATGAGTGAACAAGATACTGGTAAATTCCGACTAAATAGTAAGGATCAGTTTTATACCAACAAAGAAGTTTCAAAGAAGTGTGTCAATCTTGTCATCAAATATATACCACACAGTGCAAAATATACATGGGTAGAACCCTCCGCTGGAACGGGTTCCTTCGTAGACGCCCTAGAATCCCATCATCAACGAATAGCCATGGATATCGACCCCAAAACAGATACGATTGAGAAAAAGGACTTCCTCGGGTGGGAGCCCACAGTATCTGGGGATGTCATTGTTTTTGGTAATCCACCATTCGGTAAACAATCCTCACTGGCTAAAGCCTTCATCAGAAAGAGTTGTTCTTTTGCGAATGTTATAGCCTTCATTTTACCAAAATCATTCACTAAACCCAGTATGAATAATGCATTTGAAGACCACTTTCATTTGATCCACACTTACGAATTAGATAAAAACGCATTTGAAGTGAATGGAAAAGAATATGATGTTCCGTGTGTTTTCCAGATATGGGAAAAGAAGGTTCGTAAAAGACGATCAACAAAAAGCGTTGAACCTTTTGGATTTAAATATGTCAAATCCGGGGAAGTGTATGATTTGGCGTTCAGGAGAGTAGGTGTATACGCTGGCCGGTGTTACTTGAATGATGGACGGGACTTTAGTGTTCAATCACACCACTTTTTGAAGTTCGACACCGACCATATAAACACAATCATGAGTAAAGTCAATGCTCATACGTTTCCAAGTAACACGGTGGGGCCACGGAGCTTGACAAAAACTGAAATTAACACTGTCCTCAATAAGATAATTAAAGGTTTAGGGGGTTAATAAGATATATGTCCTACAACGTTGAACCCTGTAACTTCAAGTATCGCGTCTCCTCCCTCGAGAAGATTGTCGATGGAGACACCGTAGATGTAAACATTGATCTTGGTTTTGATGTCTGCACAAAGCAGCGTGTCCGTCTCCTAGGCATTGATACCCCCGAGTCTCGGACGTCGGACAAGGTTGAGAAGGCGTTTGGTCTCATCTCAAAGAAGAAGCTCAAAGAGTGGTGCTTGAAGGCGGTCGCATCTGAGAAGGATGATATTGAAATCGAACTCAGATGTCCGGAGGCTGATTCTAGGGGTAAGTTTGGTCGTGTCCTTGCTGAGATTTGGGTATGTGAGGATGGCAACTGGACCAACGTAAACAAGTGGATGTGTGATGAGGGATACGCAGTCCCTTACGCAGCTCAAAACAAGGCACTTGTAGAGGGTCTTCACATTGAAAACCGTAAGAAGCTGATCGAACGTGGTGAAGCTCCCAATTACACATGGTAAGGATCTTGCCTTACCCATAAATTACAAATCCATTTCTCACCAGACTTTACAGGTTTCCCACCATGTAAAGCCTTGGAAGTATCTAGACCGTATCGGTCTAACGTATTAAAAAACAACGCGTCACCAGCCTTTAATTTGAAGGACTTGTTGATATTGGGAAACTCCGTTTCACCACCGTCATAGTCATCTGTGAGTGCCAGTATAAAAGTGTGGCGGCGACTATTCTTTTCTCCTATGAACACATCTTGGTGGGGTTTATAATGACCACCTTCCCCATAATGAAGCACCTGTAATTGCTCACAATGATCGATTGTTTTATTGACATACCCGACACAGCGTTCCATCACTGATCTGATGACTGGGTCTGTTTTTTGGAGCCATGCTGTCCGACTTTGACGAACATTTTTATCTATTCGACCATCAGTGTCCACGAGAGAATCGGACAGGCGTTCTTTAGCCTGTTTAATGATATGCTGTCGTTCCTCGGGTGATATGAAGTCACTCAGAATCACTGGAGTCTTGTACGTTGGGAGTAAACATAACACCAACACTATCAAAAAGAAAACAAGTATCATCCTAACATATCTAGATAATTATATTTTTAGGTAAATGACAGTTATATCTCTTCCTGATATTGGAGAACACTTCGTTACTGTAGTCAACAATACCATGTAACACAGATAGGTAATAATCATGACCGTCGGGGTCAATGATGTATTGCCTCAATATGTCACCACCCGTATGAATAATCATCTCATAGATGTTAGATATGTCCCTCACTTTGTCTACAAACTTTTCTTGTCGTTGTAGAATGTTTTTGAAATCTTCTAGTGATATTTCGTTGAGCATGTAGCCTATCCGAAAGTTCACATTGTCTGGGGGTCTCGTATCCAGGTATAAATTGTGTCTATCGGTCTCATAAACGACCATGGCGTATTGGAGTATTTCTTGTGTCGCCATCTTTTCCCGGAGTTCCCTAAACGATGGAATACCCCCACATGGTATATCTCCATGCTCCCTAGATGTGTTCGTTTTACGCTTAAACTGTATATAGTGTGGGTTGTGTATTCTTCCAGTTTCAATTTCACCAGTTCTCCAATTGAATGTGCAATGGCAGGACGTGCACCACATTTGCGCACATCCATCAGTTCTGTGAATCATGATTCCGCATTTGGGGCAGGATTTACTATCTCTCTTGATGAGTTGCATCGTTTTTACAGTGTCTGGATTACATACATGATCTTCATCTTTCACGTCGTTGCATTTCTCACAAAAGTAAACTGAACACAAACCACAAAACCAGTTTTCACTCAGAAACCCTTTACAGTTTTCACTCGGGCATTTATGAGTAAACTTTCTCGGCTCAAGGGTTGTATCCTGACCACCTTGACGTAAGGTTTCTAAATGTCTGTATATAGACTCCATAGTTCTGTATATCACCATTATTTCTGGATGGGTTCGTAGGTTCACAATGTCTTCCTCTGTTCTTATGTACATGGCATGTAATTCAACAAGTCTTCGTTTCTGATTCCTTAACATTTCATTCAATTTTCTCATGCTCAATATCCTCTCGACTTCAGGTTGTGTTTCAGGCATCAGAAGTTCTTCACGTTTAAACAGGATGTCCTCACGATGTTTTCTGTATACCGTGTTTCTGAAATACCTCGTGCAAAACGAATCAACAAATTCACGATTCCATATAGTCTTACACTTCATACAGTGTGGGTCTGTTTCTGTCGAAAGTAAATATGTCTGACAACAATTTTTACATGCCGTATATTCACAGTGCAAGCATACAACTTTCTTGTGCCTCAATTTATTAAACTGTTCACAACATACCGAACATTCATCCATCTAGTTTAAAGAGAGATTACCTCTTTAAATTATTTAGAGAAATAATTTGAACATAACCTATAATGTCTCCCGCTATTGGTATTGATCTCGGAACTACGTATTCTTGTGTTGGTGTCTGGCAGAATGATCGCGTAGAAATTTTACCCAATGATCAGGGTAATAGAACAACACCTTCGTATGTTGCGTTCACAGACAGTGAACGTATGATTGGTGACGCCGCAAAAAATCAAACTGCGATGAACCCAATGAATACAGTGTTTGACGCTAAACGGTTGATTGGTCTTAAGTTTTCGGATCCAAAAGTGCAAGATGACATCAAAGATTGGTCCTACAAAGTTGTGTCTGGAAAGTCTGACAAGGCGACTGTCGAGATTGAATTCAAGGGTGAGAAGAAAAGGTTTGAACCAGAGGAAATCTCATCTATGGTTCTCACAAAGATGAAAGAAACCGCTGAAACTTTCCTTGGTAAGACAGTCACAGATGCGGTGGTCACAGTTCCGGCGTATTTCAATGATTCACAGAGACAAGCGACCAAGGACGCAGCCTCTATTGCGGGTCTTAACTGTCTTCGTATCATCAACGAGCCGACAGCAGCTGCGATCGCTTACGGTTTGGACAAGGATAAGTCCAAAGAGATGAATGTTCTCATTTTTGATCTAGGTGGTGGCACCTTTGACGTATCTCTCCTGACCATTGAAGATGGGATTTTCGAAGTCAAGGCTACCGCGGGTGATACACACCTCGGGGGTGAAGACTTTGATTCCAGGCTCGTCAGGCATTTCATCCAGGAGTTTAAGCGTAAAAACAAGAAGGATATCAGTGACAATCCCCGTGCGCTACGGAGACTTCGAACCGCGTCTGAAAAGGCTAAGCGCACCCTTTCCTCTACTGCACAAACATCCGTGGAAATTGATTCTCTGTATGAAGGGGTTGACTTTTACACTTCAATCACCCGTGCTCGATTTGAGGAACTCAACGCTGACCTGTTCAGAAAGTGTATGGAACCAGTCGAGAAAGTCATCAAGGATGCGAAAATGGACAAAACCAGTGTTGATGAGATTGTCCTCGTCGGTGGCTCCACACGAATTCCTAAAATTCAGCAGATGCTCTCGGACTTTTTCAACGGTAAGGAGTTGAATAAATCCATCAACCCTGATGAAGCTGTTGCTTACGGCGCCGCGGTGCAAGCCGCCATTCTTTCCGGGGTTGAAAGCGGTGACGTGCAAGATCTTCTCCTTTTGGATGTCGCACCAGTTTCACTGGGACTTGAAACCGCTGGTGGTGTCATGACTAAGATCGTGGATCGAAACACGACCATTCCCACCAAGAAGGAGCAAGTCTTTTCCACATACTCGGACAACCAAACAACTGTGACTATTCAAGTATATGAGGGTGAGCGTGCCAGGGCTCAAGACAATAACCTACTGGGGAAGTTCGACCTAAACGGTATCCCCCCTGCACCTAGAGGCACTCCACAGATTAACGTCAAGTTTGACGTTGATGCGAACGGTATCTTAAATGTAACAGCTGAAGACAAAGCTTCTGGAAAGTCTGAGAAGATTGTCATTACGAACGACAAGGGTAGACTTTCCAAGGATGATATCGAACGCATGTGTAAGGATGCGGAGAAATACAAGGAAGATGATGAAGCTTACATGAAAAAGGTTGAAAGTATGAACCAATTTGAAGCAAGGGTTTACAATGTTCGTTCCACTCTAGATGACGAGAATTGCACTGTGGGTGATGACGACAAAACAAAAATCAAGGAAAAGGTTGAGGAAATGATTTCTTGGATTGACAACAATAAAACTGCTGAACTGGAGGAAATCGAAGCGAAATCCAGTGAATTTATGGACGTGTGTGTCCCACTATATGCGGAACAGGCGAAAACTGAAAAGGCGAATGGTCCAATCATCGATGAGATGGATTAAAACTGAATATCTACGAAACTACCTAACACTTCATACACGTCATCTCGATCATAAATAGTTTGAGCAAAACACATGGTCATCTCAGCAGCCCCGTATGACACATACGTGCTGTTATACTTTTCAAAAATAGACGCGAGATCGTCAAGATTATCATCACACCATGATATGACATCATCACCTGTCATATCACGGTGGAGACCCTTTTCAATGAAACTGACAACCTCGTCGCTGAGAGGCATGTCAGTAAGCACGGTGCAATCGTCGTCAATGTTCATCATATTTTTCTTACTTTCTTTATATTTACATTTTACTTAGGTTTTGGGCGACGCTTTTTTGCGGCTTTCTTGGATATCCCCAATTCCTTGGCGAGTTTGGCATTTCGAGCTGGCCCAGCCTTCCTTTTCTTTTCCTTCTCTTCCATCCTGGCAGCGGCCTTTTTCAGTGCAGCAGCGGACCTTTCAGCCGCTTCCCTGGTCGCCTTTTTCTGTTTTTCCTCCTTTTCTTTAGCGGCTCTTTTCGCTTTGAGAGCCTCGCCTCTAGCTTTTTGAGCCTTGAGGGCTTCTTGGACCTTATTCTTTTTTGCCTGCTTCTTAGCGGCGGTTTCAGCACGCTTCTGTTCTGCTTTGAGAGCCGCAGCTTTAGAAACACCCGTTTTAACAAACTGATTGTTTCTCTTTTTCAATAGACTAGCAGCGGTGGTAGCGTTCTTCCCCTTGTCTCTACCCGTGGATGCAGATTGTTCCCTAGATAATCGAACCCTCTCAGCACCAGTCGCCTCACTCAATTTCTTCTTCTCAGCGGCGATTTTAGCGGCAGTTTTCACATTGTTCATCACCCTTCTCTTCTTGTTATTTTTCACGATATTCCGGAATGTCTTAGTGGGTTTAACCGCTAGAGGGTTATCAAATACCTTTGACTCATTGAATCCTGTTGGAACGAAAGTGTTTGTGACGTTGGTTTTCTTTTCAAATTTCATACGCGCGACTTTATTCCTGTTCTTTTTACCCCTGAAGGCTGCCTGAATTTTTGTAGCCGCTTCATCATTTTTAGCTTTTTTGATCGCACCAGCTACCAGGGACTTGGAAGTGTTTGAAATTTTTTGGTTCACTTGTTTATCCGCTGATGCGCGAATTAATGCGAGGTTTGCACTGGGTGCGTTAATTCTCTTAATGTATCCAGTCTTATTTTCCCGTGGTATATTCAGACCCTGGATATACTTTTTGAGTGTGTTTCTTTCACCCTTCTTCGAGAGGTTCGCCAATTGTTCCTCGAAAATTTTACGTCTCTGAGCCACGTCATTCTTGAGTTCCATGACCTTTTCGAGATGACCACGCTTTTTGATTGGTCCAATTTTGCTCATTTGAATTTCTTTACGCAACTCGATCTTCTTGTTCAATTGTTTTTCCAGGTTTCTCAGAGTAGCATCATTCTTCGCGTTCTTAATCGCGGGATCCCATTTACCAATGCGACCCGCGAAACGACCGACTTCATTTTTAGCTTTTTTGAAAATCCTGTTCTTGGTTGGTGCTAGGTTAAGTCTGTTTATCTCAGCCCCTGCGTTGAAATTATTGGCCACCTTCGGTTTCGTGCGTTCTTCGGTTTTTGCTTTACCCGCGACACGGCCAGCACCTCTCTTCCGAGCCTGATTAAAAATAGTCTTATTCTTCGACTTGTTCCACTTCTTCATAAACTCAGCGACATCAGCGTTCGTTAAACCATCAATTTGTTTCAGTTTAAATTCAACACCCTCACGAACCTTCCTGTCAGTGTTTGCTTTGTTGAGTTCCTTACCCTTGATGTTCAACTGCTTGTTAAGTTCAGCTGCTGCGTTGAACGTGTTTTCATCATTCACAGCCTTCTTCTCCTGATTTGGTTTCTCGTTGATCGTGTTTAGTTTGGGTTTGAAAGGCTTTAGGGTGTTTTTCCTCATATTGAAGCCTTTCACTAGGGTGCTTACCTTTCTACCGGTGTTCTTGAATTTACCCTTTGCGTTGAAAGGCTTTGGGGTGTTTTTCTTTTTCATATTAAAGCTTTTCACTAGAGTGCTTACCTTTCCTCCAGCGTTCTTGAATTTACCCCTTGCATTGAAAGGCTTTGGGGTGTTTTTCTTTTTCATATTAAAGCTTTTGACTAGAGTGCTTACCTTTCCACCAGCGTTCTTGAATTTACCCCTTGCATTGAAAGGCTTTGGCTCTGGCTTTGGGGTGTTTTTCTTTTTCATATTAAAGCTTTTGACTAGAGTGCTTACCTTTCCACCAGCGTTCTTGAATTTACCCCTTGCATTGAAAGGCTTTGGCTCTGGCTTTGGCTCTGGCTTTGGCTCTGGAATTATATTTTCATTTTGGATTCGTTTATTCCTGTTCCTGTCCATAATGTTTTGGCGTCTCTCTTCATTTTTGAATTTCCTTTCAAGTTCTCTCATCTTTTTAAGATTCTTTGTCGCCTGAATTTTAGCCCCTTCCTGTTCTCTAGTCACTCGCCTGGTTTCATTTGCAATTCTCTTACGCTCCTTTTCATTTCTTACTTGCGAATTCTTCTGTTTGAGATTGGTGAGTTGCTGATTATAACGTTCTTGGTTCAATTTTTGCGCATCGGAAAATATATCGTCCAAGTTTTCAAGGGTTCTGACTCTGCTAAGATAAGACACTCGTTCAGATACAGATAACTTTTTCAGGGATCCCAGGTTCCTCTTGAGAGAGTTTTTAGCTGTTTGGATCTTCTTATTTCTTGTCTTGGCTTCTAAGGCTGTCGACTTCATTGAAGAGTTGGCGTTCACTTTTTCAATCTTTTGTTTAGCCCTAGTGTTATTCAGTTTGTTTCGAACGGATTGGTTTCTCAGCTGCTTGGCCTTCACGCGGGCCTTTTTCTCTTCCTCACCCTGTTCCCGCTCTAAACGGTTCTTCTCCTTCTTCGCTTCGAGTCTTTCTTTTTCTGTTCTAGCCTTGGAAGCCCTGTCTTCGACGTTTTGTATTTTCTGATCATAACGTTTCTGATCCAATTGGCTGGCGGTTATGAACACATCGTCTATGTTTTCCACAGCCCTAACCCTAGACAAGTAAGAATTCTTTTCATCTCGAGACAGTTGTTTGAGTGAGTCAAGATTCCTTTTAAGAGCCTGTTTAGCATTCTTGATTGCTTTGGATTTGTTAGCTAGGTTTATCCGTCTCTCATTCTCTTTCAGTGTCGCCACATTTTTCCGGGCTTGAACATTTGCAGCAGCTTTTTCCTGTTTGACGCGCCTGTTCTCTGTGATAGCTTTTCTCCTTTCTTCATCAGTTTTGGCATTCCTAATCTTCCTTTCCACACGCTCGGATTCTTCAGTGTATCGCTGTTGATCTTTTTGTCTAGCCTCTTCGAATATGTTATCGAGATTTTCAGGTTTAGATACCTTCGCTAAGAACATATTGACTTCATCAGTTCTAAGTTTTTTCAGTGTCTTCAACTTTTTCTTCAGTGTAGACTTCAACTCAGATACACCATTTGAACTCCCAAACAATCCACCAAATATAGATGACTGAGGTTTAGAACCGTTTGGCTTCACAGGGACGTTTGGCTTCACAGGGACGTTTTGATTCACAGGGACGTTTGGCTTCATAGGGGAATTGGAACCACTCGGTATGACAGGACCTGGGTCAGGATTATCAAACACATTAGATTTAGGTTGAGGATTATTTCTCCTACTTTTCTTAAGAAATGATGGTGTAACTCGGTTGAAAACGTTACCAAACCTAATCCCATTCGTTTGAGAGTTTCGAGGACTACGATCTTTGAGAAAATTGGGTTTCGGTTGACTTTTGAAGATACTTTCGCTCGGAAACTTGACACCCCTATTGTTCCTGTCCCCTTTCTCGTTGATGACGTTGGTGTTCAGATTGCTCCTGTCCCCTTTCTCGTTGATGACGTCGGTGTTCAGATTGTTCCTACCCCCTTTCTCGTTGATGACGTTGGTGTTCAGATTGTTCCCCTTCTCGGTGACGTTCATAGCAGAGTTCAGATTGTTTCTGTTGTTAGGAACAATCACAGACTTTTTCCTGATGACACGTTTTCTCGAGATCTTAATGGGTTCAGAAACTTTCAGGTGTCTCAATCTCTTCCCGATTGCTATGATCAAATCGCTCTTGGTCTTTTTATCGACACTCTCCAGCTTAACTTTACGCGCGAGTCGCTTTATATCAGCAAGTCTCGACGAAGAGTCGAAAAGTTTTTCATAATCTCTCATTGATAAAGGAGATTTACGATCAATCATGTAGGTCTTATCCCTACTCAAAATCAGGGGTGGCAAGGGTAACTTTTCATCCTGAATATTTTTGTAAACTTGACATATTTCATCTTTTGTCAGTTTAATATTCTCTCCGGTGTTCAACTTTATTAACTTCCGAAGAGTGCTCAGATCTGCGTCTGGATCACACGCATCTATCATATATATTAGACTGACAAAAAAGTATTAATTTAAAAAAGTGTAACCTGTATTAAACAATCTAATCTTCTCTTCATAACTCATGCTAAAATCAAATATGTTTGTATCTCCTATGTTTATTTCAAGTTCCTCTACAGGTTTTTCGTATTTCTCTCTATTTGACAAGGCAGAACGAACCAGTGTCTCAACAAATAGCCTCGGTGTATTGATATCTTCCTGGTAAATTTGATTGATTATTACCTTCATGCATGTAATTTCGTATGGCTTTTTATCCAGGAATGGTGTCAATGGGTATTCCTCTTTCATACCACCATCCACATACGTCTTATCCATGTATGTTCCACATGAAAATATAAATGGAACAGCCATACTCATACAAACTGCATCTATGACTTTCATATCAGGGTGTGAATCTTTAGAAAAGTAAACTGTTTCGGACGTGTTTAAACAAAATGCCGAAATGTAAATCTTCATTTCCAAATCATCAAATGTTGGGTCTGAACCACATATATCAACTAATTTCTTTCGAATTGGTTGCATATCTACAAATCCAAACTTGGTAAAGAATGAACCCAACTTTATTTTGAAAAAGTTTGAGATGTTGATAGACACAGCAGTCTCTAATATTTCATCAACCGACATACCCATAGCCAAGAAGAGGGCTAGAATCGAACCTGCAGAAGATCCTGATATTTCCTGGACATCTACAAGCTGAGATTCTCGTGCCTTGAGACCTCCAATGAGAGCGAATATACCCATTGAAGCTGGTCCCAGGACAAGGTATTTCATCTTCCTACTTAGTAGAACTGAGGAAATTGACGCCGCAATGTCGCGAAAACAATCGCGAAAACTATGGAATGCACGAGGGCAGAAGTCACACTCGTCTGACCCGACCGAAAGACTCCCCCACTTCCTGGGGGTAAAGTGAGGAGAAGACCCGGGCTCAAGACGAGGAATAGAGCTGTGCTCACCAGGAGGTCGGCCTTGGTGAGGACCAAGCCCATAGCCTTGGCTATAAGGCTGTACACGACAAAGAACACGAGAGCGTGGAAAAATGTCGCCATTTGGTTTGTTTTTTGATTCATGAAAGAAAGCTTTTCCCCGTTGGTCGTCAAAAGCACACCCGGGCTTAATGTTAAAAAAAGTGCGGCTGGGATAGCCACTCTCTGGGCTGTGAGGTTTGGTGGAAGCATGTTAATATAGTTCCATATAATATTTCGCGAACTCTTCGAAATGTAAAAAGTTGGCACCCCTCATCATTTCCTCGTGAAGCCCATTGGCATTCACACTCTGTCTAATGCGCCTCCAGGCATTATGAAGACATTCTTCATATACGCCATCATCCCACGTGACTCGTTCACTACATGTCTCGTGTTCCCTGAAACAAAATTCCACAAAGTCACAAAATCTCCCATCGTGTGTAATATGCGAGTCATACAGGGATGTCCTGATAATATTCCACATATGCCATAATTCGTCTGAATATTGGACTTCCCAGTCTTCAATATTCAGAGGAGTGTCATCAAAAAATTCATCATCATCGCTGGCATCGGGGTCGAAACCGTTAGTGGCTTCGTATACGTATTGACTCCAGACCATGATGATCAGTTACTTACTTCTTTGGGGGGTTTATCTTTTATACCTGTTAACGAGATAGAAGTTGATTCCTTCGTTTTGAGATTATCCTTGATTGCATTTAAAGCTCCTTCAACCTTAGTCTCATCACCTGCAAAGAAAGTCATGAGACCATCCTTAATCGCATCCCTACTCATTCCAGATTTGCGAACCGACTTACGTAGACTGATTTTACCTTTCCTGAGGTTAATGGTATCAATACCCTGATCAACCATGTGTTTCTTCACATTTTCCTTGAGGCGCTTCTCCTCCTGGTTGAGAATCTTGATATCAGATTTTGCATCAGAAAGTTGCTTTGTGAGATCTACAAGCTTAGATACAGTTTCAGAGAGCTCGTTAGAGACGTTCGCCATTATTAATTTATATGTATATCCTAATCTTTAAGCTTAGGCGCACAACCCACGCTGCATAAGGTCAGGGGTGATGGTCGAGTTGTTCCAAACATAGGGATCCTTGGGGTTGGGGGGGTCCTTGCGAATCTGCTGGTTGGCGTTACGGAGAGCACCGCCGACAGTCTCGGGCAGGCCGATCTGCTGACGGGGGTCAAGGAAGTTCTGACCAGCGAGGACATCCTCGGGCGCGAACTGACCAAAGTCCTCCTCGGAAGCAATCTCACGGGGGAGAAGGGAAGACGCGAGACCTGTGCCCTGGTTCATTCCACAAGAACCCGCGGTAGTGGGGCCAGCGGAAGGACCCGCGACAACGGGGCCGGCACCGAAAGGCGCATACTCACGCTCAGTGATGGTGTAAGAAGACTTGGAGTTCAAGTTGCAGAGGAGGAAGACAAGGACAGCCACGGCGACCAGCATCAGAATGTTCTGGTTGCGACCTTTGATCATCTTTTATATATAATTAACAAATTTTTTTATTGCTCGTCATCATCGACAAAAGCGTATTGGTCTGGGTAGGTATCAAGAACTGGCTCGGGATGGAGCCTGACCTGGACAAGATTCCATGTGCAGGCAAAAGTTTTCTTGGCAAACCAGAGTCCGGAAAATTCCAAGATGACATCACAAGACTTGTCCTTCTGAAGAGATTCAAAATCGACGCTCTCCTGCTGGGAATCAAAAACCTTCGTAGCCTCAATTTGGTCGCATGTCACCTGACCCTTAACCACACTGGGGGTGTATGCCCCTCTGATGACAGCCTCGGAGAGATCCTTACCGAACCATTCGGTGGAATTCTCTTGGGCAGCCTCGACATTCTTGGCATCAACCATGTTGACCTTCTCGATGTTTGTCTCAGAGAGGAGGTCTAGGACAACCTCATCAGAGATGTCAGAAATCTTGACACCATTCAACTGAATGAACACCTTGCGCTTATTGTCGTTACGAACCTTGACGAAACGAAGACCATCTTCACCCTTTGTGAGAGTATCAAAAATCATTGTAGTTTATATGAGAACTATTTCTTTAAACCAACAAATGGTATAGCGGCTGCCCTGTCTATCACTGAGTTTGGAACCCATTTGTTTCTCCTGGGTTTGTGACCATACAAAGTTTTACCCACATTCAGTTTCTGTGGTATTTTTTTTGCATTCTTCGTTCTGAGATTCATCTCATTTTTAACGTAAGAATTGTTGGTCACGTTTTTCCATTTCAAATTTTTGATGTTAAACCTCTTGTTCCCTGAGCTATTCTCGTAGCCATTCACTTTCACATTGTTGGAAGTAGTTTTCAACCCATGGACAAATTGTTTGGAGAGACGCTCGTCTGAAGGTTTAGTTGTGTAATTGTTATACTTATAAGGGTTTATCTTCGCAGCTCTAGTCATGGAAACCTTCCCATTCTTCCGTGTGACCGGCTTTTTCCTGACTATTTTACTATGAACTCTCTTGAAAAGTGTCTCGATCGAGTCTGATGAATTTACAGTTTTCACAAAAAGTTTGGACAGCCTGACTAACCTCTGTCTATCCTTCTCCTTCTTCTCTGGACGTAATTTCAACTTGTGCATGAGGTAGATGTCTTCGATGAGAAACTCTTTACTAGCTACGAATATGCCGTTATTTTTCACCAACTTACCAGTTTCGGGGTTACGATAGGTTAAACCCTTACGCCTGGATAAGACAACTTCATAACCGAATTCATTGGGGCGCATGAAAGGTATGTCTAAGATGCCCCCTATAGTAGTATTTTCAATTCTACCAGTCTTTGTCGAAAAGAACTTGATGTTGAGGTCAAGAGCGAACAATTCCACATCTATGAAAACATCCCCCTTGCTCGGTTTGTTATCACTTCTCGTCTTTTTCTTTTTTATGAGAATGTATCTCCTCGTGACATAAGGACCCTTGCTGTCAAAATTGATACCCAAAAACTTGAATATTTTGGGATACCTTTTTCTCATGAGCAATATTCTCCTTTTTATTCTCAAGTTCAACTTTTGAGCAACCTGACCGAGTTTATCCCAAAGAATCAGTTTAGTAGCTTGTAACTTACCGAAGAATTTTGGGTCAACAGACATTCGAGGCACGAATTTCGCATCTATATCACTCGTGACGATTCGATCATCGTAAGGGGTGTATATATTGAAAGCCTCACCACCACTGATCACCAAGTCACCCATGTCTTTCATGTGTGATGTGATTTCACCCAGAGTTTGTAGAATTATATCGCGGATGCTATCAGTGATCAACACGTACATGAATTTTTCAAAACCCTTCGTCGAATGCTTCGTTCGAGCTTGAGTTCTAAATTTACCCAAATCTCTCTGGAGATTACGGTCAAAATACTTTTTCATCTTTGGATCCTTGAAGAGTAGATGCTCATTCAGGAATGCATCCCTAGTTGACTTTGAATAAATATGTTCGTCCATTAATATATTGGAATATAATAATATGGTATGCAACGTCATAGATGAATGTCGTTGTTATCAATTTTACAACAACCCAAGCCAATTCTGTGGGGTGCGCCGTGGTGAGAGAGTTCTGAGATGTCCAAATGAATGTTGCTTCGGTGGGTGTGTCTCAGATGGATCCAGACCCCCTTTCAGATATATAGATGCCCTTGATGTAATAAACACGGAGCCCCTAAAAACACTGGACAAGGGTAAAGCGTTTAATTACATCGTGAGAATCTTCATATGTCTATGTTTCATCTTCCTCATAGACTTAAAGATTAGGGGGCTAAGAAAGATATAATGTCCCTCGAAAACATCCAGACCGAAATTGCTGCCCTTCGTAACGACGTGAAGAACCTGACCAAGCTCGTTCGTAAGATTAAGAACACCCAGGAGGATCCTGATGGTGAGAAGGCGAAGAAGCGTGCCGAAAACAACGGATTCAATCGCAAGCAGGAAGTTACACCTAAGTTGAAGGAGTTTATCGGACTTTCTGATGGTGAGCTCGTCTCCCGCTCTGAGGTGACCAAGTTCATCAACAAGTATATCACCGAAAAGGGTCTCAAGCACCCCGACAACGGTCGTCAGATTGTCCTCGACGATAAGCTTCGTGAGCTCCTGGCCCCTCCCGAGGGTGTCGTCGTGACCTACCTTAACCTTCAGAAGTATCTCTCTCCTCATTACGTGAAGAAGGCTTAAAAAATAAAACCCATTACATAATAACAATATGGTGACCTTCATTGAGAAGGCACAGGTTGAAGAAGTTGTTGGTACAAAAATAAAGAACCTAGGTTTGTACCAAAAAGCCTTTACACACAAGTCTGCTCTAAAGGAGTATGAACAACTAAATGAATCTTTTGAAACTTTGGAATTTATTGGTGACTCTGTATTAGGTTTCGTGATCACAAAGTATTTATTTGATCGTTATGAGAATAAGCAAGAAGGTTTCCTCACGAAGGCTCGAACAAAGCTCGTTCGTGGTGAAACACTGGCTCATATCGCAAATCATTTGAATCTCAACAAGTATGTCATCATGGATGAAAAGGGTATGCGGAATTCATGGAACAACAACACCAAAATCCTCGAAGACGTTTTTGAAGCACTAATTGGTGCGATTTATATGGATATTGGTCTTATCCACGCCAAAGAGTTTATCCTACGAATATATCAAGATCCTGAAATCATCAACATGAATATGATCATGATTGATGACAATTACAAAGATCATCTCATGCGGTATTGTCAGGTGAACGGGTGGGAACTACCCGAATACAGGGTGTCTGGTCATGACGATGGTGTGTTCTATATTGACATCTACGTCCAAAACGTATTCTTCGCCAGGGGGATCGCGAAAAGTAAGAAGCAAGCTGAACAGAATGCAGCCCGAAGTTACTTTGAACTTTTGGGAACGTATGCGAAGTATGATTTTGCCTAAGTTGGCTTAAAAGTTAGGAATTAGTATTGTGTAATATGCACCCGAATGTTAAAGCGTTAATTGAACGGGAATATGCCGCCCAGAAATCTGAGGAATGGCTGGCTCTCCGTGGTAAGATGCTAACTGCTAGTGATGCAGCAACAGCAATAGGTGTAAATAAATATGAGACACCCGATGGTCTTCTACTCAAGAAGTGTGGGTTGGGTGAGAAATTTATGGGGAATGCGGCGACCCGTCACGGTGAAAAATACGAAGATGAAGCTCGGATTCTCTACGAAGAGAGGCACAATGAAGTCGTCCATGAGATTGGCCTTTGCCCCCACCCGGTCGAGAAATGGCTAGGTGGGAGTCCGGATGGAGTCTCTGAATCTGGAAAACTCGTGGAGATTAAGTGTCCTCCTCAACGTAAAATCATACCCGGTGAAGTTCCGGAACACTATATGCCCCAGCTTCAACTTTGTATGGAGATTCTAGATTTAGAAGAAGCCGACTTTATTCAGTATAAACCAGCAGAGACGAACTGGCCTCTTCCGGAAGAGTTTGACGTCGTAAACGTAAAGAGGGATCGTGACTGGTGGAAAACCAATCTCCCAATTATGAGAGCATTTTGGGATAAAGTTTTATATTTTAGGGAACATTTAGATGAACTTCCTCCACCTAAGTTGAAGAAAACGCGTAAAAAAAAAGAAACGGAACCAGTCAAGTGTGAAATTGAAATACTTCCTGAGGAGGACTTTTATCACGATGACTAGTCAACAATACAAGTTGGCAATAGATACGATTAAAACTCGTTTGTATATACCTTATCAGCGAGATGGAGTAAAATGGATGCTTGGTATGGAAAACCAGGAATCTGGACCTAAAGGTGGTTTTTTATGTGACGAAATGGGTCTGGGTAAGACGGTGCAGTTGATTTCTACGATTCTCGGAAATCCCAAACAACGCACCTTAATCGTCGTACCCAAATCTATTATCACCCAATGGGTTGAAGAAATCAAGCGCTTCGCCCCCACTATTGAAGTTCGAGTATTCGATGGCCCCAATCGAGATCTCGATTGGGAACTTCTCACAACCCCAGGCAAATGCTCTGTTACGATCGCACCGTATACACTACTCACTGTGCACGGTGGTAAAGAGGATGCGAGAACCCCTCTACACAACTGTCGCTGGAATCGAGTCATTCTCGATGAAGCCCACGAAATCAGGAACAAACGTTCCAAGATTTTCAAGAATGTTTGCCGTCTGAAGACTACCATCAAGTGGATTGTGACGGGGACCCCAGTGTTCAACTCGATGGAAGACTTTGTGTCCCTCTGCGCGTTCTTGGGTCTTTCCAAGAATTTTGTGCAGGGAAGATCGAGGGAGATCAAGGATGTCTACATTCTCCGACGTACCAAAGATGACCTCGTCAAGCTCAACGAACGTCTCAGACTCCCCCCATGCACTTTTGATAACGTCGAGCTTGACATGTTTGAAGAAGAAAAGTCCCTGTATGAGTTTGTATTCATGGAAGCCCAGACCATCATTCAAGACGCGTTCAGGGATGCACAAACCCTAAACTCTAAAAACATGATTATCCTGGAGTGCCTTCTGAGAGCGAGGCAGTGTATGATTTGGCCCCAGATGTATCTGAACGGAGTTGCTCAAAAAAATGAGACGGAACCCACCAAGTGGACCGGTCGATCAAACAAGATGGAGACCCTGTTCAAACTACTGGCGGAACACCCCAAAGAGAAAACCCTCATATTCTGTCAGTTCAAGGGTGAGATGAACTACATTCAATCTCAGTTGTCGTGCCCCGTTTTCCGAATCGATGGGTCTGTTTCCAAGGAAGTTCGTGCGCAGCAGATTGACGCGTTCAAAAAGGTGTCGTCTGGTGCGGTTTTCATCATTCAAATCAAAAGTGGTGGTCAGGGTCTCAATCTTCAAGAAGCTACAAGGGTTTACATCACAGCCCCTGCATGGAACCCGGCGACGGAACTCCAGGCGATTGGTAGAAGTCATCGCATGGGACAAACCCAGCCCGTCTACGTTAAAAAGTTGGTTTACAAGGAATGCCCGCGATTTGTGAGTGTCGAAGAAGAAATGATGGCCCTCCAGGGACATAAATCTCTCTTATGTTCAGAAGTCCTTAATGATGACAGGATTAAATCACAAATCCCAGTAAACAGGACGTCCGACAAAATTTCAATTTTGGACATTAAAAAAATTTTCCGTGCTTAATATAAATGACTGTTGGTTCCCGCGCTGAAGTTTTCCATGGTAACGCTGCTCAGACTTCCGGTGGTCTGCGTAAAAGTGATCTCAAGATGAAGGATGGCCGTATCATCTCTAAGGCGGCCAGCAAGGCGGCTAAGAAGTCCCTGAAGAAGAACCCCAAGTTCGCGGCTTTTGTCGAGCTGGCGAAGGAGAAGGCTGTCAAGAAGGACCACTTCTGCCTCGTGCCCAAGAAGGGTTCGAAAACCTACAAAAAAATAATCAAGGATAATAAGTAAGAATGACTCTCTCCAAGTGGGAAGACTCTGTAAAAGTTGCTAAAATTAAACTAGGTATAGACCCAAAGAAATTTACCAGGGTTCAGGGTAAACTGCTTAAGGAGGCACAAAAGGTTTATAGTATTATGTTGTTAAATAAGTCTAAATCTTAAATTGAAATCCCTTCAAATTCTGGGGTTCATAAACGATGAGCTGATTAAGTTTCCACGTGCATCCAAACTTCCTGTTCAAGAAATACACACTGCCAAGTTCAACGATGGCATGTCCCGAATTTCTTGAATACAGTCCATTCTCGACGGCATCACGTAGAGGATTCTTGTCTGCATCAAAGACGTTCGCCTTGATGTTATCATCTACGGTGGTATCAACCTTGACGCGAAACTTTGGTTCACGATCATTAGACTCCTTCACGTTAGAATTGAACATTGGTAACAACTCTTCACGGGTCATTTTATTACCAAAGATTACCTCACTTTGTTCAGCGACTGAGTCGATAATCACACCCTCGAGAATCTTGAGAGAGTCATAAAACTTCTTCATGTAGCTCTCTTCTTCATCCCAACCCTTAATGGCAAAGTCGATATTGTATTTCGTTGGGCCAATTTCGGGGACAAAACCTGAAACACCAAAGGGCATATACATTCGTGGAAACTGAATCTTTAGAGGTGTTCCCTGCTTTGTAGAAATGACCATCCTTCGGTTATTGTACTCATTGACTTGAATATTTTCAAATGCTTTGTCCATGAGTTATATTACTATCACGGGTCAAAACTTTAAGCTGAGCAGGCGACACAGTCGGGTTCCAGACTAAACTGGATTGGACGCGCTTTAGCTTTAGAGCGGAGATAATACATTCCAGTCTTGAGACCCGCCTTCCATGCATACATGTGCATCGATGACAATTTTGAAAGTGTCGGACTCTCCATGAATAGATTCATAGATTGTGATTGATCGATAAAACGACCCCTGTCCCCTGCCATATCGATAATACATTTTTGACTAATCTCCCAAACAGTCTTGTAAAGATTTTTGATATCATCTGGGATGTCAACTATATTTTGAATGGAACCACCCGCTTTAACCATTAGATCTTTCATCTCTTTGGACCAGAGACCAACACGTTTCAGATCATTCACCAGGTGTTTATTGACAACCACGAATTCACCGGCGAGTGTGCGACGAAGATATATGTTTGTCGTGTAAGGCTCAAAGCACTCATTGTTACCTAAGATCTGAGCCGTCGACGCGGTCGGCATGGGGGCCATGAGAAGACTGTTCCTGAGACCCTTCGACTTTATACGTTCACGCATGGCATCCCAGTCGTATCTCCCACTGAATTTTACTTCACCATCCCACATATCGGGTTGTAGGATACCCTCGGAGGCTGGAGAACCCTCGAATGATTCGTAGGATCCATCAACTTCTGCGAGCTCGGAGCTTGCTTCTAGGGCTGCGTGATACATCGTTTCAAATATGTGTGCGTTCAGGGTTCGCGAATCTTCAGAATCAAAGGGAAGACCACAAAGAATGAAAACATCAGCGAGTCCCTGAACACCGAGACCGATTGGGCGATGTTTCATGTTGGAACGACGGGCTGTCTCAACGGGGTAGAAGTTACGATCGATTACACGGTTCAAGTTCTTCGTCACAATCTTGGTCACTTCATGTAGCTTTTGGAAATCAAAAGTTTTGAGCTCCGTGTTGACATACTTGGGAAGGGCGATGGATGCGAGGTTACACACCGAAGTCTCATCCTTATCAGTGTATTCCAGAATCTCTGTGCAAAGATTAGAACTCTTGATGACACCCAAGTTCTTCTGATTACTCTTCGAGTTACAGGAATCTTTGTAGAGCATGTAGGGAGTTCCAGTCTCTGTCTGACTTTTCAGGATAGCCTTCCAGATGTCTGCGGCTGGAACTGTCGCGGTGGCGAGTCCTTCTTCCTCGTATTTAGTGTATAGTTCCTCAAAATCCTTACCATAAACATCCGAGAGACCCCTGGCCTTGTCGGGGCAGAACAAAGACCAGTTCCCACTCTCCTCCACCCTCTGCATGAAGAGATCCGGGATCCACATGGCTGTGAAGAGGTCCCTACAACGTGCCTCGTCGTCACCCTGATTGAGGCGAAGTTCGAGAAAGTCCATAATGTCGGGGTGCCATGGTTCAAGGTAAACCGCGATGGACCCCTTACGTCGACCAGCTTGGTTGACATAGCGAGCAGTCGCGTTGAAAACACGGAGCATCGGAATGATTCCGTCGGATTGGCCGTTTGTTCCCCTAATCCTTGACTTATTGGCTCTAATGTCATGAATGTGCATACCGATACCACCCGCCCACTTACTGATTTGAGCACATTCAGTTAGGGTCTGGTAAATACCGTCGATGGAATCTTCCTTGTTTGCGATAAGGAAGCAGGAAGACATCTGAGGTCTAGGGGTCCCCGCGTTGAACAGAGTAGGGGTGGCATGAATGAAGAATCCCTGTGACATTTTGTCGTAGGTTTCCAGGACGGATGGGATGTCTTTACCGTGAATGCCTATGGAGACACGCATAAACATGTATTGTGGTGTTTCAATCAGTTTACCATTTACTCGCTGGAGATAGCTTTTTTCGAGTGTTTTGAGTCCAAAGTATCCAAAATCAAAGTCCCGATCCGTCTTGATGTGTTCCTTTACTTGTTGTGCGACTTCGACGACTTCGTCGGTGATGATATCAAATTTTTGTAGTTTACGCATGGCGAGATGAAAGTTATTGGGACAAACCTTGTGAATGTTGCTGGCAATAATACGAGTTGCCAGGATTTCATAATCCGGGTCTGATGTAATCATACCAACACAGATTTCAGCTGACAGAATGTCGATTTCCTGGGTAGTGATGTTGTCATACATGGAAGAAAAGACCTGCTGAGCAACTTTAGAGGAATCACAGTTTTCTGAAAGTCCATATGTTAAATTCTTGATCCTATTGGTGACATTATCAAATCTCATATCCTCAATACGACCTGAGCGTTTAGTGACCCTCATATAACTATCCTTAAAATTTTATTTTTAAACTACTTCGTGCACTTCTCAAGATCAGCGCTCCTCACAGTCGCAGGACCCAATGTCTCGAACTTCCTGTCTGGTTGAGTCAGGTAAGTGTTCACGTAGAAAGGACCCACCTCACCAGGCTTTGCTACAGGAGCATACGACCCGACAAAGCAGGCTGGGGGTTTGCATGGGGTCTCTTCGACACTGTCGGGTTTAGTGTCATAATCTTTAAAGTCAGTGGGACTCAGCATTTTAATATTTACGGATGTTTTTTTTTCGTCTATTATATTAAATGTGTGACAACTTACACCTTGATTCTCTGAAGCAGTGTGAAACCCCCCTCAACAAATTATTCTTTTCACCCTACAATAAGGATCTGATTCAGCGGGGTATTCGTCAGACTTTCAAAAACAGAACAGGCATCTCTATCGATTACCAAAACCCCGACGACTTGTACGGTATCATGAGGTCCGTATTCATCAGCAATTCTGGTGATCACTACAACAACGTCAACAACCAGGTGAGAGATATGAACGTCCGTGTTATTGACACCTCACTCGGACAAATCCAAACCGGTGTGTCTCAATACATGTCTTATGCCAGTGAAATTGATACCATCAGCCAACCAATGGACAGACCAGTGAATACGAGCACGGTTGGAAAAAAATTACCTCGCAACAAGATTGGAATTAATTAAAGATTACAGTCTACCATTCAGTAAGGAAATGAGTCTCAACTACTATAAATCAGAAACGGAGAAGGTGTGCAAGCAGAAGGGTTGGGATCGGGCTGCTGTAGATACAGTGTGGCTTCTCCTGACAGAAGAGTTTGGTGAACTGGCTTCTGCAATTCGTCAATATAAGAAGACGTTCAAGAAGACAAATCTAAAAAAAGAGAGAGGCACCGATGTCATGATGGAAATGGGGGATGTTTTCAGTTACCTATTTCAGTTGGCTCATATGCTAAATGTTGATTTGGATAAGATGTGGAAAGAGCACCAAACCAAGATGCATGATAAAAAATATAATCTGAACTAATATCAAGAATGAGTGATTATATGCTCAGCGATAAACATTCCATGGATAAGGTAAACCCATTTGTCGTAGATGAATTCTCCCTTCCAGGAGGAATACGAGAAACAGATAGGACAGAGATTGAGGAATATTATACGAGAGATTCGATCACGAGGAAGAGACCCAGTGACAGGGAACAGAGACTAATCGATAAGATTGGCATCCACGAAATACACAAAACCAAGAAGAGTCCGTTTTGTGAGACTCATCTCTGCGATAAACAGAAGAAGCAAAACGTCATGAACAAGGTGATTCATCCCAGGCGTAACATTGATTATGGAGTTTCGTGTAAGGTGAAAAAGCCAAAAGTTGTTAGTGTGGGTGTATCCAATGCGAAGAAGCATATGGTCCCAGATGCAACAAAGGCTGCCATCGTCGTTCTAATCATTCTGATGCTAGTTTATGCATTACGGAGATGAAGTAAAATAGACGTTTTTTTGATATACACGTCTGCACGACACCTGGAATATATTTCCGGCAAAACTTAGTCACGAAATCTACTTGCCAAGCACTTCCCATATCTATGCGAGGTGGTTGAAATGTAGGATCTAGAATTTTCACGGCATTTATCAATCTCACGTAAAAGCGGGGATCCTGTTCCATGTATAGGATCTGATCCAAATACAGTTCGGCCATCCGCTGAAGGACTTCGACAGTCTTTACGACCATCACATCTAAAAACTTATAGTAATCCGTGTCACCAGTGGATTTCCAGGAAATACGATTCCAGTCCCCTATAGGTTCGGTGTTGATGAAATCGGTGTAGGTGCTGTACTCCTTACGCTTATTGTTCCACTTTTTGTAAACCATCTCGACGTAGTGTAAGTCAGATTCTACGTCATGAACAGATCTCGCAGATGAAAGATTATTTAGAGACATGTATCATAATAGCATATCTTGTCTCTAAGTAAAAAAATATTTTGATATATAAATGGCTGGGCTCGTCATCGTTGGTGCTGCTGTGTGCTGTTCAGTGTGTTGTGGTTCACCATTCACGGCTTTGTACTTCGCTCCCAAAAGGAGTGATGAATTCGCTGTGAGACTCAAAAAAATTCTACCAGACACCGCCAGTGACTTCATACCAGACAAGCCATCTGAATGGTTGGGTTCTGAATATAAAGATGATTATGATTCAACACAGGATGAAGAAGACGAGTTACAAGCGTTGAGGAACGAACTCTCCGCTCTTTATGGTGAAGATGAGGCAGCACAACTCATCTATGATCTAGCTGATGATAATAAAGCTGAGGATATGGAAGCATTGATACAACTCAAGAGAGGTAAGTCTTACTTTGAAGACGAAAGATCCACACCCTGTTTCGACAATATTTATGATATGGCAGCGAAAGTGGATTGTGGAAAAAGTGCACTCAAAAAATTCAGACTAACGAAATGTTCTTATGGAAAATATAAATATGACTACACATGCCTAGGTGGTCTAAACGCTAATATAGCAGATGAAACGTTCGAAACACCTGGAGTCACACCAGTGAGTCTTGGTGACAAGTTCCTTGATGTTCCTATCGATATGAGAACCATTTATAGACATAATGTCAGATGTGATCTCGGTGGGACAAGAGGCACGAATGACGCAAATATGACAGGATCCACGGCGGGTGGTGATACACCACTCAGTCAATTTAGATATGACTACACAACTGACTCGGCGAATAAACTAATGAATACTACAAAGTATTTATACAAATGCTTGGACACGATACCACGTGGTCAATGTCATAACTATAAGACACCTACCACCACCCTCAAACCCGAACATCTCGTCACGGACGATGCGTTGGGACTTCAAAGTCATGAGATTAAATGCCCCGGGGAGACACAAGTTCTCACCAATTTCAAATTGGTGGCTGGTGGAACAGGGACTGATGGCACAGTCATACCACCCGAGCCGGGGCTAATGGATGACCCTAGTTACCCGGGTGAAAGTAAAAATCTTACTATGTATCGATACGACTACACGTGCTGCAACATGGAACCTGAAGCGTGTAATGAAGAAATGGAGTCAGATGGAATTTGCACAATGAACACCTAAGTTTGAGGTGTGACATTAAAAATTTAAGTCTAAAAATCATGTATTCATCAATAGCGAATAACAGTTTCTCTTACTTACTCACCCTCGACGAGATCCGTAAAGCTTTACCAGATGACCTCCGTCCCTCATGGGTCAAGATTACTACGATCACAATGGTCTCAAAATTCATGCATGAAATCGACATAAAGAAGCTTCGAGAAACGTTTGAGAGAATTGGATCCTACAAAATGACACGTCGGGGATCAAAAACGGAAGGATTTGAATGGAAACTCAAACCTACCACCTTCTATAATCAGGTTACCTTAACCTATAATGACACTTACAGCACCAAATCTGTCAAGGTGTTTCCTAACGGAAGCATCCAGGTTGCTGGATGTTGTGACCTATTCGACTGCAAACGCATCATCACACAACTCACACATATCCTATCGACTTTTTTGGGGACGGAGATTAAAGTCTCGGCTGATTCGTTCAGGGTAGTCATGATTAACTCGAACTTCAGTCTCAATTACAACGTGAATCTATTGAAAGTTGCAAACTGGTTTGAGGAATACAACGACATCTTCAAAGTTTCGTTTGAACCTGACAGATACTCAGCTGTGAAGATCAAATTCAAACCTTCAGAAGACATGAAGGAAATCACAACAAGCATTTTCAGCACCGGAAAAATCATCATCACTGGAGCTGAAACCCTCAAAGAGATCGCTTTTGCTTACAATATAATTAACCAGCACATCAATGAAAATCCTGAGATTCGAGTTTCACCCACTGAGGAAACTGATGTCTTTGACATTTATCTCGGATACCGTTGTGATCCCATGATCAAACAACTTCGGGAAAAGGGATTCAATTCCTGGATGCAGACAATCACCAACCGCCGAATTAATTTCTAGATTTATATTAACAATATGTCTCAGAGACTTGGAATGGCGGATGGCAGGTGCTTCACTGTGAATACCTCAGCCCAATTGCTCAACAACCACATCATGAAAAACAACGGAATCACCTACGAAGATAACTACTCGTTTAGGCAGCTTCTCCAAAAGCAGGGTCCTGCTATCATGAATGCTGTGCAGGCGGAGCAGGGCACCGGGCCTTGCAACGCGTGTGACAAACCTCTCCTGAAAACACCCAACACCTACTAAGTGAGAAAAATCAATGAAAAAACTTTGGACCCATACTCTAGAATGCATACATGTTCTATATGTCTCAATGACGTCAGGGCAACGAGGGCAAATCCTCCGCTCAGATGTAGACATGTATTTCATTCCCACTGTCTAGAGGAATGGAAAAACCAAGGTAAGAACACGTGTCCAGTGTGTAGAAAAGTATTCGACGTCACCCAATACAAGGTGGTGGTGACGATTCAAAACAATGTAACAGCAGCTTCAAACTCTGTGACATTGAACGAAGAATCTATATTTAGTGTTTTAGATTTGTTTGATATCAATTTTGATATAGAAGAATTACCAGATTTAGAGAGTATTCTTGCTGACCTTGGGATGAGTCTTTCCGACTTTGATGCCTCTGTTCTTGACACAGAATGAGCTACAATATCTCTCATAGTTAAGACCAGGATAGTTCCTTGAACACTTGCGAGGATCCTTAATGACCTTTCCCTTCGCGTCGGTTAAAAGTGGACCGGTAGCCCAGCCACGTTTATGACTAAACACATTAGCCTTGAACGTTATACGCTTACCTACCTTGAAAGCACCTCCCCTTTTAATCCTCGATTCAGGCACCTTGAAGAATGTAGCGATTGATTTAATAGTATCTCCCGATTTGATCTTATACTCCACCACCCCGTGCTGTTTGTAAAAATGAAAGTCACCTTGCCTTATATAGTTTGAGGCTCTACCAGGAGAGACAAACATCATGACTTTAAAATACCCCTTTTTGCATTTCTTCGCGGCGTCTGTCTTGTAAATCCTTTTTGGATTATCGGAAATTACGCGCTTAGGAAGACTGGTGCAATGTGTATACGTGTGATTGCCATTAGACAGGCCAGAGCGATCACCTGGTATGGATTTCTGCCACCTGTAAGCCTCGTAGTCACCCACGGCGTATGCATAACAGTTATTGTTCCCTACACCCCTTTTGGAACCCCACCTCTTTGTCGAAAACTTACTTTCGTTGCCACTCAGGGGGAGGTTTTTCATCTATAGTTTACTCAGAAAAAAATATTTACTTTTAATAAATGATATCGGAGATTACCAAGTCTCGTAACAAGTCTGACGCCCTCATGGAGGTTCTTGTGTTTGTGCTCAACCTTCTCATCAGCACATTCATCCTCCGCCTTGTGTGGAACCGCTCCCTAGTCAAGCACATCTCCGCTCTCAAGCCCATCAAGTCTCTCGTTGATGCGTTCATTCTTTCCCTCTCCATCCAGATTGTGCGGGGTATCTAAAACTTTTTAAACCCAACAGTTCTTTCACCAGATGGGTCAACAGTGGTCGGAAAAGCCTCAACACCAGCACACTCACCCTTGTCGCAGTCGACGAAGGTGAACGGCTTTCCTGATTGTTTAAAATATTCCAACTGTTTACGAGTCCAACCACAACCCATGGTCCCGTAAACGGTAAATTTACCAGCACCACCAGACTTCTTGGGAGATTTTTTCATACAGACTTTAACGAGTACGATAAGGACGACAGCGATGAGGATCGCGAGAAGATACATTTTACTATTAGTTTAGAATTATTTTTTGGTGATTTTCACCACTGGCTTCTTTTTCGTGACCTGCTTGCTTGCCTTCAGAATGGCGATAGCGCGTGATTTTGCGTTTCCCGGTCCGCTCGCCACCTTCGGGGCTTTGAACATCACCTGCTTAGGTGATACTTTAGGTTTAGTGAACAACTTTCGTAATTGGTTCATTCTACTAGTTTCTGTGAAGAACGGTCTCATGAGAGCAGTCTCGAAGCTCGGAAGTGTGTGATTCATATTTCCACGAAGCCTAAAATTTTTAATTTTAGTGGACTTCATACTAAGATACTCTGGTGAAAATAGAGATTCAACAAATGTTTTTACTATACGCTCAGTCCGATTGGAAGGCTGCCTACACAGACCATACATGGTGTTCAAGAATAAATGTAAATCGTAAAACTTGTTAGACTTTCTCGATATTCCTATATTAACGTAGTTTTTAGCGTTAATCAGAGGATTCCTGAGTCGAGGAAAAGTGGAAAATCCAAAATCGATGATGACAGCTTCCACACCACCATTTGGAATGGAGTATTTCTTATTCATTGTAATTTGAATGTCTTTGTTTGGCACTTTACGCACCATGATGTTACCACCATGGAGATCATGATGTCTAAAACCGGGATACTTTTTATGAATACGGTACAAATTGTAAATGATTTGAGCCATTACAGATCTGACAGCATCTAGGGTGGGTCTAGTTCTGAACCACTTATCAAGCTCCTCACCATCTATGAACTCTGAATACAGATAATCTTTTCCGTCACATGTCTTGTGAAGATACACTTTCGGGACCCCGTAGTTTTCCAACTTTTTCGCGATTGTAAATTCCATCTTGGGATTCACAGATTTGATCGCGTTGACGAAACCAGCCAGTGGCACGTTGTTGGTTTTTTCAGTTAATTTAGGTTGTTTAATTTCCTTGTAAACGACAAACTTTTTACAGCTATCATCGACACAACCCCTATACACTTTACCATACTGTCCTTCACCAATCTTCACAGCTCCTTTCGTGATTGAACCATTCTTCTTCTTCAAGGACAGATATGACTTAGGGTCACAAGCTTTCTTCCCCCTGAGCAGTTTTTTAAGTTGCGTGTTCATCTGGTATTATCATACATTTTGTTTTCAATTTGTCAACTAGTTGTAGTTGAAAAAACGAAAGTTTACTGAATCACACATTTACCAACCTCGACAGCCCCGTCCACTTTGAATCCATTGGCGAGGTTGGTATCATTCTCATAAAGTTCATTATAAAACATCTTGTCATACGTGAACTCCGATACTGGAGACTTGATCAGGCGCTGATCATATATCACCACGTCATCATCAAGGATTTGCTTAACGACGAAATCCTCTTCCTCGATGTATACGATTTTTAGATTTGTTTTGGGTTTGTAGAAGTTTTTCATTTTTATAAGTCCCGATAATTTTTTTACTGATCTTCATCCACATCATCGTCAATGTCGTCAACCTCTTCCTCTTCAGCATCTGGCAGACTGACACCCTTGAAGGCGAAAGAGGGCAACTTGGCAGACTGCTCAAAGAGAGCCTGCTGAAGACGGATAGTCACACCAAACTTGTTGTCAATAAACCAAATCTGGTTGAGATCGATGATGGCCATGGCCTTCTGCCCCTTCTCGATAGTGTCGAGAGCGACCTGTTCCTTTTGCATGGAGTAGCACTCGGGGACGAAAGACCCATCAGGCTTTGTCAGAACCTTTAGCTTGATAGTAGGTGCATACTGCTCCTTACCAGGCTTCACGATAGGCTTGTAGAGAGCTTCCTTGAGGACAGCCACATTGAATTCCTTTCCGAGCCACTCCTTAGAGTTCTTGGCAACTTCATTGACAATCTTCTCATCCAGTTCCTTAAGCTTGGCATGGAGTTCCATGGCTTCGGTGTTATCGGGGTCGAAAGAGAGGTCAAGGGAGTAAGAAGTGCGTCCCGTGCCTTCATCAGTGAAGGCACTCAGACCGTAAGGAGAGCGCATGAAAGGAAATTGAACGTAGAGCTTTTTGTTGTCGCCGGCGTTGAGGTAGACGGCTTTGCCGCCATTCTTGTTCTTGCGAAGTTTCGAAAACTGCACAGAGGCAGGGGAGAATTCGGTAGACTGCTGAATAGAGAGCGACATTTGTAGTTGGTTATATCTATAGTAAGAGTCTTGTCTTTAATTAGCTATTCCATCATATTTTCCACCGTTGCGTCCCTTTTTGTTATAATAACACCAAGCACTAGATGTTCCTTGAGTTCCAGCACACCAGTTAGAACCAGAACAGCATTGCTTACCTGGACATATCGTATTATTGAAAGATGGCCCACATCGTCCATTTGTGGAAACGTTAGAAGCCGGAGCAGGAGCAGGAGCAGGAGCAGGAGCAGGAGCAGGAGCAGGAGCAGGAGCAGGAGCAGGAGCAGGAGCAGGAGCAGGAGCAGGAGCAGGAGCAGGAGCAGGGGCAGGAGCAGGAGCAGGAGCAGGAGCTGGAGCTGGAGCTGGAGATGTATTTACAACATCCTTTCCAACACTCATAGGGACTGGTTCCACCGAAATCGTATCCATTATGACCTGTGCTTTAGAAGCTTGTTGTTCATTCTGTAATTCCATCTGTCTCAATTTGAGCTTCTGTTCTGAGTTTACTTTCGAAATCATGAAAACGACTAGAAGAATAATCAAAAATATAACACTACCTATCATCCTCACGATTATCCCACTATTCGACGAACCAATTTTCATATTCAATGGAACTAACTTGTATCCAGGGGGGATACTGAACTGCTCCATCCTTAAGATTAAAAAATATTTTTTTCCAAGTATACTGTAAAGTATAATGGGTGTCTTCAAAGATTGTGGCTGTGGTTGTGGTGGGAGGAAGCAGGAGCAGAAGCTCATCACATCCATTATTTCCGGTTTAACGTTTTTCGTGATAGCGAACCCTGAAACATTCCGTCTCATGCGTTCCGTTTTTGGGTCTCGTATCGCGACACCCACTGGGTGTCCGTCCACTATGGGTCTTCTTTTGCACACTGTCGTATTCATCCTCGTCGTGTGGGGTATGATGAACATCAGGAAGAACACCGGGTGTGGCTGTGGTGGTGAGAAGAAGGGTGGTTGTGGCTGTGGTGGTAAGAAGGGTCAGAAACAGGTGAAGACGCAACCCGAGATGGTTGATGCTCCAAATCCTGAACCCGATTTCCATGAGAAGGAGGTTGAGCTACAGGGAAGTGGTACGGTTCTTGGTTCCATGGATATTTCTCCCGAAGGAACATTGTTCCATTAAGTTTCAAATTTTAAATAATTCTACAGTCAGTCAGGACCACTGAATGTAAAATTTTACGATTAGAATTCTTCATCGAAACCGATTTCATCAGTGTCATCGTCTAGTTTACCATAGTCACCCACCCTTTTCTCGAAAAAGTTCGTTTTCCCGTCCAGGCTGATATTTTCCATGAAATCAAAAGGATTCTTAGAACCCCATATGGGGGGCTGACCGATCTGCTTTAGGAGTCGGTCAGATACATACTCGATATACTCCGACATCTTTTCAGAATTCATACCTATGAGGTTACAGGGGAGGGCGTCTATGATGAACGACTTCTCGATTTCCACAGCTTCTTTGACGATGCTGTGGATTGTATCTGAAGAGGGTTTCGTGCGGAGATGCTTGAAAAGTTCAACCGCAAATTCTTGATGAAGACCTTCATCCCTAGATATCAATTCGTTACTGAAGCAAAGACCGGGCATGAGACCCCTCTTTTTTAGCCAGTAAATAGCACAGAAACTTCCAGAGAAGAAGATTCCCTCGACACAAGCAAACGCGAAGAGGCGTTCCGCGAACGTTTTACTCTTTTTGTCGAACCATTTGAGTGCCCATTCAGCTTTCCGTTTTATACAGGGGACTGTTTGGATAGCCTCGAATAGGTGTTTCTTTTCAGACGCATTCTTAATATACTTGTCTATGAGTTTGGAGTATGTTTCACCATGAACCATTTCGTTATGTGACTGATAGGCGTAGAAGGATCTAGCTTCTGAGATTTGAACTTCATCTGCAAAGTTGTTGTTGATGTTTTCAAAAACTATTCCGTCAGACCCAGCAAAAAAAGCCAGGATGTATTTGATAAATTTCTGTTCGTTGTCATTCAGGGTTTTCCAGTCGTCAATATCTTTGGACAGGTCAACTTCCTCCGCGGTCCAATTGGACATCTGTGCCTTCTTGTAAAGATCCCATAGGTCTGGATACTTCAGAGGAAACACTGTAAATCTGTTTAAGGTCTCTTCAAGAATAGGTTCGTATTCATCTTCAATGTAGTCCTGAAATTCAAAGTAGGTTCCCACGTGACGTCCATTAATAAATATTTGAGGGTAGGCCGAGACTGCTTTACCACATATCTCTTTTAGATCATCTTTGTCAATTATGATTTTCTCGTGCTCCAAATTTTCTGATTCGCACAACTTGACTGCATGATCACAGTACTCACAACCTTCCTTCGAATAAATAATAACTTTCATCTGTGATATTATCAATGATAAAAATTTGTCGGAAAACTCTAAGCATGATTGTGCCAAAAGAAATAAATGAAAATGACATTGT
>Ga0181404_1000037_pt1 | contig 33406 bp, 40 predicted proteins | sample 27SPOviralmetaG_FD_130133 | JGI IMG/M metagenome (GOLD analysis project Ga0181404, IMG submission 130133) | Marine viral communities from the oligotrophic San Pedro Time Series (SPOT) site, San Pedro Channel, CA, USA - 27 SPOT_SRF_2011-10-25 | ecosystem: Environmental > Aquatic > Marine > Strait... | reverse complement strand
TCCAGTTCGTTAATTCTCATTTTCAGTCGTTTAATTTCATCCAGGAGATCCTGACGACTCCAGCCGTCAAATTCATTACACTCCTGGATAAAGATACCATCGGGAAGATTCTGAATGAAGGGCATTTTTTATTAATATAAATTCTAGGCTTCACTTAGGTATGGAACACGTACGAAAGATCATGGAAATCATGGATGATGAGATGTTTCCAACAAAGAGGGAGTGGGTGTATATCAAAATATGTAACGAACTCAAACAAATACATTTACAATTACAAGAACTCACGAGACTAAAAGTATTACATGCACCAGGCACAATTGACCCTTCGGCGTGTATAGAACCACGCACTTCAGCTAGGGTGGATCCTTCTGCACCACAGGTCGGCTGACCACCCAACCCTGTCTTATTGGGGATTCCAGTTCATAAGCGAGTCTTTGTTGAGGAGAGTGATTGTTCCGAGTTCAGTCCATAGGTAGTATCGAACAGATATGCCAGATTGTTTACGCATAATCGGATCTATGTAACCATTCACAAACTTGACCCATTGTTCTCTTGTAGTTCGTGAATATCCCAAATTAGACCAGGCACGTTGTACATTACGGAACCTTTCCCCAGATGTGAGTTTTTGGAATAACTCGATAACAGAGTTTGTGTTCGGTTTCTGCATATTTGTATCGATCAAATCAATAATGTAATACCCCTGATTTTCTAGAATGAGATTCGCCTGAATAGATGGGTAGTATTGAATGTAAGCCTTAAAGTCATCGGAACTCGGTATAGTAAAGAGGGGTGCGTTACTCTCTGGAACAGGGTGGGTGTGATACACGATGTATTGTGTAAGGTCTTCCTCACTGGGGGTTACTGAAGCGAGCTTCCCATTCGTCCGAGCTGTTGGCTGGTTGAACTTGACGTAATTTCTTGTGTTAAATATTGTGAATGGAACACTACCCACGTATTCAACCTTCTCAGTCCATGTTTTCTTGTAAATCTCTTGCAATTGATTAATCACTTTCCGACTCAACCGAACAGTCAAAGACCTGTTGTATATGTTCATCTTCATGATGGTTCCATAGTTGAAAGTATTCTTGGGTATGTTCAATTTTTTAGATTTGACACTTTTTGCCAGTTTACGTAATGCCTCAAGAACGTCTAATTTTCTCTTCCTTCTCATTTTTTCTCGACGGTCGGATGTTCGTCTCTCAGATGTATCCAATCTTTGACGAGTGAGGGCTCTCTTGGCTGGGGGATCCTTCGACACTCGCTTTACTGTCATCTTATGATATTTAGAGAAATTAATTGATTGACGTGGAGCAGATGGTCAAAGATGTATCTCATCCATCTTTCTTGATGGGTCTTAGTTAGGTGTAAAAAAATGTCGTCCTAATCTAATGGAACCAAAACCTCAAAGGTATGTATCGAGTCCTCCCGTCAGTTATATGAAGGCTATTGAAATTATTATACATAACTCTCGACAGCTACAAACGTCTGTATGGGCGAAAACGGACACACACCAACATTTAGCCTCACGATTTAAGACCTTAAATCAATGGTTAAATTTTCCATCTGTACTTCTTTCGGCGATCTTCACCACTGGCACACTGGTGACCAAAAACGATTCGGAATTTTCTTTAATTCTTGGTGTGTTAGGAGGTCTAGTAACTGTCTTGGTAACATTAAGTACCCACTTTGACTTTGCTGGTAGTTCCAATAGTCATAGACAGACCTCACATGCACTTAGACGTTTTGATCGAAGGTTAAATCATTTCATGCATCGTCTAATATTACGTGGTGGTGCAGGAAAAATAATTGACGAAGAAGGTAATGGTATTAGTTTCAACGACATAAAAACTACACATAAAGGTGATGTGTCAGAAAGTTATAATTTAAAATTAAGAAAAATATTCAACATTAAATTAGAAGAACTTCTGGAAGTATGGGATCAAATTTCTAGTGAGTATGACAATATAGTTGAAAATGAACCCGACCTCTATGCGTCTTTCACTGGTTGGAAATTGGGGTGGTGGAGTCGAAACTACCATATTGTAAAGGTGGGAGATATACAATTGCGAAGACCTCATAACGCACCCGGAAGATGCTACGATTTTCATCGCGCCAAGGCAGCCACTCATATGGATAAACAGATATCTTCGGAGACCACATTGGTAAAAAATGTAGATGATTGGGCGATAAACATCGAAGAAGAGCACTCAATAGTTGCACCATTCAACAGAACACTATTCAAACACGTTTCGCAACTTTGGAGACCTGGCGTACTAAAAGATAAAACAAGTAAAGAAACTCAGACATGATTATTTTCTTGGATTACAGACATTGAACAATTGGTGAGGGATGTATATTCAGAACACCTACCTTTTTTTAAGGTTGTATTTGGCTTGGAATTTTTTGAATAATTCCGCATCACCACCCTTGTTTGGGTGAATTCTGAGAACACCCTTCTTATAAGCTTTTCGTATAGAATTCTGATCCCTTGCCTTATTGAGATTGTCAAACAGGTTTCTCGCATAGGTATTCATAGCTAGGTTTTCAGCCTTCTTTTCCCGCTCACGTCGTTCATTTTCAGCCTTCCTCTCTTTCTCCCGTTTTTCCTTTTCAGCCTTCCTCTCTTTCTCCCGTTTTTCCTTTTCAGCCGCCTTCTTTAAAGCCTCTTTCTTTTCAGCCGCCTTCCGTCGCCTAATGTATAGTTTTTCAGCCATACGTTTCTCTATTGCGTCTATTTTATTTGATTTCTTGTAACCCTTAGGGTAGCTGCCGCTCACGTAGACTAGATATGTTTTGTCGTTCTGCATTAACTTAGCAAGAGCTTCCACTCTCTTCTTCTGCTCTTGTGTTTTTTTCGCAGTTGTTTTCTTTACTGGTGAATTTGTCGACATTCTCCTCATCATGTTAGCGAGTGTTTCATTTTTATTTTTTGGTGAGCCCATTATTTGTTACATTAGTTAGAGAAATTAATTGAGAATTGATTAAATGATTGACGTGGAGCAGATGGTCAAAGATGTATATTCAGAACTGGGTCCGGGGTACAGTGAGAGAGTATACCACAACGCGATGGAAGTCCTTTTACGAGAAAATAGAGTGCCGTATGAATCTGAGAGACATATTCTGGTTAATTTTAGGGGTCACGTCGTGGGTCAACTCAGGGCTGACATTATCATCGATGATCACGAAATCATAGAATTCAAAACCATTAAGACTCTCGGTGAAGGGGCGGAGTTGCAGGCTCGTAACTATCTTCATCTGACAGGTCTGAAGACTGCGTATCTTGTGAACTTCCCCCCTCATCCTGGTCGGGAAGTGGAGATCCGAAAGATCTCATTAAAACCATTAGAGGGAGAACTCTCGAAAGCATTTGATAGAATTCTTGAGCATCATCATAGTGTTTCTGCGGATCTATCACAGCTCCTTCCAGGAGATCTCGAGCCTGGTTTAGATGAAATTTAGCCTGTTCCATACAGTGTTGGAGGGCGGGGTCTGCATAATTTAGATGATTCATTTGTGGCATCACATAGTTGTCTAAATTATACAGTGTGAGGAGGGCTTTCTCTTCTTGAATCATCTTAAGTTTTTAAAAGAATGGAACAACTTAAGTTTCAAAAATTCACACGGTCGGAATAAACTCCCATCGCAGGTCGTGGCAGATTTTTTTCCATATTACATCTTGGTGGTAAAGTTTCTCTTTTGATTTCAGAAGAGGGAAGTATTGTAGATACTCATCTTCACCCAAAAGTTCACAAAATTTGTAGAGTACGTAGGAGTAACTAAGAAAATTCTTCCTCTCTGCTGGACAGTTGTCATCGAATGGTCTCTGGATATCCTTGAACATGATTCGTAAAAGTTCTTCAAGTTCCTGTGGCATATTTGGTGGTTTGATTCCATTCAGGATATTTGTGATGTATGGGACATGTTCATAGTACTTATTGAGTCGCAACTTCTTCAATAAGTTGCGAATCTTCGCGTGTGTGATGTCTTCAAGGTTTTTTATTTTAATCTTTTTCAATTCTGATCTCAATTGATCTATGACTTCAACAGGTATGGTAGTCATTTCTTGTGCTTGGAATTGTGATAACCACTCATTGAAATGATTTTCCCTCTTGTATGAATAGTTTATGATTTTTTCAGATGTTTCTTGTTCTTCTCTGTATGTGAGTTCTTCACTTATCAGTGTCGTCACTACAATACCACATTTTTCACAGACTAGGTCACTCGTTTCAGGGAAATGTGTCAAATTCGTTTCGTTACATTTGGGACATTCATCCATTAAACGTTCACTGGGTCTTGCTATGTTCTGGTTCTCAACTTCAATCAGGTAGTCTGTGAAAATGTCTTTTCTTTTCAAACCAACGGTTTCTTTGACATTAAAAATATTATCCGTATTTGATTTCTCACTATGCTCATCAGCGTATTGATTCATATAAGGCATACACTTAATTATATAGTCTGACATCTCCCCTTCATATCGTTTTTTGTTGTGTGGTTCTTTACATATCAGGTCTTTCCATTCTTTTATTCGATTGTTATATCTACTTAAAAAATTACCTGCCATTCTTTATATAGACATGCTGTTTAACTTTTTAAGTAATGTTATTTTCATTTTCAAAAAAATTACCACACCTAAAGACTACCACGTGGCGAAGGAGGAACTTGAATACAGTGTAGACTACAATTTGAAATACCTCGTCGAAGATACATTTTGGAGAAGTGAATCAAAAGATTGGGATGGGATACTTGAAAACTTCTACGTTAACGTCACTGGTTTAGAATTCAGGCACACTTCGATTCCCCAAAATGTGAAGGACATTGTGTTACGAGTGAAATACTTCTATAACGGTCATCTATACACAGTCATCACGAATGATATCAATTTTCTACCTGGTGAAAATGAAGACAGCACCATGCATTTCAGTATTCCCCTCACCAGTGCGTGGATTGTTGACCATGACGACAAACCCATGGTTAACATCACTGAGAAGGTGAAGAGATATGCAGGACCGAGAGGTGATTTTCACAAGGAGAAAGTTCCGTTGAAGGACTTTTTATATTACGAGCATGAACATCTTGAGAAGAAAATGCCCAAGATCATGTTAGCAAACGGTTTGGGTATGAAAAAGATTGTGTCAACATTGACAGGATTTACAACTGATCTTCGGATACCTTAGTGGCGAGGTAGAACTTTAGCTCACCGAGGTTCGCGACATTGTATTTTAGGATTAGGAACCTGTTCCCAGTTTCCTGAATAATTTGGACTGACGCACACATGCTTGTAGCTTTCGTAAAGATATTCAGATACTTCAGACTGTATAGACCGGATATGGTTGGACTCTCATCGACACATTCAATTGACGTCTCCTGGTTTGCAAAGTCACCTTCACAGTTGAATTTGATTTCCTTACCAGAACGGATGATTTCGATGTAACTCCCTATGTTGGACATGTCCCTACAAAGACGTTGAAAGTCTATAGATGGGAGAGTTGTTATCGTGGTCATCTCAACGTCTGGAACCTCAATTCGACTTTCGTTGATGTCCAACAGTTTGAGCTGAAATTTCGTATTCGTCTTTTTCACGTCACTGGAAATCGTGATATTCATGTATTCCTTACAGTTGATCTCAATATGTAGAACGTCATTATTTGTAATTGTCTTCAAGAGTTTGAAAGTATTTGAAATATTGATTCCTGCGATAATTTCCTCCTGTTCACATACATACTCTTCGAAATTATCACCTGATAGGTAAATATCCACTAGGGATGTTCGAGCCGTGTCCAGAGTGACGATATACATACCATCTTTCCTAAAGTAGATGTTAACATCATTGAGAATATCCTTCAATACCTCAAACGTAGATTTGAATGCAGCAGCCTGTATTGTAACCAATTTCATAATTACATGTAAAATGCGTTACATCTTTAACTCTGTATATGGCTCCCCCTTTGAGACATCCTTACTAATCCTTTCTTCAAGCTCTTTCGTCATTGGTGGTTGTAATGATTTACCGTAATCATCTAGTGAGAACATATGTGCGTTGTCACCTTTACCATCTAGGGAAGACATAGCACATCCCATTCCACTAACCGCCTCATGTGAGATCTCCTTAGCTGGAAGTAGGGAGTCTAACCAATTCTTGATTTCATTACCCACTAAAATTTTACCATTTTGTGTGAGCATTGTGGGAACCCTTGTGATTTTAGTTTTGTAACTCGCTGGTATACCCTGTGTGTTTATGTTGTGATATTGCACGAGTTGTTTGAGTTGTTGATGTTTTCTGATGTATTCGATGACTTCCATCGAAAATTTGCATCTAGGACTGTAGATCAATAGTGACATCTAATATTTCACAAGGTAATATTCTAAAAAAAATTAACGCATACTAATAATATGAATTACCTCCTCGCATTCATACTATTAATTGTCGTTTTCATTTTGACAAACGAACGGGAGGCTTACGATATGTTCGGATTCTCAGGGTATGTAGTTCCGAAGCAAACCCAACTGATGGATCCTTATCCAGAGTTGAAGGGTTACGAGCAGGTCAAAAACGACGCCACAGCGGATCTGATGGAAAGTGTGGTTCTACTCACAAACAAAGAAATTCATAAGAGAACTGGTATAGCGAACTATATAATAGAGACGATGTCCATGAAGAAGTTTATCAAGAAAGATGATACAGTTTATGAATGTCAGTTCATGACGGTGAAGAAGGATGGTTTTTCGTTTGGTTTTTCCGTGACTGTATGGTTCATCGGTGAAGAGAAGAAGCCACTGAGAATTTTAGCCATCCGTTCTCAACCGATAGGGTATCAAAATTCTGATCAGACGCTTTCATTCGTCGGTCAAGGAATGGGAAAGGACTTTGAAAGCTATAAACTCATAAGAAATAATAACACCCCTGACAGGTATGACTTTGACGCTTCGATGAAAATGTTCAGGGACCCAGAACTTGAAGTTGTCAGGCCATATATAGAGAAGGAACCAGAAAGTGTTGATGTTCAATCCAAGCGAGTAAACGCTGAACTTCTTGAGTTGAGAGAGGATATAGAAGAAAACGTGAATGTAGCGAGGAAAAAAACAGACGACTTTCTGCGAAACCTTGAGAATGACCAAAGTCTTGTCAATGGTCTCAGGAAAATTGGATCGACAGTTTCCAGTGGGTTTGAAAGGGTGAAAAATAAATTGCAGTAAATAGTAATGTTAAGCATCAATGATGTGACGAAGATTGATGAAAGGAGAAAACGTATAAAAAAGGAAATCTACACCAAAATATATGAACAGTTTTCATCAAAAATAAAACAATCTGTCGAACTTGGATGTAAGCAGATATTCTTGACAATACCCAACTTTTTGGTTGGATACCCCACATTCGACAGGGGTCAGGCTGCTCGATATGTTGCTAGACAGTTTATGCTGGGTGGATTCACGGTTCGGATGATAAATGAAGGTGAAATATATGTGTCCTGGTTCACACCAAAGAAGAAGAAAGCACGTCAAGAACCCAAGGCGGGAGAGGAGGAGGATTTCCCAAATCTTATGAACCTAAAAAAGATGGCGAACAAATACAGGGGGGGTGCGTAGTAATTTCTCATATAAAAAACCCCTTTAATCATAAATGGACAATTTAAACGTTCTCGTCGAAGCCAAGAAGGAATACCTCGGACAGTTATGTTTAATCATGACCCCAGCTATGATTGAAGTTTTTCAGGAAATGTATAATGAATCTATAAACACCTCCAAGGGGAAGCAGATTTTGATCATGTTCCAAAAACTCCTCAAAGAAGTGCCCAATTGGTCGAACGCCATGTCTAAGCGACACAGTGATAACATCACCGGGCGTTGTTCTTGGTTTAACGATCTACTGGCCGCCGTCTTTGTGGCGTGCACGAAGATTCTCTCTGCTGTCCGCCTTAAGGCTGACAACAAGAAGATCGCACTCAAACTTCCCACTGAGGAGGTCTTCATCCAAACGTGCTACAACAACGCTGCGCGTGATCTCTACAAGGACCCTTATGTTTTCCACGAGGAACAGAGTGAATACGTCAGGGATGAGAACCTCACCAGGCGTTTCTGTGTGTGTATCGAAAACACTGTGAAGGAACTGATCCCTGTGCAGCAAATCCTGCAGACCTATATGTCCCAAGAAACGCGTGATATTTCCCTAGATGGGGATGTTCAGGATAGCGCTGATCCCGAGGTGTTGGATGAAGGTGACGACCCGAACGCCTTCACCGAGGAGGATCCCACTGAGGTCCAGGGTGAAACTCAGGATGAGATCCCAAGTGAGGAACCTATGCAACCCGAACCCCAACTCACGGGACTGGAGAATGAATTCAAGACTGTCCCCGGTGTGCAAGCCCCCCCTATCGAGGATCCCGAGCCCGAAGAGTATGGTGAAGGTCCCGGACCCGAACAGCCATCTGAGTATCAACAACCTCCTCCAACTGAAGACGATGGGGTCCTATTTGGTGACGCACCAGAGCGTCGTATAAAAAATCCCAGGTATAATTAAATGGAAGACCTGTCCAATTATTTAAGAGATCCCGTGAGTGCTGCCCTAATTGCTGGTGGTATCACTGCTGGTTACATACATCTCAAGGCCTATCTCAACAACGAGGGTAAACTTGAGCTCAACAAATATACCAAACCCGCGACACTGAACGCCATTCTCGTGTTCTTTATCGTTTCTGGTGGAATTGGTAAACGTGAGGCTATTTCTACAGAGCCTTTTTAAACTTAAAGATTTGATTTGTAAATTAAGAAAATGGCGTCTGTCTCTGCTTTCAACGATATGATGGGTCAATTTCTTGTGGAATTGCACAAGACTTTTCCAGATGAAAAGGGCATCAAGAAAATGCTCACGTCTTTCGACGTGTTAAAGTCCACCAATCCTCGTCTCGTTGTGGATGGTTTTATGAAGGGTGTATCCCCCTACGCTGATCAGATTTCCGCGAAGGACGACAAGTTTCTCCTCGAGGAGTGCTCCAGGATCGACTTTTTGAAGGAACTCGACATCGCTTCTTATTGGGAGCGTATGTCCAATAACACAAAGGATGCCACTTGGCAGTATATGCAGACCCTGTATATGCTTGGAACTACCATTATGGCTCTACCCCCAGACAAGATGGCTCAGATTGAGGCACTCGCACAGGGTGTCGCGTCTCAGCTGCAGGATGAGGGTGGTGAGCTGAATGAGGATGCCCTTATGAAGATGATGGGTAGTATGCTCGGTGGTCTTGGACCAAAAAATTAAACCTGAGCATATACTAAATGAAGGTTTGGTTCGACGATCCTCGCCAGCTCGTTGATGAAAAATACTTTTTACAATTTTGGCCGAATAGTGAGCAGACCCCAGAGGACAGAATCAATTCTGCCTCGAGGTTTATTGTTTACGCTTCCACACTTTTATATTTAATCAGACGTGACCCACGTGTCTTTATACTTGGTGTGACTATTCTCGGTGTGATTTACGTTCTTTATAAGTCGAAGATGGTGAAGGAAAGTTATGGGACAGCGCCACTGACAGGTAAGGATATGTGCCAGAAACCTACTATGGACAACCCCATGGGGAACGTGCTCATGACTGATTATACACACGCCCCCAATAGGCTCGAGGCTTGTTACTACCCCTCCGTAAAACCCCATGTTCAGAGATATACGAGTGATCGTATCCCATATGACAGTGGTCGGTCGAGGACTTCCATGCCTAAATATCTGAGAAACGCGATGGAGAGGCAGTTTGTGACTATGCCTGTATCTAAAATCCCAGGAGGACAGACGGAATTTGCGGAATGGTTGTATGGCCCCAAAAATGGTCCCATGTGCAAAAGTGATTCCAAGCACTGCAATCCAAATGCCAGGGGTGTGCAGCTCGAGGCGTATTCCGGACTTGGTGGTGATGGGGATATCAGGGGTCCACGGGGTGGGACATACATGTAAAGTTAGATAAATATCTCATGGTATAGTAAATGGCGTATCAGCTTCAACCTGGCCTTTCTATCATTCAGAACAGTGGTGCTTTGCCCCCCACTAAAGCTACCGATGAGGTTTTCGTTTATCCTCAGCCGGGTGGTCCAGTGAACTGTGGTGGGTGCAGACCCAACACGATGCTTTATGGGACTGCCCCTTACAAGGCGGGTAAGGGTTCCCCAGCTCAGCACATCGATGTGAGTGATCAACTTCGTCCCCAGAGCACATCTCGTTTCAACAAGCACATAGTGCAAACGTATGAAAAAAATTACTTCCCCCTCAATAATGTGGAATGCAAATTGCCAATTAGAACTATGCAGTATGAGCCATCCAGCACTAGGGCTGACCTTCAGAATGGTTTGTTTCAGAAAAGGTATCTTAATAAAAATGTTAACAAAAAGTAAGAATGGCTGATCCCATTTCGCTTATGGCTGTAGCGGGTCTTGTATACGCTGGTCGTAACTTGAGTACGAAAACTCAACCACCCAAAGTTACTACCGAACCATTATTTGTAAATAGACCGGTCGTCGTTGAAGAGGACAATTTTGAACCACCCGTCGACGTTTCCCATAAACAGGAAATGAAAAACTTTGGCGACATAGCCAACCAGTCTCGCACCAGTGGCCAGGAAATGATGGACATGCGAAACCGGATGTATGACCATGGAAGAATGAACAACCTGTCCCCCATAGAGAAGGAGTTGGTAGGTCCCGGATTAGGTGTCGGAGCCAACGTCCCAGCCACTGGTGGTTTCCAACAGATGTTACGTGTCAACCCTGTAAATGTTGGTGAATACAAATTAACTACACTTCCAGGACGAACCGGGCATGCAGCTGATAGAACTGGTGGTAGGGCTGCGGTGGTCGGTCAGCTGACACACAACAAACCCGCGACGACGGCGCACATGCCTTCCCGTCTTCCCACTATGCCCGGGAGAGCTCAGGGCATGACTGGTGTTGTCCCCCGTAACGAGCACGAACGGACAAAGAAGACAACTAACCGTTCGGAGACTGGTTACCGTGGTGATAACCTGGGATTCAACGGTGCGAAGCGTGTCATCTCCGCCACGACCGCTGTTCAGGACCCCACACGTTTCAAGAGTGATAACAATGGTGGTCAGTTCATACATTACAACCAGCCCGCTCCAGGGATTTCCAACTTTAAGGGTGGCTACACGAACACTGCCGCTGCTCAGATGAACATGAAGAATAACGAGCAGCTCATGAAGAATGGTTACCGCCCCGAAGATAAACGTGGCAAGCCCAACCGTATGGGTAACCCTGGTCGCATGAATGTTCGTGAGAGTGCTCTGAAGCAAGGTGGCACAGTCACAGCTGTCCGTAGTGACACCAGCCGCATAGACGGTCGCATTAACGGTGCGAACGGTGGGTGGACTCAAAACTATCAACAAAAACCTTACCATCAGTTCAACGCTTACAAGGGACAGGGTAACCCCCACGTGAATAATTTGGAAATTGCCAAGAGACAGCTTCAGAACAACCCCCTCGCTCATCAGTTTTACCAGTAAAGTATTTACATGTAAACAAAAACACTCATTAAAATATTGTGCATATATTTTAATGAAGGTTCATCAGTTGACTATAGACAGTGGTCAGAGGGACGCCTCCCTGTATGCAAACCCGAATGATTACGTCATCAACCTGGAAACGCATATTTATGACGTGTCACAGATTAAATTGGTAAGTGCGCGCATCCCTACACCGCAACTTCTGATCTGCGGGACTAATGAGGCGTTTGATTTCGAGGTGATATATTCCGACTCACTCAATACCCCGACCCAACACGGCATAACTTTCCCTCAAGGGAATTACGACGGAACTCAGTTCGCGGCTGGGTTTGCAACTGTAGGAAATTTCAATTTCAATATGACATACAACGCTTCGAAAAACAGGTTTGAAATGGGGCAGCCAACGCACTCGGGTGGGTCTGGTATCAGTCAGATCAAGTTCCTCTTTAAGAGCGGATCGCGCGGTTTCGACGACACGAGCGCGACACAGACGACCATGCACCAGATCTTGGGCCTTCCGGCTCTCGACGTGGCCATGCCCGGCTCGGATTTCGGGGCGGCCAACTTCGATGGACCGAACGCCCTGGTGCTTCGTCTCTCTTCTGGATCTGAGCAGTTGAATCAAACCCTGCCGTCATCCGGGCAAACACCTTATTACACAGGTCATATTCTCTTGGATGGAACCGACTTTGTGAACGTCAGTGGCACCGATGATAAAGTGACCCATGAGTTTCATTCTGGATCTCTTAAATCCGTGAAGGATCTTCGAATCGAGTTTTTCTACATGAGCCACGGACGACTCATTCCCTACGATTTCAGAAATCAGGAGCACGTCCTGAAATTTGAAATCACATGTTCCACAGACAAGTTGGAAAACCTGACTCCAATGAAAGAAGAACCATTGGAAGAAGAGGGGGAAAAGGAAAAGGTGCCAAGCATAAGCATTCCTGATAAGAAGAATCTTTATGAATGGAAAATTGAGTACATCTATATTACCCTAATTATTTTTACAGGTATCCTATTGATACTCTCTATGGGTAAGAGGAAAGCCGCTTAGCGAGTAATCGCGTAGACGGGCTGGGCGGGCTTGGAGACACGGCCGTTCACGGCAGTCACGATGAGGAAGATCACAACCGAGAGGAGGGTGGTAAGGAGAGCGGTGAGGACATACTGAGAGCCACCGTTCTTGGGAACCTTAACAATCTGGGTGATCGACCAGCGAACAAAGTCCATCCAGGACATCGCCGCAGCGAAAGAGAAACCCGCAACAATGGAGTTGAGGGTCTGGGTCTGGAGCTCTTGGGAAACGAGGTTGACAGTTTCGATAGCAGCGGACATGGTGTTATATAGTAAGTTGGGAAAAAAATTATTCGAAAGATAGTTTCTCCTTTTCTACAATCTTTTTGAATTTCTTACCTTTGATATTTTTAGAAAATATCTCTTCGTCGTCAGATTCATCTGTCGAACTTTCTTCTGATTCATATTTCTTGAACTGGTCTTCACCGCTGAACGACCATGGCTCAGGCTCCGAGATGCTCATTATTATTAATAGCATTTTTTAACATCTCTTCTGCCGGACTTTGTGGAATCCAGTTCTCCCAACTGTCGCGGGCCTGATTAATTTCAGTCAGTAAATGGTCATCTCCTGAGTATCTGATGAACTCAGGACATTCCTCTGGAGACACATCTTCTACAGAGGATTCATCCGAATCAGATTCGGAATCATCATAAATTTCTGGCATAGTGCTGCCAACAATCTGTCCAACACGACACATCGCACAGTATTTGATCGCGTATTCAACATCCTCTGGAAGAATGATGTCACGCCCACAACCCTTAGCGTATTCCCCTGCGTATAGCATACTCTGTTCCATGACAGGTAATAGAATGTCAATCATGGTGGTGATGTATTGATTAGCTGTATCGTCTGTATTCCCGATAAGACCTGTTTGCATAAACATTTACAGTGTGTTAAGATTGTTTTATCCAGAATATAACGTTTATCAGGATGAGTTAAAAAAGATTTAATAAAACCCACAATAATACTAGAATGAATCTCCAGTTGAGGAAATTCAAGCCTGAAACGATGACAGATGATCGAGTCTGTGTCTTTATAGGCAAGCGGAACACTGGTAAGTCTACTCTGGTGAAGGATATCATGTTTCACAAAAAGCATCTCCCCGCTGGTATAGTTCTCTCTGGAACAGAAGAGGGCAACCATTTTTATTCAGAGTTTATTCCAGACCTATTCGTATACGGTGACTACGACAGGGACGCGATTGAAAGAGTCATGAGTAGACAGCGTAAACTTGTCGGGGGTGGTAAAAAGAATTGTGGGGCTTTCATGTTACTCGATGATTGTATGTATGACTCAAAGTTTCTCAAAGATACCTGTATTCGTCAGTGTTTTATGAATGGTCGTCATTGGAAGATCTTTTTCATGTTAACCATGCAGTATGTCATGGACCTCCCACCAGCCCTCCGTGCCAACGTGGATTACGTGTTTATTCTCAGGGAGAACATTATTCAGAACAGGGAGAAACTTTACAAATCTTTCTTTGGTATCTTCCCTTCGTTCGACATGTTCTGTAAGGTTATGGACGCCTGCACAGAAAACTACGAGTGTCTCGTTCTGGATAATACTGTGAAAAGTAATAAGATACAGGACTGTGTGTTTTGGTATAAAGCGACCATGAGGAAGAACTTCAGGGTGGGAAGTGCTGACCTGTGGAGACTTCACAAAAAGATGTATAACCCCAAACACGGAGAAATGAAGGAAGACGACGCCAAGAAGGCCACCCGTAAGACGAATCTTAAAATCACAAAGACAAAATGATTGCGTAATTTACTTTTATTCTAAAACATATGGGTATATTAAATGGCGAATGACAACGTTATGACCATGAGCCTCTCTGACAATGGGGAGGGAATGGTGCCCCTGAACAATAATCAAACTACTTCTTTCAGGCAAAATGAAGCGTATATTCCACCTGAAAAAAATGTAAGTGAACATAAAGAGACGATGGATTCTACTCCCATTAACGATATCATGATGGAGCCCCCAGTGATGACAGAGGAACCCAGAATGCAGGGTGCCATGCCTCACATGACAGCTCCTAACCCCCAGGGTGCTTATCAGGTGCAGGCTGAGAAACCCACCAGCAAGAACCCCTTCAACCTGACAGATGACCAACTCACCGCTGTCGTAGCTGGTGTATGTGCTGCCATCTCTGTGAGCAAACCTATCCAAGATCGTCTCGCGACCTCTATCCCCAAGTTCCTTAACGAACAAGGGGGTAGAAGTTTGGTGGGTCTTGCCTCCACTGGTGCTGTGGCGGCTGTCGTATTCTTCTTACTGAAGGATTACGTCATTAAAAATTAGGTGACACATTGTTCTTACCATTAGATTCCCAACCCATGTTACTGTATATGGATTTATCCATTCCAGCGAAATACGCAACTAAAGCTCTAAAGGCAAATGTCCCTAATAATAAGACACCAAGTTTCAGTTTCTTATCATTAGACGCCCTATTGTTCTTCATAGCCTCTCGTGTATCGGGGGATACCTGGTTGATGAGGTATGTGAGAATGAACCCGATGAGTGTAGATACTAGGAAAAAGCCGCGATCCACAGCGAGTTGAGGCAGTTTGCCGATGGCAAGCCGCATTAAGTTAGGCGCGATCAATGTCATCCAGAAAAGATTAATCACATAGCTCTTAGAAAACTGAGGGATGACTAGAACGATGTACATGGCAGCCCAGTAAGCTATGGCTGTAGCAAGGACAGAAAGTGGTGTCTTCATTAAACTTAACTGAGATTATTTGTCCTGGACATGCTGACCACAGAATTCCTTCCTCTCCGTGACCTTTTCGTATATACCCAAGTTTATACAGATATTTCTCAACTCTTCATAATTTTCCCAAAACTTTGGTGAATGTGAATACTCTTCGACTGTGCAATGTGCGAGCTCATGGATGAGAACATGGAAAATTTCATTGGGTTCACCATCCAAACACACCACAATCTCACCACCCTTATTCGTATTTGTCCCAACACTGTCCTTCATCCAGAGCTTTCCAGTGATGGGGATGTGACGCACGAGCATGTGAAACGTTTCATTGTTCGTTTCTCTGAGGTGTTCCCTGAGTGTTCTATATTTTTCATTAACTAGTCTCAGTTTCTCTGGTTTCTCAGCCCTATAAAAAAAGAAAGTCGCCACCACGATCAAAGTGATCAGAGGCACGTTCATCTTTTATATACAAAGATAAATTTACTATACAGTTTTGATATTCGGTTTCCATTCAGACTCTCCCAACGTAGTAACTTGAACCCAATCTCCTCCAGGTGAGTCACGAGTAAGTCCTTATACGCGACAGGTTCTGATTTTGGACCATCAGCGTAAAAGGGTGTATCAACGAGGTTGACGAATAATTTTTCCCCAAATCCCCCATTTCCATGTTCTTTCAATTTGAAAAAATTACCAGCCTCATCCAAGTATGGTGTATTGAAAATGATCTGCTCCGAATCTGGGATGATGCCTATCAATTTTCCATCGTGCTTGATTCTTTTTTTGATTTCGCGTATCGAGCTAAAGAAAAGCTCTCTCGTGGCGAAGATGTAATGCAGCGAAAAATTGAAACAGACAATGTCATGTTTTCTATTTGGGCAGTTATGTATGTCACCCTCGTAGAAATTCACTCTCATGTGCATATTCTTGGCTCGAGACCTAGCTTCGACTAAAGCACTCGGCTCTGGGTCACACATATTTATATTCGCACCACACCTATGCCATTTTTGAAGATCGCCACCGAAACCACAACCAACATCCAAAATACTGTGACCCTCTTTTGTGACAGATTGTATCAAGGATCGCTTGGCCTCGTTGTGGTTCTTACGAATCTCTTCCATGGTTTTGAATAGATCCATTCCTTTAAGAGTTGACTTAAGTATAAAGAACTTAAAGTTTTGATCGTAACAATGATTATAATGTCTCTCACCCAAGATTATACTACTGTCCCCGGTCAACTCTTCGCGTGCCTTTCTGTCGTTGGGCCTGAGGCTCCCCAGAAGAATGAAAAGTTCGGTGTCAAGATTCGTGGTGCGTTTTCCAACCGTGACGAAGCTGCTCAACATGCCAAGCGCCTCCAGAAGGAGGATCCCACATTTGACATTTACGTGGTAGACATGTATAAGTGGCTTCTGATCCCCCCCGATCCCGCCGCAATCGATAACGTTCACTACACGAATGAGAAGCTTGAGGAAATCATGACTGGATACAAGGAGAACCAGTCCCAGGCGGCTCGCATGTTCCAGGAACGTAAGGATGCTATGATGAGTGATAAGAATCATTTCACCCCTGGTGACGACAACTCTAAGTTTTACACCAAGCCCGATGAATCCCCTGTTTCCCACCCAGCCGAGGTGCTCGAGCGTCTCAAGAAGGAGAAGCCAGATACCCCAATGGAGGAACTCGTCAAGGAGGCGGATTCTATCGTAGCTGAGGAGATGGAAGAACGACGCAAGCTACGTGAAGCGGAAAACTCTACAGAGGCCAAGCTTGAGGAGATCACGGAGGATGCAGGTGAAGAGGTTTCCTCAGCGTAAAAAAAAATAAATAATCTACACATATAATAAACAATGTTAGGTATAATTCTGACTATATTAATGGTTGGAGCCTTCTTTATTTTGTTTTTTAAAACACCATACACTTTAAAAAACAAAAAGGAAAAGGAAGAAGAGGAGGAGGAGGTTGAAGTATCTTCGACAGTTGGATTTATCGAGGATACTGGATTGGATACATATGGTAGTGTGTTCAAAAAGGGTGATATGGGCACGTTTATTCCCTACTCAACTATTCCAGATGATAATTGGTTGAGTGGATCACCACACCTCAAGGAAATTGTTGAAGCTTAGGCGTATCTGAGTATGACTGGCTGCATAGTCTTACCCATGAAGAAGCCGAGTAGGAACACAGCGAATGCGATGATCCATGTAGACTTGTCTATATTTTTAAATAAATCATTCTCCTGTGGGGGAGACTGAGATTGATACTGATAGTTCATCTCTTGAGGTTGAAAATAATATTGCTGCTCATCGGGCACTTGTTGACTATTTTTTTCATTCTCTTCTTGGACAAGAGGATCTATGTCGGGGTTGTATTCTATGGGATTTCCAATATCAGTTTCCATTACTACAGTAGTTTCTCTTTTTTTTAAGCGTCTTCTGACTCACTTTCATCCTCATCCTCAACCACAAAATCCTTGAGGTTCCCATTATCATCCACATCTTCGTCATCCTCATCCTCATCTTCACTTTCATCAGAATAACACTCTTCATCTGTGTCTAGGTCAGATCCCGCATCCGTGTCGTAGTCATCAGTGCAATAGTCATCATCTAATACTGTTTCAGTAGGGACGAAAACAGTTGGCTTGCGGATCACTCTACCCGATCTGGTATTCGTCATTTACCTTCAATACTTGATTATTGTTTAAGTAGTTTAATAATGTTTGGAGTCAGTTTATGAGTTCTCGCTGTGCATTTTTTACATATGGGGCATGACTGTTTAATCTCATTCTTTTTTATAGTGTATGCCATCAATTGATCGTGACACGTCGAAGTGGTTTCACAAAACCTAGATGTTGTGGTAAGTTGTAAACCACCCTTCTGACGTTTGATATCGATAATCTTTGTGTCTTTGTCAACCTTCATCCACTTGTTCAAGAAGAACTCCATCTGTGACCTGACATTTGGTAAAGGTTTGTCAGTATACTTTACAACTTCTTTACACTTTTTGAGTTCTTCTTTGTCTGGGTAGAGGATCGATGTGATTTCACATGGAAGCTCATGTCTTCGTCCAACAAAATCCTTACAAAACCCATCCTTTCGCCCATCTAGGGTCGGGCATGTGCAGAAGCATTTCTGTAAAATTTGCTTACCACTGATCAAAAACCACACGTGATTGGAGTTGTGTTTCCTCTTTGTATTTTCACACCACCTCGACGTGCTGGATACTAAAAATGTATTCTTCGAACTGAAAATCTTTGTGATGTAAGCCTCACCCTGCCCTGCCATATTTTTACGGATGAATGTCTCCAACATGTTTCTCAATTTCGTGTCATAGAGTTCATTCTTCATCTGTTCGGCAGTGAAAGAACCCTCTTTCCGCTTGGAGTTTGCAAGATCTATGGAAATAGTGACCTCCTTATCTGTCCTGACAGCTGCTGATTTCAATACTGATGTGTCTGGATTTGGTTGGATTCTCACGAGGGTCGACAAGGGCCATGTATATTTGAAGAGGGGTAGATACATTCCTTCTACAACACCTTTGTTCATTTTATGAGACCAAGGCATACGGAACCCACTACCCTTTGTTTTTCTATCCGGGTTTCCATACACCGATGAATCAATAACGGTGTCCCACGAGACATCCCTATTGAAACTGAATAAGTCGGAGATGATGTAATCTCTCAGGTATACAGCAATCTCCTGATTGACCACGAACCCGGGCCAGTTCAGATGCACACCAGTTTTGATCTTGGTTCCAGACTTTTTCGGTTTAGCCACAGATATGATACATTCCTTCCCCCCAAACTTCTTCACACATTTACATATCACCTCACAAATATCTTCAATCGTGTCAATACCGAGACCATCATCATCTTTGTAGTCAATGTCAACGAAAAAATTGTATGCGGTCGTCTTCTGCTCCACGACAAATAGCTTTTCTTCAGCTTTTACAGCCTCCACATATTTATCATAAAATTCATTCAATCTATCAAACGGCACAGACAGGCAACCTCCGTCTAGGAGCACGTGTGATGGATTGGGGACTTTTTTCAGAAAGCCGTTTTGGGTACACCAGCTTTTAAACATATATATTTAAGGATCCTCATCTCTAAACCATCTCATACATGAGACATCCTGATATTCTTTAGTTTTTGACAATTCCTTCTTAAAGGTCAAAAGTTCATAGACTGTCATTTTATCATTTTCCTTTATCCATTCCTGAACCTCAATGTCACATAGACCCCTGTTCTTTTCAAGAAGTTCTGAAATCTGTCTCAAAATGAAAGCCTTGGACTTCATTATTTTATAGAAAACTTTTTTCTATCCTGTGATTGAACACAGTTGTAAAATTCAGGGTTTTTTATGACATTGTCAATGATTAAATTCCAACGCTTACGTGAATTAAACTCTGGTAAGGTGTCATAACTCATATAATCGTTCTCGTCGTGTGTTTTTCGGATTGGCTGATTGTGAAGTTTCTTCAAATTCATCTTCGCCTTTTCCTCGTAAAACTTCTTGACCTGGTTGTGCTGCTCTGCACGGTTGTAGTCCACAAAAAATACAAATACATTGTATTCGAGATCCACTGTAGCACTTTCTTGAACCGTGAATTTGAAATCTGTATACTCTACGTTTTTTAGGGATACTACACCTCTCGTCTCTTCTTCCAATTCTCGTAAGGCACAACGGATTGGATTTGCGATTTCTCTACGTCTACACCCACCTGTCACAAAAATCCAATCCTTGAACCTCCAGTCTCTCACGGTTAGAAATCTCAGTTGATCACCATTAAAGCTAACCGGTATCGCTATCGCCTTATGTTTTTTCATTGCGCATTCGCAAGTTATAATATGTTGATATGTTTATTCCTCGGTTTTTACCTCCGACTCATCCTCCTCGAGTGCCTCCTTCTTGGGTTTCTCCATCTGAGGACGGCTGGGCTGGGAAAGATGGCGAACCATGTGGGCCGAAAAAACTTTGAGCTCGTCAACATCCTGCTTGGCCTTGTTGAGCTCCTTGAACAAGAAGATAACACCGGCGATGCACACGATGGTGGCGATGATAGTCATGGTTTCACGATCAATGGGAATCATTATACTTTTATAGACGAGTTTTGTTTTTAAGTTAAAACGCCCATAGAGGTCGTGTCATCATTTGGACACTGGTATGGGCTTGTTGCGAACTGAACGGCTTGGTAATGCGTAGGTTGGCAGGACTTGTTTGTCGGTGGTGTGGGCTGACCGACAAACTTTTCGATTGTCCTGGATTTTGGGTCGTACGTCAATACAAAAACGATGGATAGGAGGAAAACGATCTTCCAAAACATTGTTACTATTACTATTTAGTTAGAATATAAAAGTCCGCCCATACCATTTTCGATGCGAAGGACGTTATAGTTTACGGCGTAGATGTCCTCATCAAAGTCCTCATCGGTGGACTGGATCCGAGCCGAGTCGAGGCGGGAGAAGTTTAGGGTGCCAGTGGGCTGGAGCTTTGCGGCATCGAGGCAGAAGGGGATGAATAAGAGCTGGTCACCCTTCACACTGGAGTTCGTTGTGTGATAGTAGAGAGGGACCGACGTGAAGTGGGGATCCGCGAACTTGTAGTCCGCAATGTCAGTGCCGTTAATTTGGAGCTTCAGCTTGTTCGCCTTGTTGAGGACACCAATGGCGCTGCTCTTACCAGCCGCCAAATACTTGATGGGGTGGTTGAAGTTGAGCTCCTGAATCTTAGACTTGGAGCCGATGCTCTTCTGGACCTGGGTCATGAGCATGTTCTGGGAACCGGTGGAGAACATGGTGCGCTCATCGGTGTCGAGGTAGGCGTAGTTCGCGTAGATGTTCCACGAATGGGACGCCGCGGACCCCCCCCAAGTGATACGAATCTCAACATCGTGGTACTGGAGAGCCACAAGGGGGAGAGCCGACTGCCAGTTCTCACAGAAGGAGAAGCGGAGAGGGTAGAACTTCGCAGTTCCGGCACCGTCGTAGAGACCAGCCGCTACAGACTTAGAGGACGAAGTAGCGGAGAGGGTGGGGGCGATGAGGGTGGAGTAGGTGGAATCTTGGGTGTCCACCACCTGACCACCGACGAGCAGCTCAACCTTGGAAATCAGAGCGGTCCAGTCGGGGATGGGCTCTGTATCGGGGCCGGTCGAATCGTGAGGGGCCAAGTAGACGTAGTTGAGGAGATCACCCTTGCGCTCGAAGCGAACAGTGGACATACCACCGTTGCTGACGTTACCTTGGATGACCTGACGTTCGACAGTTTGGGAAAAATTGGTGTGACGTTTGTACGTGGAGCGGAAGAAACTGACCTCGGGTGCACCCACGAGGTGAGCATCCTGAGCACCGACAGCTACAAGTTGGGCGATACCACCAGACATTTTATAATATAGTGAGACTTTATTTTTAAGCATTCTCAAGAGCTTCGATTCTTTTCGTCAAGCTGAAAACCACATTTTGAAGGAGGACAATTTGAGCGTTTTCTGAGACTTCTTCATCATTGATACTCTTGAGGTCGACATTCAAAGTGGTCCCCTTAGGTATCGATGGCTTCGTGGGCCACATAGGATTCGAGGGGTCATCGGTTGTGGAAGGGAGATCCCTAAGTGCCTGACGATACGCGACCCACACACCTCTCTCCTCACTCGAAATGTGGTAATCTGTCGAGAAAACCCAATCCACCTCGGCGAGGCGTTTGTTGCGTTCTTGGCGGAGTTCCTTAAATAATTCTATATTTAGGTATCGAGTAAATACTTCGTCGTAGGCTTCCTTCGTTGGTTTTGTATACCCTTCAGGCAATATAATCGATTCGTATGTCCCGTTATGTTTAACAAATGGTACTTCTTCACTAAACAAAGATCGGACAGCTTGAAATATTGCCACTGTATGAGCCATTATATTTATATGGGATATAATAAATGAATGTTAGCGCTCGTATGGGTATAGCCTGTAGACCCATACCATTCACCCGCACTAGCATTTCGAACATCTAACCTATCACCTCTATTCAATAAAAGAATTACTGAAGATGAAGCATCCTTGTAACTCGTCGCTGATGATGAGCCATGTCCCCGTAATCTGGGTGAATAAGACGAGTCGTTCAGGTACCATTCATGATTAGCATTATAACTGTTATCACCGGTCAATAACGTGGCCGTGCACATATATACCCCATTAACAGGGCATGTATATTGATACGTACTTGTGTTCCATAACCCAAGTGGGTTATACACGGCTGTATCAAACGGAATTTTATTCCCCGCTGAAAGAGTGGCAAAACCGTTTAACCATACAAATACCGCATAATTCATACCAGTATAGATTCCTCCACTCACTTTCAAGTTCCCCCTCACATCCAACTGAGCTTCAGGGACTTTCCCGATCCCGACGGCCGTGTCGCTGATGACCATGGACCGCCCGGTTCGGCCCAAGTTGTACAGTTTCTTGACCTCCGAGGGTTCGAGGGCGACGTTGTAGAGTTTGAAGTTGGAGACATATCCATTAAGAGGATATGTTGCTAAGTCATGAGGATAAATACCTATAACAAGTCTCGATGTCGCGTTTACCATATTTAAGGCATGTGTTTGTGCTATATTGAAGGTCTGTTCAACTCCGTCCAAAAACATCTTACGCCCAGTCGTTCCACCTGAGTACGTCCAAACACAATGATACCACCTATTTACGACGACTGCCGTCTGATTAGTAAGATCATTTCCCCACATGGCCCATGTAATGTTTCCAGCTGAATTAACTACGGCGTGTGGAGCACTATAATTAGTGGGTGAACCATCGGTACCATCATCATCACCTACCATACCCCAAAGAACCGCCCCAGTAGTTTTTAATTTGAACCACATACTCACTGACATGAGAAAATTGCCGGCACCAGTAGCTGTTGGAACCCCTATAACCTCTATACGTCTCCCCCCTGTAGAACTATCCCATTTAAACGCCTTATCCGCTGGGGAGTAGGAGGCACCGTTGTAAAACGCCCCATGATTCCCCTCCCCCGAGATATCTGTGGGTGTGGAATTGACGGTGGTATCGAAATCCACCACCAACTTCTCGGGTCTCGGGGTTTCCGTATCCACGTCGTACCGCGAAACGCGGGGAACATCGAGGGACCTGGTCAACGACAACGAACCCTTATCGAGGGTCGTGGGGCCGGGGGTGCCGAAATAAACAAGTTCACCCATTTGCCAATGCATATCGGATGTTCCACTTGCTGGATACCGGGCGGTTAAGTTTGTACACACTAATCTAAGATGTGAATAATATGTTTCTGTAGTTATATCAAAATAAGTGAGTGTGTTTGGTGGAGTTGTTCCAGCATAATCTATCGTGTCTATCTGATACCAATCAACGCCATTGTTACTACCAAGTATAATACCCCGTTGGAGTCCGATCGATGGGTAGTTGGTTCTAGGTGCTGTCCCGACCCTTTTTAACTTTACAGGATATGGACACTCTAAATCTATCCACCCTCCTGAGAGAACACTTCCATCGTATAGGGTTGTTTTGGAAGCCGTGGATAAGGCTCCAAACGGTGTAACATCGGAATATCTAATTCCTACGTCTATCCAAAAAGTCGAAGTAGATTTATCAAATGCTTTCCACGGAGCATAAGTTTCACCACCTATCCCACCTAAAGCTGAAAACACACCATGTCCCTCCACCAACGTTTCATTCTTCGTCATAGCCCTAGGAGGATACTCTTGGATCCGCTCATCTCCCGCGAGTTCCAATTGCCCCGAGGGTTCGGTGACCCCCACGCCCAAGTGTCCCTTGTACAGGGTCACTTGGGACTTGGACCCCAAAAAGTAATCCTTTTGGTAGTCGTAGAGTTCCTGGATCTGTCCAGCATTCAGGGCCTTGGAGTAGAGACGGAAGTTTGCGATGGAACCGAAAAAATGCTTACCACCAACATCCGTCGCGTCCGCTCCACTTCCATTGGTAGGTCTTTTTCCTAATTGAAGCTGAGAATCTACTGGTAAATTTAGAACACCACTGGGTGTATAGTCTTGTGATTTAAATGTACATTCAATACCGTTTACATAAACTTTTCTTTCTGTACTTGGGGAGGTTTTGCCAGAAATACTTACTGCAAAGTGGTACCAATTATTAACTGGCATGTCATAAGAAGACTCAGAAAACCCGGGTACACTATAATGACCTGCGTGTTGCCCATCCCAAACCTGAATACGCCAGTCCTGATTTCCATTTATTCTCACTTCTAAAAACTGATTATCGGTTTGGTCGAAAGCTGGATTAGCTATCATAAACAGTGTATCATCACCCCAAACAGTAGGATTAAACCACAACGCCACTGAAATTTCTGGTTTTGCATTCGCACCACCTGTGAGGGAAGTTGGTAACGTACCTGTCTTAATTGTTTGAGTTCTGCTGGTACTACCACCAAATACCCAAGCCTTGTAGGTTGAATCAAAAGTTATATCGCTACCAGATGAAATTGTAGCATCGGCATTACCGACTTTATCAGTAATAGTAGAACCACTCGTATAGTCTTGCCCATCATAGTAGACCTCCAACTGGGTCCCCGTGGTCGCCGGCACGTTGTATACGGACTTTAGGGTGGTGTCTAGGGAGCCACTGCCTTCTTCGTGGCCGTAAAAACAAATATCATTAAAAACTACTTCCCCACTATTACCATTTATAGCTGTCGTGAGCCACACGTAATATTTATAGTATCCACCCGCATTAATATGTAACGTATGATATACATCTTCGATTGACGTCCCCCCAGTTACGGATTTGAGTAACGTCCAACTTGTGTCGTCATTACTACCCAAAATAACAAAATCTTTAGTCATAAAAGTAGTATAATTACACAAATAACGTATGTAATCTAACTTGATTGATTTAGGTAGTTGTATCTTAATCCATTCACCCGAATGTTGTCCACTTGCTGTATCTGTAAACTGAACACCTGTAGCACCCACCCCACTTACCCAATTTCCACTTGAATCATAAGTATTTCCAGTACTTTGCCATCGGTTCGCGTTGGACGTGTACGCACTGAAAGTATTCCATGCATCATATGAACCTGACACAGAACTCCTACTCGCCACATACCCACTCGTCGCGGATTCGTCGTTTTGGGTCAAAGCCACCTCCGGGTACTTCCGCAGGGGTCGATCGTGGGGTCCCGTGTATTCGGTGACCACGTTGGACTCTACAGAGATTTTGGGTTTGGAGGTGTAGCTCACATCACCACCGATCTCAATGTTGGAGGTGGCTTTGAAGGAGGTGGTCGCGTTCGTGAATTGTAGCGTATTGCTGGTGGTATTCGACACATCGGAGACTCTCTGGAGACCGTGGGAAGCCCCAACTGTGATACCACCCACAGTGATACCCTTGGCGTGGACGTTTCCTGAACGAACACGGAGGTTCGCATCCTCGATGTTGAGGAACCTATCCGTTCCGTTCGCGGACATATCTACTATGGGGGGAGGTTTTTTTAAAGGCAAGAAAAGTCCGTAGGACTTTGTCTTTGATACGAGGGAAGTCCTGTTGACTTCGATCGGGATGGACTTTCTTGCAAAGTGGGTTGCACTTTGGAGGAAATTTTATTTATGCGATAGCGGTAATCTTTATAATCGGTCGAACGAGAATATCAGCACCACTCCCATCCCAGTGATTCGTCTTATGTAATCGTGCATCGAAAGAACCACTATATCTTCGGGCGGAAAAATCAATCGTTCTTGGACCGTTCCATGTTGCTACCTGCCCACCCGCAATGTTATCACTCGTAACTTCACCTATAGATACACACATATGATTATATATCCAAATTTGCGGATCCGTCCCTATGTTGTCTGTCTGATGTCTAAAAGTATGCCTCGCGTCATTCACTTGTGAACCATCAACTCTTCCCGCGACGTGTAGAATTGGTGAATCATCTATTCTTCTCAAAAAAAACCAAAACTCGTATATGACCCTGGTAGTTCCGGGTGGTGGAGTGTAATCGAAATTACTTCCATTGATTCTCGTGTGTGTGCTCGTCAAATCTTGTATATCATCAACATTAGGTAATAAATATGTACCGGATTGAACCTTCACGTATCTTCCATTCGCTTTTCCTTGTATCGTCTCTATGATTTCACCGGGGTTATATTCTCTCATAATCCGACCACGTACGTCCAAAGCCGCCCGAGGCTCCGAAGTCCCAATCCCCAAGCGCCCCGCCTTGAGGGTCATGGAGAGGTCTCCGTGCCCAAAGTATTCCTTCTGGTAGGCGTACAACTGGTAGATCTCGTCTTGGGTCAGGGCCCGGTTGAAGAGGCGGAAATTGGCGATGGAACCGTCATAATCACCGTTGTTCACCAAAGCTCCATTCGAGTCTATGTAGTTTCCTAATGCAATTTTAGCACCAGAAGCTAAAGCTAAGTTAGTTGTTGTGTTAGTATTATGAAGAGCGAATTGTCCATCTATATATAATTTCGAGTTTAAACCATCATAAACTACAGTCGCATGGGTCCATATTCCCAATTCCGGCACAATAGTTGTAGTTATACTTTCATTGATGGCACCACCGTAAACATAAAATCTATAATACCCTGTCGAGTTGATTCTAAAACCAATAGCTTCGGTATTGTCGGCGTATCCTATCATAACGATCGAATTACTTCCAGATGATATACTATTCGTCTTAAACCACACACTATATGACAATGGAGGATTACCGCTTAAGGATGTAGCTCCAGATACAATGGCATCTCCCGAACCATCAAAAACAAAAGCGTCGTTCGACACCTGTGGATCACCCAACTTTGTTGCGGAAATGGTCGTACCTCCTAGACCTGATATAGGACTGCTCACTGCTCCGTTTGATAACCCCTTCGCATCATAGTAGACTTCCAACCAATCCGTATTGGGAACGTTGGGATACGACTTTACGGTCACATCGGTCCCGTCAGCCTCGGGGTCGTATTCGGGGGTGCCGTAGAGTTCGATTTCATGAATGTTTACGTAGGTACCACTTGAACCGGCTTCAATTTTCTCAAATACAAAACCAATATAGTCGTAATACTGGATTGAATTTATAGTAAAACTGGTAGATTCTCCAGCCGTAAAAGTAGCACCTGTCCATGAACCAATAACATTCCAATTCGTTCCATTCAAACTTCCCAAGACCGTCGCATCAATTGGGTTTCTCTGACTATCGTATCTTGCCCATAAATCTACGGACTGAAGTTGTATTTTATCAGGTAGACGAATGTATGCCCAATCACCGCTTACACCACCTAAACTATCACCCCTGGTGTAATCACCATTGCTATCGTATCCAACGGTGCTGTCGACAAAGTGAGGGCCTGCGTGACCAGATTTTTCACGTAAAACGTTGTCAAAAAGAGCCCAGGCTTGTCGATTGGAAGTACCATTTTTCGAACCTGTAGTTTGTGAGACAAAATGACCTTCGTATCCCGACACCGTTTGCGAGGCACTCGTCAAAGCCACCCTCGGGTACTTAATAAGCTTCTTGGACCTCTGGAACTCTGTCACCACATTGGAGTTTGCCTCTATCTTTGCGGTGTTCGAGGTGTACTGGAGATCTATCACCGGAATTTTTAGGGTGGCATCCTTAATTTCCAATGTCCCTGTTGGTGGATAGATTGACATCCTTTCTACTATTTGGGGAGGTTTTTTTAAACTGAGGGAAACCCAACGGGTTTCGTCTGTTTGATACGAGTGGCAGAGCCACGCGGGATGTCTTTCTTACAAAGTGGGAGGCACTTTGGAGGAAATGGAACGAGTGAAGTACAAGTCCTACGGACTTGGGACGGGTGGCCAAACGGGATTCTCTGGATCTTCGGTCGCTGCGGGAAGATCCCTGAGAGCTTGGCGATAGTCCAGCCACTCCTGTTTCTTTTCAGGGGTGGCATGGGGAAAATCGACGGTCACGTACTTGTCAGACTGGTCGAGGAAGGTGTTCCGCTTGGTGCGGAGATCCTTTAAGGGCTGCGCCGCTACGTATTCATTCCATTTTTCAGTTAATTCTTCGAGGGTTGGTTTTGGGAGTGTGTTTTCTTCCGACCATATTAAACCTTCATACTTTTCACCATTGAGAGACCATACATGTCCCTTGTAATAATTAGATAGAATGCAAGGTATATCCATTTACTTTTACAAGAGAATTTTATTGACACACCTCTTTGGCAGTTATAGAACTTAGTGTACGTGCCCAATATGTTCCGTCATTGCTTCCATTTCCATCAGCATGACCCCTGTTTACATATATATAATACACCGAATGATACGTCCACGCCTGGATCTGATAGGTTATTGGTTCTGTACCACCTATCGTATCATAATATTCAAATGATTGACTATCGACAGAACTATCACCAGAACCCGAATGTGATGTTGTACATCTACCATCAGTCGAATTAGGAACCCCCACTGATGGTGCTATAGTAGTGGTGGACCCTCCCTGTTTTCGTTGTATCCTAAGGTAAGCACGGCCATATGCTCCAGTAGATACAGTATAAGAAACCAGTATCTTACTATTGGCAAATTTTGGGTGTATTGTTACCGCTAATCCCGGAACATCATTACCGGGTGAAACTGGGTGATTACTGGCTCCAGTTGTAGAAAATGTATCTATTTTCAAAGACTGCTCAACCTGAACGATCGTACCCGGAGCATAAAGATCCCCCCTCACATCCAACATCGCCCGAGGCTCCGAAGTCCCAATCCCCAAACGCCCCGCCTTGAGGGTCATGCCCAAGTCCCCATGCCCGAAATATTCCTTCTGGTAGGCGTAGAGTTGCCAAATCTCGTCAGGGGTCAGGGCCCGGTTGAAGAGACGGAAGTTCGCGATGGAGCCGTTGAAATATGTAGCATTAATCGGTAAATCGGATACATTTGCCTGGACACCTATACTCAAATGTGGTGTTGCACCTATTCCAGCTCCAGTGCTCGTGGCTTGAGAACCCTCATTATTTCCATTCACGTACAGGGTAAGAATCGTACCGCTAGCTGACAGTTCGTATACAGAAGTCAAATGTATCCATGTACCATATTTTTTTATACCATAAACAGTAAAGTCATTGTTTCCATATACAAACGCTGTTATTCTGTCATCAGAACTGCTGGTTATAAGTCCGATACCTGTATCTGTTGTACTCGTTTGTCCTCTACCATATTGAAATATGTTTGGAGACGTCTGCCCAGATGCTTCCTTACCAATATTTACCCATGTGGATACTGTATATGTTCCTGAACTACTGTACCCACTCCTAGTATTAGTGATATAATCTCCTGTCCCGTCGAAAACAAAAGCTCCATTTGATACTTGTGGGTCACCAAAGGCTGTTCCATTATTAGTCGTCCCCCCCAAACCTGTTATAGCACCAGATGTCGTCGAAACAGCCCCATCCACCAAATCCTTCGCATCATAGTAGACCTCCAACCAATCCGTGTTGGGCACGTTGGGGTAAGAGGTGACCTTCACATCCACACCATTGGCGTCGGGATCGTATTCGGGGGTGCCGAAGAGTTTCCACTTACCGAGAGCCCATGAACCACCATGTGGACCCTCCGCAGCAAAAGTTGCGGTGGCGATAAGACGGTAGTATTTATACATAGTCGTAGAGTTTACATCATGGTTAACGTCTTTTCCGTCTGAACCATTTCCATATGATTGAGTGTGTGTAGAAACTGTAGTCCATGAACTCCCATCGTTACTTCCGGCGAGAGTGTATGATTTCCCCATTCTTCCACCGTGTGTGCTCAGGTTTAATGCTACCGTAAATCTATTTAACGAAATCTTGTCTGGTAATTGTAATTGAACCCATTCACCACCGATGAGACTTCCATTTACAGTTGTCTGATTGACTGTGCCAGTATAGTTTCCATTAGATGTAGAATAATCACTTCTAATACTTTGATACCGATAACCACTATCATTAAATACCTGCCATGGGTACAGGGGATTACCCGAGTCGTAATAATTTGTTGTAGAACTCACCACATACCCATCTTGAGAGTATCCGGTCAAAGCCACCCTCGGATACTTAATAAGCTTTTTGGAGCGGGGAAACTCCGTGACCACATTGGAGTTGACTTTTAGGGCGGCTGTGTTCGAGGTGTGGAGCATGTTCACGTTTGATACTACGTTCAAGTCGGAGACGTTCCCAGTCACAGTGAGATCACCCCCAACCTCCACATTCCCTGTGGTGGTGAACGCTGTGTGGGTATTGGTGAACTGGATGGTGTTCGACATGGAGTTCCCCACATTGGCCGTCTCCTCTAGGGAGTTCCCAGTGCCCACAAAGATTGAGCCGATTTTGATGTTTTGGGTCTCCAAGTTGGAGGTCCTGAGAGTGGCATTCTTGATATCCAAGTTGCCTTGAGGGGTCTCAATAGGCATCCTTTATCTACTATGGGGGGAGGTTTTTTTAAACTGGGAAAAGCCACTTGATACGGACTTGGGATTTTAGGCGTTTTCGAGAGCGTCGAGTCGTGCGAGAACTGATGTGAGTTGCGTTTTGAGAGTTTCATTTTCTGATTTGAGTTCCTTGATAGCACCTATGGCGATAACGAATAAACCTTGGTAATTTAGACCAAGTGGTGTTTGGGTTTCCACTTGTTTTATGTATATAGGCGTACATTTATCCATGTTTTCAGGGATCAAATCTGTATACTCGTCTACTGTAATTACATTTTCTCCGTATGTATATTTACGTGTATATGCACCCTGTTCCTCTTCATTTAAATTGGTGTATTCTTCCAGTGATACGGATTCCTCACTTGTTTTCATTTCCGAACCCGAGACTAAAAACGATACTTCTGGGATGTTACGAACATCTTGTGCAATAAACCCAAATTCGTTTCCGTATGTAAATCCCTCCCATGGTTTCGTTTCTGCGTTCTTAACAGTTTCCCAATTTTCGTCGGTTGGTATCCATGTTCCCTTAGCATCTGATGGGAATGCCATGATTTTCTCATATTTCTGAGGTTTCAGCTTACCTATAATGTCGAGTGCGTTCGTGATATTTTCTTCATTATATTTGATTCGGTCATCTGAACCGTTCAGACCACCCGACGAGTAGAAACAACTACCATTCACGTACAATGTATAATCAGGCGTTTCTGTTCTAATACCGACTCTATTACCTCGAATTGTCATGGTTCTATCACCTACACTACCTCCATATATACCGTAATCGTGTGCCCTGAAATGAAGTAAGTTTGAATAATAACCGGTAGAACCAGATGAGTTTGTATCCTTGTTTTCTATTTCTAACCCGGATAAAATTCGACCGAGATAGTGTTTACCAATGTATTGACTCCATGTACCCGTACCAGTACCCAGACTTCTGTGACGTCCAGTATACGGACTCATCCAAATACTTCCATTATTTAACATTATATCAACATTCTTCTGGTTTGCATTATAGGTTTCTGGTGTAGGAGTATGGCTGGAGACGAGTGTTTCAGAACGTCTTCCGATATCCACCGACCCACTATCATTTCGTATGGTAAGAGTATTAGTGTCACCGTCAGTTGTACGCGACGAACCATTTATGAAAAATACGGCGCCATCGCCCGTCGTACCAGGTCGTGGTCCGTTTAAAATATAATTGAATCCGGACGTAGATGCCGTAGCCGACGTCTTTTTTATAGGACCACCTGTACCTGATTGGACGTCACTCTGCACATGTAATATTGAATCGGGGTCACTATCCCCAATCCCGACGTTTCCGTTATTATCAAACGTCATTCGCGTTTGATTAGTAGAATCATCCCCTAGAAAATGAAGTTTATCTCCAATCGAAGCTATTCCCCACGTCGCTGTACCAGCTTGTTTAAATATTAAATCACCACCGGTTCCGGAACTGCCATTTAAAACAAGTCGTGCGGTATCAGATGTATTCTGGATCTGAACTAATTGACCCTGGGTTCCGGAAATGTGGAGTGTATTATCAGGAACATCCGTCCCGATCCCCACCCTATCATTTGTGGCATCGACGACGAGAGTATCCGTGTCGAAAGTTGCGGCCCCACCCACCGTTAATTCTGTTGAAACGTAGGCGTTCCCGACGACGTGGAGATTGGACGTGGGTCCATTGACATCGACCCCGATCCCAAAACTTGCGTTTACCGTATCGATGACAACGTTCGAGTTCGCACCGACGAACGTAGCCCTGTTCGTCCCCTGAAAGTCTAGGATACCATTCGTTGACATATCTATTATGGAGGGAGGTTTTTTTAAACTGGGAAAAGCCACTTGATACGGGACGACTTCTACGAAGTCGGGACTAAGTGTTTTCAAGGACCTGTATTCTAGCGTGTAACTCCTGGTTAGATTTAATGAGGTATGCTATAAGACCATCATAATTTACACAGGCTTCGTTAGGTCCCCAACTCGAATAATCGGGGTCTTGTTGAATATCTCCATCGACGGGTGCTTCTGGTTTAGTGTCTACCGGGCTAGCATCAGCACCCAGATAAACCAGATGTCTCAGTTCTGGAGCGTCGTACCATATATCTTGTGCGATAAGACCAGTTTCAATTAACGGGTCACGCGTTTCATCTTCACGAAGCGTACGCCTCTTCAAATATTTTTGGGGACTAAGTTTCAGTAGTGTATCTGTTGCGTTCGTAATCAGTTCCTCTTCACTTTTCAGGCGGTCATCAGAAAATAGACCCGATCCATTATGTCTTATGTAAGCACCCCTGTAATGATTCATATAAATATCCCTAGTGTCTGCGGCGTCTAAATGTAAATTACCATTTGTGGTTATACACTGTGCTATAGCAGTATTACCAGCCACTGTCTTATCGTCTCCGGCCCCTACGGCTAAATAAGACGACCATGTTGCATTGGGGCCGTAATACGAAATCGAATCGTTCCCCGCTGACACGTGTAACTTATAAGACGGATTCGTCGTCCCGATACCGACGTTGCCGTTTCTACGAAACGTGAGAGCGTTTATCTCTGTATTATCATCGACTACAGCCATGTTAAACCATTCGATATTACTGTTTCCGTAATAATTCATTTTCATGCCCCATTTGCGAGAATAACTGGATGTGTGTTCACCTATAAAGATGTAGGGGTTATTGGTATCGCCACCATAGATATCTAAC
>Ga0181404_1000030_pt1 | contig 36522 bp, 58 predicted proteins | sample 27SPOviralmetaG_FD_130133 | JGI IMG/M metagenome (GOLD analysis project Ga0181404, IMG submission 130133) | Marine viral communities from the oligotrophic San Pedro Time Series (SPOT) site, San Pedro Channel, CA, USA - 27 SPOT_SRF_2011-10-25 | ecosystem: Environmental > Aquatic > Marine > Strait... | reverse complement strand
CGCGTTATGGGCGCGGCAGATTATGCATTCCTTCGGATGCATGGGTTGCATCCTCGCGGCGGCATTATCTCTCGGCTGCAAGGCGATGAGCGCGGCTGTGGCGAGCTTAAACTTGCCAAACTTCAAGCCGTAGCCGCTGGCATGGGTCAGGCTTGGCCGGTGTTTGCTGGGAATTCAATAATGTTTGACGATTCCGCCGAGGTTCAAAAAATCGTTGGCGGCGCTGGATTGCGTGTTATCAATCCTGTACAATACAACTTCACAATGCAAAAGGTAGGCTAAACTATGACTATTCAAACTAACACCATTCTGGTGCTCGACACTGAAACTTGCGACCTTCAGGGCCATGTCTATGATGTGGGCTATACCATCGCTAACAAGCGCGGCGAGATTGTGTTAACCCGCAATTGGTTGGTGCAAGAAATATTCACCGACGCCAGCAAAATGATGGGCGCTTTCTATGCTCGCAAATTGTTTAGCCATTATGCCCCAATGCTGGGACGCGGCGAGGTTGAATTGGTGCCTTGGAATGATATTGTGGCGATAATGCGCGGCGACATTGCCGAGCATGGCGTTAACATTCTGGCGGCCTATAATCTCGGCTTTGATCGTCGCGTCATGCGTCAGACTCATGGGCTATTAGGTGACGGCTCGCCTATCTTCGGCGCTGGCACTAAGCAGCTCGATCTGTGGCAATTTGCTTGCGAAACCAAACTCTCGCAAAAGGCATACAAGCGAATTGCGGAGGAAAATGGTTGGGTATCTTCCGCTGGTAACATCAAGACGGGCGCGGAATTTGCCTACCGCTTTTGCTCTGGCGACTTCGGATTTATCGAAGACCATACGGCTTTGTCCGATGCACTTATCGAAACCAAAATCATGGCGGATTGTTTTGCGACCAAGCGAAAAATTCCCTATGGGATTGTGAATGGTTCCCCTTGGCGGATTGTCAATAAAAAAGCGTCGGGTAGCGACCCCGACATTCACGGCTCAAAGGTAGCCGGTAACTAAACCACTAAGGGGCGGAAACGCCCCACCATTTTTATTAAGGGGCGACCATGAAAGGATCAATCATAATTGCAAAAATCTATCTGGCCTATTCTATCCTCACCGATGGCATTATCTGGGGAGGCGCTTTCTGGTATTTTCTTGGTGGGTGATGTTCCACGTGGAACAGGCACCGTCAGCAACGCGCTCGATGGTGCTTGACAACAAATTTTTGGCGCGGGGGCGCCAGTAGTAGTGCGACGACGAAGTACAAAAGTGTACCCTGCGCCAGACTAAGTGCAAAAGCTAGCAATGTCAAGTCTTTTTTGCGGGTGTGGGCAAAATTGTTTGAGATTGCAAAGGTCTTCCTGCGCCAGTAGTAGTACGACGATGACCCCGCAGAGGTACCCAGGCGCCGCCGCCCCTTAGTACAACTGTTAGCATGTGGGGCGGGCGCCATTGTACGCGCAACGCAGTGCAAAGTCAAGTGTTTTTGCGGGGTTTGCGCAAATTAATTGCATATTGACAAGTCTTGTGCAGACGTGAGATAATTGTAGAAAACCCCGCAACGGGTGCGATAATTGTAGAAAATTTTAGACAATTGTAGAAAATAAATCTTGACAGAAAAACCCCGCGCGGCGCGCCCCGGAGGTAGGTTGCGTTGGCTTGAACAAAAAAACTTCTTGACATAGATTGCAGGACACAGTATAATGGTTACATTAAATAGGAGAAGATACACATGGAATACAAGTACGTTAGCTTTGACATCGCGGACCAATCATTTAGTTTTTACACGGCTATGGACTGGCACAACCTTATTGCGGAAGCAAAAGAAGAACTAGTTCGTAGCTTTGGCGAAGAGTACTGGGCCGACGCTACATTAGAAGAGCTACTGGAAGGCATGTATGGCGACGAATTCTTTTGGGAAGAGATAGTATAAAGTTCTTGACTTATTTTGCAGTACCCAGTATAATAGTTACATAATTTAGGAGAAGTAGATGACCCCATTAGAACAGCAACAAGCCCGACTTAATCAACTCGTCATGTCCGAAGACTTTGGGCCTGTAGCAGTGATATTAGAAGGACGAGACACTGCGGGTAAGTCATCTACTATTCGTGAGGCTACTCACTATCTGCCTATGAATAAGTTTAGCGTCCAGCTGTCTGCCAAGCCTAGTAAAGAAACTATGGATAATTGGCTGGGCTACTGGAAAACAAAGATGCCTTCTGGCCCTCAGATGGTATTCTATGATCGCTCTTGGTACTCCCGAGCTATGGTTCAAAAGATCAATGGCTGGTGCACAGATGAGCAGTACAAAATCTTCATGGAAACGGTAGAGGCATGGGAAATCTGCCAGCCTGTTCACATGATTAAATTTTGGCTGTCTATCAGCGAAGAAGAGCAGGCTGCCAGGATTCACGAGAGAAAGCACTCTCCATTGAAGTTCTGGAAACTGTCTCCCAATGATGAGAAAGCACTATCCTACTACGATCAGATGACTCTGCTTAAAGAGCGTGTAATAACCCGAGGGGACTGGCATACGATTGATTATAACAAGAAAGCATCAGGCAAGCTAGCTCTTATTACTAAGCTGTGCGATGTGCTGGAACAGAAGTACGAGGGATAAGTTTGGGAAAAGTAGTAGAAAACCATAATCTACAAATTGCATCACAAGTTGTACACATGGTCGCAGCCTACTTCGATTTAGATGTAGAAGTGCATCTAATAGTAGGAAACCTAGGAGATAGCTGGGCTGAGACCATATGCTACTGTGAGGGATTTGGTGAGATTGAGTTCGATAAAGAGTTTATTAGTAACGCAAGTCGAGACGAAGTAATAACTGTAACAGCGCATGAAATGGTGCATATTAAACAGTATGAGTGTGACGGACTTATGTTGTCAGAAAAAGCAGCATATTTCAAAGGAAAGAAGTGGAAGGGTGAGTATTGGTTCTCTCCCTGGGAAGTAGAAGCAAGGGGTTATGAACAAGCATTTTTACATTTCTTTGACCAACTTCAAGAAAATTTTTCTTGACTTTCAAGCCCCGAACCACTATAATAGATTCATAAAATAAAGAAACAAACAAAATTTAAGGAAAATTCAATGAGCGACTTTACCGCAAAACCATCAAGCAACTACACCGAGGACATGATCTCTATGATGGAAGAGATGTATACCAATGCTCCTTCACGAGCAACCGCAGAAGCCCTAGCTGCAGAGTTTGACAAGCCAGTACGCAGCATTATTGCTAAGCTGTCAAGCATGGGTATCTACAAAGCTGAAGCACGAGTAACCAAGCAAGGTACTCCAGTGGTTCGCAAAGAAGAGCTAGTAGCTCAGATTCAGGCATCAGTTGGTGTGGAAGTACCTACTCTTGCCAAAGCTACCAAAGCTGATTTGCAAACGCTTTTATCTGCAATCTCAGTAGTAGCAGTTCAGTAATTCGATGAAGCTAAAGTAGGATTGAGTGGACGGGGGTTCGATTCCCCCCTCCTCCACCACGATGGGGGAGTCAGGTTTCGACAAGCAATCTCAGGTTAGTGGAGAATCGTCAACAGTACCGGATCAAAGACGTTAACAACACTCCGGAAATAAACTAAACGCAAACGATGACGTTTATCAACTAGCTGCATAAGCTAGCGGGGAGAGCCTTTCGCCTTGTTACCCAAAGGAGAGGCACTTAGTAAGCATACTGAGGTTTTGGCTAGTACCATGTAATCAGTATCCTTAGTATGTTTTCTAAGTATTATAACGAAAAAGATTTGACACAGAATGCGTAACCTTGTATAATATACGCATATTACGGAGAAATGAATGACAAATTCACAGTTTGATTTATTCATCATGCACAGCGGCATGATGCAAGAAGGACTAAAATCAGAAGAAGCACTTGCTTTTATCTTGAAGACAAAATTATCAACGGCTAAAGATATTGCTTGGTTGGTCGAACATCGAGCAATGAGCGCAGCCGCAGCGTCAGTAGCAAAGGAGGCAGTGAATGGCTAAACGATTAGCACAAGTACAGCACGAGCCTGGGCCACCTAAAAAGTCCAGCTCTAGTGGTAAACCTAACATGGTGAAGTTTTCTTCTATGAACAAGCATAAGAAGCGTTCGTACAAGAAGTACCGAGGCCAAGGACGGTAAAGTTTTAGGTGGGTGGTGTAATGATAACACGTCGATTTCCAAAATCGAAATTTGCAGTTTAATTCTGTGCCCACCTGCCAAAAAATAGTTCTTGACGAACATGTTATATTTCGATATAATATACGCTCAATTCAAGGGAAGCCAGGGACTCTGAGAGGGGTACCACTCATACGAGATAAGGCAGTAAAGATGCAGTGAAGGCCGCTCCTGGCTGCAGCCCTTCCTATCCACGGAGGATGGCCGTGGAGGTTTGCTCTACCGAAGAGCCGTTGCTTTGCTATTAAGATATCGTCAATTGCGTAATATAGCTCCTGGACCTCGGGTTATGAGTCACAGCTCGCTGAACTACCCCAATCAGACGAGTGGGAGAGGTTGCAACCTAGTGTCACCTCTGCTAAGTGGAAAGACGGAGGCAGCCACTTACCCTTGTTAGTGTGAAAATCCTCAGATGAGAAATTGTCTGGGGATTTTTTTATGCGTGTTCAAAAAAATTTCTTGACAAAATTTCGTATGTCCAGTATAATAGATGGTTCATAAGGAGAAATTCTATGGCACAAATAATTCAATTCCCTGAACGCAAAGAAAAAGTACAACTAGAAAAACAAATGGAGGAAATGCAGGAGTCACTAACTGAGCTTTATGAAGCTATCAGAAGAATAGATCAAGGATTCCAAGCAATTCAACAAAACACTTTAGAGTTAGAAGACTCTTACCAAGAACTAATACAGCTCTATGCCGAGATTGTTGGCCCAGAGAATGTAGAAGTGAAATGGCTAGAGTTCTGCACTTTTGTTTCTATGATTCAAGGCGCTGACGGAGAAGTAGAAATATCATTCACACCACCAGAAGATGGAGAAGACTTATAATGGCAAAGCAAGATAATTACTTTTTGTTGGATGCACTCGCACAAAGACTGGAAGGCGAAGTAGCAGTACACAAAGCAAACATTAGAGTGTACATGCAATCGGCAACGGGGATAGGCGAACACCCACAACTCATTGAAGCTATTGAAGCAGAAGTAGCAAAGCTGGCGGAAAGCCAAGAAAAATTGGACACTATTGATAGGCATTTTCAGGTATGAACTACACAGAAGACCAAACTAAGTATATGATTGATGAATATACTAGTAAGCCAACTACTATTACAGTTGAGCGGTTGGCTTCAGAACTCGAGAAGAGTAAAAAATCTATTATCGGAAAGCTCAGTAGAGAAGGAGTGTATCGCCGCTCTGTCTACAAGACAAAATCAGGCGATCAACCTATAACCAAAGAAGAAATGGTGAGAGAGCTGGAAGACGCGTTAGGCTTCAATTTAGAAGCCTTAGCGGGGTTGGAGAAAGCCCCAAAGAACGTACTAAAACTATTAAAGGACAATTTATGTATTACATAATTCTCGGGGCCGTAGCGGGGTTAGCAATTGGATACCTTCAAGTGGAGTTAATACAGTGCGCTATCTAAGAGAGCCTTATCTAGTAGGTACTTACTCTAGTGAAAATAAACAGATTAAACTCTATGAACACTATGAGAACCACGGCGACGAAGAGATCAAGTTCTACAAATTAATCACAATTGAGAAAGATTTACAAAAGTATCCAACTCAAACAGGTGCAATACAACGAATAAAGCGGTTACTCGCTTAAAAATTTTGATCGCGATTGGGCGAAATTAGAACGGATTTTTAGTTAGGGTAGAATAAGAATTGTTTAGCGCGGGGTTATTTGATTTATCCGGGAATTACAGAGTTGATTAAATTACATACTTTGTAATGATAAATGCGGGGATTAGTTGTTACTTGATATCACTTTCAATAATCTTATGGGTTTGGAGATGGAATCTCCCTTAATTCCGATTCCACTCCAATCGCATAAAAATTTCAAACTATCTCGCAACAACGAGTAGTATGAAATCGTAAAGCAATCTTATTGAGTATCAATTTTAATAAATTATATCACAGTTTTTGGCATAAGAAAAGTACTATTTTTGGAAGGTCAGAAGAAAATAAATGTTGACTTCGTTAACACAAACTAAAAAAAGTTTTAGGAGAGATCATGTTAGTATACATTCCAACCTTTGAACCCAAGAATGGAGAGACAGAGGTAATTCAAATTCACGACTACGATACTTGGAGTATGGACCATACGTTATCTCGTATCATATATCCAATGCTAGTAAAATTCAAGGCAGATGCATTGTCCTTTCCTACAACTCTAGAGCAGAGCGATGTTCCCGATTTTCTACAATTGAAAGAAGATTTGACGGAGGAAGAGGAGTTTGACATCTATGAAAAACAGTGGGAGTGGGTATTGAGTGAAATGATCTATGCCTTTGACCTTTTTCGAAACGACTTCCAGGATGGCTATCCAAACTCTGAGGAAAACAAAAGAATGCAGAATGGTTTCGAATTATTTGGAAAATACTTTACACACCTTTGGAGGTAACAATGAACAAAGCAGTAGAAGACATACTCGACTACGCGGAAAGAATGGATCTCACAGCTTTAGAGATATCAGTATTGAATCTAAAGCTACAAGATCTACGACGAGAGATAGAGCCTAAACTTGATCTTGCTCAAGCGATTCACGAATTGCGAGTAGACATGGATCAGTTCATTTACAAAGACGGAGCTTTATTTGCACCTGAAAAAGAGTATTATCAGATCATGCAAAACTTAGAGAACCTCTTACATAGAATATACGGAGAAGTGTATGAAAGTTGAACAATATACAGAGAATGAAGATGGGTCAGCAACCTTAGTAGTTGATCTGACCCCAGAAGAGACTGCAGTGCTGCTTGAGAGTGCTATAATAGAGGCTATTAAAGAGTATATTGATAGGAAGGAAAGAGAGGCTCCGGCAGAGACTTCTAAACGAGGTAATTTACCGAGTAACTCTTTTGAACTGTAGATAGTTGACCGTTACGGTCGTATATAGTAGTAACATAGTGATCTTGATTAATTTTGTGTGTACCATCGCCTGCCTTCGAGACGGTGGTAACCACATCATGTTGAACTCTAGAGGTATACCCCGCATTGCCCACTACAGGGGCAACAGCACTGATTTCCATATTCTCACTCCCACGTTTTAATATTCTTGCCGACCTTAAACCTGCCATAGGGGTTACGGCCTTCAAACTCTGAAGATGTTTCATACCCTACCCCAGCATCCACATACCAAGTATTCTTTTCTACTCTTAATCCTGTCCACACAATATCTGTAGACGTTTCGCTTCGATCATTAAATGGAGTACCATTTGGAATACTGGAAATATGTTCAAATTCTCCATACCATGTGCATCCCTGCAGTATTGCTACTACAGGAAGTATTTTAACTATTGGATTCATTTTCTAAATCCTCCTCTTTTATTCCACACCAATTACAGGGGTATCCCTTCTCTGTAGAAATTATATCGGCCTCACTCCTACACCAGTGTTCCCAGAACTCTGAAGCAGGAGGAAAACCATCGTCCCATCCTAGACCCATTACTCTCCCCAGTTTACGTCGAGTTCGACTGAGAAAATAAGCCAGGCAAAATTTATAGTAAGTCCTTTATTGAAAGAAAGTCGGTACTTTTCTATCTGTAAATTGGGTAATACCCAGATAGTCCAACTTCTTTCGGTTAGGTCGTTTACATACCAATCAACTGCTGTTGTTACATTCTTAAACATCTAATATCTCCTTTAAATTAGGAGGAAAGTAGTCGGGCCCTTTTAATACTTTTCCATCTTCACGATAGATAGGTCTACCACCTTCCCCCAGCTTTGACATATTGCTTTCGTGTACTTCGAGAAAGCATTCATCTAGATCAATTCCAAAAGCGTGACCTGCTCCATAGACTACATAGAGTAGGTCGGTGAGTGCATCTGCTATCTCTACAATATCATCATTGTCGAAAGCCATCTTTAATTCTTCTAGCTCTTCGTCAATCAGATCATATCGTAACTGCTGCGTTCCTGAGTCTCGAAGAGTAGGTTCGTTATGTACCTCTTGTCCAAAAGACTCCATAAAATCTCCAACTGATTCAAAGTTAGATTCTATTCTTGTTCTCATTCCTTTGCCTTTTCTGTTCTCGTATTCGTGCAGCTTGCTTTGCTTTATTGCGTTTAGCACTTGGTTTAGTATAGTGCTGTTTCTCTTTTAACTCTGCTAGATCTTCTTTTGTACTTCTTTTCAGAATTCTAAGGGCACTGGTTATATTGTTATTGCGGACTGCTACTCTCATTAACAATCCGGATCAAAATCAGACCATTCGTCCATCTCGCTAGGTTCATGGTAGTAATCATCGTCGAAATCAAGTTCCGGCACTTCCAATTCTAGTTCGAGTTGTTCAAACAGTTCTTCTGCATTTAGTTTATTTCTGGGCATTATTGTTCCTCTTAAATACCCAACCTCGGTCTCTTAAATACTTTGCTTGCTTTACACAGGCGTTATAGCTTCGGTCAGGAAATAATGTCTCTAAGCGATCTCTATCGCTGCTATGGTAGGTATCTGACAGCAGTACTCTTTCTTCGTGAGACCACGGTCGTTTAGTGTATTGTTTCATAGTTCTTCCAATTACAAGTATAATTATAGTAGATACAACTTCGAATGTCAAGTATTATTTTTATATGTTCCAAGCTAACACATAAAAAATATTCCTTGACATTTTATTTGAATTCGATTATAATATCCGTTGAATCTGAATATAAGTAAAACCAAGTTGGCTAAGGAGCTTCTATATGCTTACCCCCGAAGTTATAATGTTGTTCTTTATTTGCGTTGCTGGATGTGGGTACACCAGCTTCAAGATAGGACACCAAAAAGGCATCGAGGCAGCACTAGATTTTCTGCACGCCACTGGTAGAATTGATCTGGAAAAGGATGAGATATTTTATGAGTAAAGTAACAGGAACACATCTAGGCTGCTTGGTAATGATTACTTATTTTGCATTACAGATTCTAAGGCCGGAGCACCTTATATAACGCCCAAGTGGAGACTGAAGTGAAATACATTAAGTATACGATGGAAGATATTGCCTGCGATGGCATTCTATGTGACTTCATTGGTGCCATGATGGTACTATTTGGAACCTTAGGGGTAATTGCAGTAGCATGATCGGGGCGGGGTCTAACAGGCCCCGTTTTTAGTGGAAGAAAGAAAATGGCATTAGGATTTTTAAAAGAACTGGTTGGACCAGTAAGCGGTCTAGTATCAGAATTTATTGTAGACAAGGATGAAGCAAACAGGCTTGCGCATGAGATTGCGACCCTTGCAGAAAAACAGCACCATGCCGAAGTTATGGCACAGGTGGAAGTAAACAAAACAGAAGCAGCACACAAGTCATTGTTTGTGGCAGGCTGGCGCCCTGCGATTGGCTGGATCTGCGGCCTAGGTATGTTGTCGAATTTTATTATCGTACCCATGACTAACTTTGGATTGGCTCTTGCGGGAAGCCCTGTAGTGGTACCTCTAATAGAGCTGGAAACAATGATGCCAGTATTATTAGGTATGCTAGGACTGGGTGGAATGCGTTCATATGAAAAGGCAAAAGGAATTGCCAGAGAAAAATGAAGCGGAGAACATTAATGAAACTAGAAGAAAAACTATATAAACAGCAACAAGATTTGTTAAATCAAAGAGATGTAATCAGTAACCAACAGAAGAAAATGGCTCAAATGATGGAGGCGGAAGCCCCTTTATTTAAGGATGTCTGCCCCAACTGTGGGGGTGAAGGCTGTACTTGTGCTAGATGGAATTGGTATGGAGAAGCGGATGGTATTAATAACAACCTATAGAAAAATTTATAAAGTTATGAAATCCGGAAGGATTTATAAAGTTTGGAATAAGCAAGAAAAGATACGAAAGGAGCAGAAGGCAAATGAACACAGACAGAGTGTACGAACAGCTTAAGATTGACGAAGGAGTCAAGTATGAGATTTACAGGGACCATTTGGGGTATCCTACTTTTGGAGTCGGGCATTTAGTAACTCGCGATGACGACGAATACGGGCAAGAAATTGGAACGCAGGTTAGCGCCGAACGAGTACAGTCAGCATTTATGAATGATTTACATACTGCTGTGCGAGAGTGTCTGATTTTATATCGAGAGTCGTATTTTGAAGAGTGGCCTAGCGAAGTGCAAGAGATTCTAGTAAATATGATGTTTAACTTAGGCCGCCCTCGTTTGTCAAAGTTTAAAAAGATGCACGCAGCTCTCAATAATGAGGATTGGTGCGAGGCAGCAAAGGAGGGAAGGGATTCTCTTTGGTACCGACAAGTACCGACACGGGCCGAAAGACTCATGAAAAGATTAGAGGCGGTATAGTGGAAAAGATATTACAGTTTTTTATGAAGGGCTTCTATTCCTGGGAGTCAATTATGGACCTAAAGTATAACCCACTTAGATTTATTGGAGACATTAGTTTGCAATGTTACTATATGATGGTTCTTTCTATTATATGGTCAGCTACATTTAGTGCTCTGATTGCTGGTTGGGCGGGGTTGCTGCCTCTAATATTCGGGCATATCGCTGCAGTCTTTGCAACATATTTTACTTATTCTGTATTCTATGACGCACGAAAAGCCGGCAAAAGCTGGTTTATTGATGCAAATAGCATTTATATGCTTAAAAAGAATAAAGACTCACGAAGAAATATTTGCCAATGGAAACTAGACGTTGAGGCGTAGTTATGTATTTCTATGAAGAGGAATATACCATCAATAATGGTATAGGAGTGTTTCCCAGTATAATCTCTAAAGAAGATTGTCAATCAATTATTGATTTTTTTGAGGAGGCTGTCGAAGAGGGTTTGGGGCATGTAGGCTCTGTACATGGGGGGCCGAACACAAGTGTAAAAGATTCTATAGATCTTCAACTTATGCTGGATTCTGGTCTATTTAGTAAAAACTTTAAGTTTGCTTATAGACCAGAAAAGCAACTAAAGCTGGTTAACCTTATTTTAAATGCTATGCACGTTAGTTGCAATTTATATTGCGAATATTTATCTAATAGTCTACAAGTACTCAATCCTCTTAGTGTCGGCCCTCCGCTAAACCTAACTTCTTGTCAGGTACAAAAGTATCCTGAAGGTTCCTTGGGATACCCAGGATTACATATAGAGTCCTCTCCGTTTACCACAACTAGATTTCTTGCTCCTCTTTTATATTTAAACACAATTGAAAACGGAGGAGAAACAGAGGTACCGTATTTTGATACAAAAGTAAAGGCGATGGCGGGAACAATATTGGTACTACCCTGCGATATTCCCTACTATCATAGAGGGCTACCCGCTATCAATCAAGATAAATATGTAGTAACAAGCTGGCTCGAATATCCTTCTGAGGCCCAATTAACTGCTAGTGCTATGGAACACATAGCTGAACTTGAAAGAGATTATTTGATTGCAAGAAAAAAGATAGATACTCTGGCTGAAAATAACTCTTGACATATTAACCCACAGGTGTCATAATACACACTATGAATATTTTTGTACTTGACGAAGATTTAGATAAGTGTGCAGAGTACCATGTTGACAAGCATATCGTCAAGATGCCTCTAGAAGCAGCACAGATGCTCTGCACAAACCACTGGATAGATAAATATCTTGGATACATCCCACGAAAGCTCACCAGCGAAGAGTGGGCGGTTATCAAGGAAGCAAAGAAAAATCCTGTTAGGGACTTTCCTTATCTTCCCACTATGTACAACCACCCATGCACAATCTGGGCTAGAGCCTCCCTCGAAAACTACGAGTGGCTCTACTGCTATGCACTCGCTCTCAACGAAGAGTATAGATACCGATATGGTAAAGATCATAAGTCCGTGTGCGAAGTCATTATCCAACTACCTGATATCAGTCTACCCAGTACCGGTCTTACCACCTTTGCGCAAGCTATGCCAGACGAACTTAAGTCTGACGACGCCATTGCCAGCTACAGAGCCTTCTATCATAAGGATAAGGCCACATTTGCTAGCTGGAAATATCGTGAAAAGCCAGAGTGGTGGAGTGAAACAGAAGCAGATTACGAGGAAAGAATAACACGATGAAAGCAGCAATACTTATACTATTGATTATAGCCGGATGTTTCGGTTGTAAAAATTCTAATGTTTATAGTAGGGGAGAAACACCACCGTGGTATCTAGAGGATGATACCGACATTCACTGTTCAAACGTGTCCGAAGAAGAGACACAGGAGTGCTTTACCTAATGACAGCAAAACTTATTAGTTCATCAAGTCAATGCGTTGTAGAAGACATTGCCTTTGCAGCGAGAGTATCAAATCCTTCTAACCAGAATAATAGTGATACCGCAGAAAAATTAGTACGATATCTGATTCGAGAAGGCCACTGGTCTCCTCTAGAAATGGTATCTGCCACCATTGAAATTGAAACAACACGAGACATTGCACGACAAATGCTGCGTCATCGCTCTTTCTCCTTTCAGGAGTTTAGTCAGCGATATGCTATGCCTGAAGCATTGGGTACTCCTGTTTTCCGTGAAGCACGAGGCCAAGATCCTAAGAATCGACAGAATTCTGTACGACTTGAGGACGGACCAATCCATGCTGAGTGGTTAGTAAAGCAACGAAATGCTTGGGAGGCTGCTCGTACTGCCTACGATTGGGCAATCAAGCAGGGTATTGCTAAAGAGCAAGCTCGTGCTGTCATGCCCGAAGGAATAACTCCTTCACGACTATATATGGCAGGAACTATTCGTAGTTGGGTGCATTTTATTCAGCTACGGAGCGGAAATGGCACACAGCTAGAACATGCACGAATTGCAGTAGAGTGTGCAGAAGCACTAACAGAAATCTTTCCTATGATTACTGAGTTTGTAGACGGAGCGTATAATCCGTGAAGTTTACAATCTATGGAAAGCAAGACTGTGTGTTCTGCGATAAAGCAAGACGATTGCTGAAAAGTAAGAATCTTAGCTTTGATTATATGCAGCTTGACCGCGACTATACAATGGATGATTTATGGGCAAAGGTAAAGTTTACTACCTACCCACAAATTTTTATGGATGGCTACCACATTGGTGGATATGATAAACTTTATAAATATATAGAGAATCTATGACAGGAAAGAAATATGATGGAGAGAAGCCACAAATGTATTTGCTTCCTCCAAAAGCAATCACAGAGGTAGCAAAAGTATTGACCTTTGGCGCCTCTAAGTACGGGCCAGAGAACTGGAGAAAGTTAGATGATCTACAAAATAGGTACAGCAGTGCTGCTATGCGGCATATTTTTGCTCACCTCGACGGCAGTGTACTAGACGAAGAAAGTGATTTATCTCATTTAGCACACGCTATTTGTTGTTTATTATTCAAATTGGAGATAGAGTTAGAGAATGGCAAGGGTAAAAAAGAAGAGCTACGAAAATCTTACGGCAGGGAACATTCAGAGAGTTATAGAAGCGCTCGGCCAGGACTCACCTATAACCAAGAAAGAAGCCTGCGAAATGCTGAACATAGCATACAATACGACTCGTCTGACCCGAATTCTGGAGGACTTTGAGGAACAACAGGCATATGTAAAAAAGAGAAAGCAACATAATAGAGGTCGTCCTGCTTCCAAAGCAGAGATTCAGGATGCAGTGCTTTCTTATTTGCAGGGTGATAACATTAGTGATATTTCTAAGTCTATGTATCGTTCTGCGCTATTTATAAAGAATTTGTTAGAGCGCATAGGAGTGCCTCAAAGACCTGCTTCTCTTGATGAAAGAGTACAGAATGCCTATCTACCAGAAGAGTGTGTCTCAGATGACTTTGAGGTAGGAGAGAAAGTATGGTCAGCAGGGTATCATGCTCCAGCAGTTATAGAGAAAAGATTAGACGATAAAAAATACATAGAGTTGTATGGATGTCCGTGTTATTCTATTTATATCTTTGAGAAAGTAGACTCTTCCGAAAGTTTCTACTCAAATACTGAGTTAGGGGGCTTTTATGCCTACTCCCCTGCCTATGATTTAGGTAAGCTAGCGCACTTACAAGAGCATGGAGTAAATCTGGAACGTATATGATTTGGAAGATTTGGAAATATGCAATTGGGTCTTTTAATGATGAGACAACCCGAGAGTATGATAATCATGTAGCTATCATAAGAACAATAGTGGTATTTGTAAACTTTCTCACTTGTTTCTTTATTATGGCAAATGTAGTGCATAATTGGTGATTAATATGGGGTTTGCAGATAATGTATTAAAGGCTCTTTATGAGGATAATATACACATTACATATACTAGCCTCAACAGCGGTAGAGAGCTGGATGGAGTATATACTCTAAAAGGTGATAAAAGAATACAGCAACAAGACGCTTCCGACACTCTAGTGTGTTGGGACGTGAAAAATAACGTATGGCAGGACATTCGTAAAGAAACAATTACGACATGGATTCGAGTCATAGATTGGTAGACAAGGAGACTAAGCTAGGATTAAAGATAGGGCTGTACTTAGTTGCAGGTATATACCTACTCTCAATTCTACTAGTGTTATAATGGGAAAAGATATGGACGACAAAAAAGATGACGTTTATTACAGCGGTTGGTTCTACTGTTACCTCAGACGAGATAAGTTTAGATGGGCCGAATATATCGAGTTTTATAGACGACTTGACAAAAATATTTCTTGACAGAAATGTCAATATCAATTATAATAGTTGTCAATAAAGTTAAGGAATCCAATGGGCGACCGATTTTATCAACAGCAAATAGACAGTCTGGGCACTTGCCCCGGCTCCACCCGTAAACCGAAAAGGAAACGAAAAATGGCTTGGGACGACGACAAGAAAGCAGCGGTCATCAAAGATTACGAAGCTGCTGAGCCTACCCCTGAAACTTCAATGGAAATTGTCAAAGACATCGCAGATGAGTACGGCGAGTCACCAAACGGTGTTCGTATGGTTCTCAGTAAAGCCGGTGTATATGTAAAGAAAACTCCTGCCCCTTCGGGTAGTAGCTCTTCTGGTGGCGGTGGTGGCGGTGGTACTCGCGTATCAAAAGCTGCCGCTCAAGAAGCCCTCATCGCAGCAATCACTGACGCCGGTCAGGAAGTCGACGAAGATGTAGTATCTAAGTTGACTGGTAAGGCTGCTCAATACTTCACTACGGTACTTACCTCAGTAGCTAACTAATCTCAGGGGCTTCGGCCCCTCCTTCCTCCTTCTAGTGGCACAGTAAAATACTTTTTGCTAACCTACTATTTAAGGAGATTTTGTGAAAAAAGAGGACTTAGCAAAGCTAGTAACTGAGTACGGTGATGCGATCATCACATATCGAAGTGAAAACTCTAAAAAACTAAAATACAACGTATGTACTTTAGATTTTAGCACTCCATACATTCAGACAAAAACAAACCGGGCAAAGGGGTCTGACAGGACTCTTTTGCTTTTTTGTTGGGATACTGACTCGTATAGACTGCTTAAACCAGAAAATGTAACAAGCGTTGTGCCTCTTTCGTCAATTCTACGCAACGGGAAGTAGTTATGGAACTACATGAAGCCCCTGCGGTATATGAAAAAATCATACACTATGATGAAGCGAAAGAGATACAAGTACGTCTTGTTGTCAGTACTTTTCGGGGCATAGAATATCTACACCTTAGAAAGTACTACTTAGATTTTACCGAAGAATGGAAGCCAACACCGGAAGGTGTAGCTATGCAACTCGACTTCAATAACTCCCGAGAACTATTTTCTGGACTTATCGAGATCCTCTCTCTTGCAGAATCAAAGTCTATTTTAGAGGAATATTTCAAAGATTATTTAGACGAGATCTATAAATAATACTTTACTTTTTCTTCTGAATCCCGTATAATATATGTTCATTCAGTGGAGAAATACATGCAATTTTTGGAGAAAGCCGCAGCCGCTTACTATGCAGGAGCCCCCATCATTTCTGATGAGGAGTTTGATGCACTGTCAAGCGAGTATGGCTATGACTCTATAGGACATAGGATTACTGATGGTATACCCCACCATTTTCCTATGTACTCATTGCAGAAGTATTTCTCTCTGGAAGATGCCGGCCCTTTGGTGCCGGAGTATATCAGCTCTCCAAAACTGGACGGTGCCGCAGTATCTATTCTATATGTATCTGGTCAATATGCTATGGGTCTAACCCGTGGTGATGGCAAGATGGGTAGAGACATTACAGATAAGTTGGCTCATCTTGTCCCAGACACTATCGGCTTAGATGGAATCGTACAGATTACTGGAGAAGTTGTTGCCCCCGCGGATATTCCTAACGCTAGAAACTACGCTTCGGGCGCTCTTAACTTGAAGGACATGGAGGAGTTTGCAACGCGAGAGATTGACTTTGTTGCTTATGATATGACTCCTACTCCTTTTGTGTATCTGCGTAGTTCCTTCGTAGGTCTTAGACGTATGGGATTTACTACAGTTATAGATGTAGGATATAGCTTATATCCCACAGATGGCATCGTATATCGCATCAACGATAACGAGAAGTTTGCTGAGTTAGGCTATACGGCTCACCACCCTCGCGGAGCTTTTGCTTTGAAAGAAGTAAAAAGTGGAGTAGTAACAAAACTACTTAATGTAGAGTGGCAGGTAGGTAAGAGCGGGGTTGTAAGCCCAGTAGCAATTCTAGAGCCTGTACAAATCGGAGATGCAACGGTATCTCGTGCAACACTGCACAACATTGAGTACATTCGCTCACTAAACCTTGAACTAGGTTGTGATGTGGAAGTCATTCGCAGTGGCGAGATTATACCTCGCATCGTCCGACGTGTAAAAATTTAGGTACAGGTCAGAAAAAATAATTCTTGACAAGAATCTCATTTTCTCGTATAATATACGTTCAATTTCACAGGAGTCTTTTAGTGACAACGATTCAAGTTCCAACAAATTGCCCCAGCTGCAATTCTGTTCTTGAATGGTCTAATGATCAGCTATTTTGTCGGAATCCTAATTGCGATAGCCAGTCTCAAAAGAAAATTGTGCATTTCGCAAAAACTCTCAAGATCAAAGGTCTTGGCCCAGCCTCCGTAGAGAAGCTAGGCTTTGAGGGTGTTGCCGATATATATGACGCTGATGTTGAGTTTCTAGCTGAGAAGCTAAGCTCCGAAAAGCTCGCGGAGAAATTGTTTAAAGAAATACAAAACTCTCGGAAGGCTCCTTTGAACCTTCTGTTGCCGGCAATGAGTATTCCGTTGATAGGCAAGACAGCTACTGAGAAACTTTCAAAATGTTCAAACGGACTCTATGAAGTCGATGCGGAAGTTTGTAAAAGTGCTGGTCTTGGCCCGAAGCAGACTGACTCTTTGTTAGGATGGCTCGAACTAAACGACGACCTGGATTTGTTACCTCACTCTTTGGAGTTTGAAAAAACAAACGTAGAAAGTACAGAATCCCGAGGTGCAGTATGTATTAGTGGCAAGCTCAAGAGTTTCAAGACTAAAGCTGACGCTACACAAGCACTATCAGAGTTAGGGTACTCTGTAAAGAGTTCTTTAACTAAAGAGGTGACTATCTTAATTAACGAAAGCGGAATTGAGTCAGCTAAAACAAAACAAGCCAGACAAGCTGGCATAACTATTATTGAAAATCTTTTAGATTTTATTGGAGAAAAACATGGCATTGCCTAAGTGGACCGAAGAACGTACTGACCAGCTCGTTAGCTTTGTTGGTGACGAATCCCCAGTTTCTCAAGCAACTGTTGCAGAAGCAGCAGAACAGCTTGAAACCTCAACTCGCTCAGTTTCTAGCAAGCTGCGCAAGATGGGTCATGATGTAGAGCTAGCCTCTGCCTCAGCTTCTCGTGCTTTTAGCGAAGCACAAGAAAGCACTCTTGCAACTTTTGTGCAAGACAACAGCGGTGAGTATACTTATGCTCAAATCGCTGATAACTTTGAAGGCGGTGCCTTCTCAGCTAAGTCAATCCAAGGCAAGATTTTGTCTATGGAATTGACTGATCACGTCAAGCCTGCTCCTAAGGTAGAGACTGTTCGTACTTACTCTGAAGCAGAAGAAGAAACTTTTGTTCAGATGGTGAACGACGGTGCCTATGTAGAAGCAATCGCTGATGCTCTTGACCGTAGCGTCAACTCAGTACGAGGCAAGGCTCTGAGCCTGCTGCGTTCTGGTGACATTGATGCTATTCCTCGTCAGGAACACACGAAAGGCGCTGCGAAAGAAGATCCATTGGCAGACTTGGGTGACATCTCAGGTATGACAGTAGAGGCTATCGCAGAGGCCATTGGTAAGACTGCTCGTGGTGTCAAGACTATGTTGACTCGACGGGGCTTGTCTGCCGCAGACTATGACGGTGCTGCAAAAGCTGCTAAAGCTGCGCAGTAAACTATAAAAGGAGAAAGGTTATGAGCTTTTGCCAGAAGTTCATAGCCTCTTGGGAGAAAGAGTGAATATTGCTAGTGCGCTCATAAAGCAGGTACTTGTGCTGCAGGATTTCGATACCTGGAGTTCTGTACGCAAAGACTATTTGCCCGCTGAATATCATACGGTATTTAGCACAATTGATAAGCACTATGATAAATACCACTCTCTTCCAACATTTGAAGACTTAAAATTTGAGGTAAGAGACACCGCAACCCTAGAAAAGCTATACGCTATTCAGAGTGTGGATGTAGATGTAGACGCATTTATGCTTCTGCAGTACCTCAAAAATGAGTACACCCAAAAGGAAATCTTAGATTCCTTGGAGGATTATATTGATAATTCTGTTGCCTTTGAGGATGCAGAAGAGTCAGTATCGCACCTACATCAGATTGTATTAGATGTCGAAAAGAAAGTAGACCTCGAAATGCCGCAAGAGAGTATGCAACGTATTCCCTTGTTTGAAAATGATGAAGAGATCGGCAAGTATCTGCCCCTCGGTCTAAACACCGAGTACGACCACGAGATCCAGTTCTCTCCCAGAGATTTGGTTCTTCTCGGGGGTCGTCGCGGGGCAGGTAAATCTCTAACGTGTGCAAACATTGCTCACAATGTCTTTGAGAGCGGTCGTTCGGCTATGTATTTCACTATTGAGATGGATAGTCGTTCGATTCTTCAAAGAGTATGTTCTATTGCTACGGGAATACCCTTTTCTCGTTTGCGAACAAAAAATCTTAGTGTGCTTGAATGGGAAGCAGTAGCCGGATGGTGGGCCAACCGCTATAAGGCTGGACAAGAAAGGTTTGTAGAATACAAAGAACATCGTGACTTCGAGAAATTTCATCATAGCTTATCAACAACTACCGAACTTCTCCCAGATCGGCAGCTTGATGTTATCTATGATCCAGGTCTTACTCTGGCAAAAATTAAGGCCGAATTGGACAAAAAAGTGAAAGCTCTCAACGTTGGCGTAATTCTAGTAGACTATATTAACCAAGTAAAACGTTCGGCTATTCCTTCTCGCTCAGGACAGTATGATTGGACAGAACAGATAGAGGTGAGTAAAGCCCTCAAGTCTATGGCACAGGAGTACGAATGTACTGTTGTATCGCCATATCAGACGGACGCGAGCGGCGAAGCGCGCTTTGCCAAAGGTATACTTGATGCTGCCGACGCAGCTTATGCTCTTGAGACTTATGACCAAGAGGATGCTTGTATGACCTTTAATTGTGTAAAGATGCGATCAGCCGCTATGCGCTCCTTCACATCTCAAATGAACTGGGAGACTATGAAGATAGGCCCAGAGAGTGCAATGACGCCCCAAGAGAAAGAAGGGTCCACATACAAGACAGGCGAAGAGATAGACGACGTTATCTAAAATAGTTCTTGACTTTTTCAACTGAATCTAGTATAATATGTGTTCACTTGAAATAGGAGAAGCTATGATTGTTGTAGGCAGTATAAACTATACCCCTTCAGGCCGTCGTAAGAAAAGAATTGTGACCAAGAAAAAGAAAACAGAGTTTGTTCCCCTCCGTGCTAAACCTCATCAGCTATCTGAGTTTAAACAGGCACAGTGGCAAAAAGACTATCAAGCAAGACCTTATGTACCTGGGCAAATTAACAGTCTGGGTATCGACCTCGAGTGGGAAGCCGAAAAGAAAAAAATCAGCAATAAGTATACTGTAGCACCCGCTTATAACAAAGGTGCTTATCAGGTTATACCCTCCGACTCTATAGACCAAATTGGCAAGTAGTATGAACTTCAAAGAAAAAATGCTCGTAATCACTATGGAAGAGTGCGGCGAGCTTACTCGTGCTTGTTCTAAGATATTAAGACATGGAGTCTTAAAAGATGAAAAGTATATCAAGAATCTAAAAGAAGAACTAGCTGATGTACAAACAATGCTGCGAGTCATAGCTTATGAATATGCTATAGATGAGAAAGAAATAGAAGACCTAGTAATTAAACGAACACTTAAGATGGCGCAGAAAGACTACAGATGAATGTAGAAGAATTATTAACTCAGAAGCAGGTTCCTTTTATTCCGAAAGGAAAGGATTATGTAGTACGCTGTCTAAATCCTGAGCACGACGATTCCAACCCAAGCATGAGAATCGACCAGATAGATGGTCGGTTCAATTGTTTTGCGTGCGAGTTCAAAGGTAATATCTTTACTTACTTTGGAGAAGCCGCAACGGGGTTACAGCTACGCAAAGAGTTGCTTAAGAAAAAGATTCAGGAGAAGCGAGCTGAGAATGTTGGCCTGGCTTTTCCAAAAGATTATATGCCCTATGTGGGTAACTGGAGAGGCATCTCTCCCAAGACTTACAGAAAGTTTGAAGCATTCGAACACAGTGGCTCAGACTATATTAGTAGAATTAACTTTCCGATACGAGATATATCTGGAAAGATTGTAGCATTTCAGGGCAGACATACCTCGGGCGGAGTCCCTAAGTATAAGTTTAGCCCTCCAGGTGCTAAGCTTCCTTTGTTTCCTGCAAGTATAGAACCGAAGCTAGGAGAAGTACTCTTAGTAGAAGGTATATATGATGTAATTAACTTGCATGACAAAGGATTGACGAATGCAGTATGTTGTTTCGGTACAAACAATATCAATGAAGATAAGCTCGCTATGTTGCAGATGCAAGGAGTATCTAAACTAGCAATCTTTTTTGATGGTGACGAAGCCGGACAGAAAGCTGCAAACAATATTAAAGTAATGTGCGAGAAAGTTGGTCTCGTAACTAGGAATATCAATCTCGCAGAGACTGATCCTGGTGCACTTACTGAATCTCAAGTAAATAAATTAGAGAGAAAATTATATGCCTAAAGTTGCATTAGTAGAAACTAAACCCAGCCGTACAAACTTTGCAAGAGAGTTTGATGGCGCATTTGAATTTGACCAGTATCAGCTATGTTCTGATGCGAGCATTAAAAAAGTACTGAAAAAAGACTGTGATATCGACATTGATACCGATGCCTATGAGTGGGTCGTTTTGGTCGGTAGTGACGCTTTGAAGTACTTTACTAAAATTAATTCAGTTACCGAATATTCTGGAAAGAAAGTAGAAGGTAAGTTCTTGCCTGTAATCAATCCTGCTATGCTTGCCTTTAAGCCAGAGGCTCGTAAGACGTGGGAGTCTTCCAAAGAAAGTATTGTAGCCCATATTAATGGCGAGATTGAAGATGTAATTATTGATGAAAGTATTGCTATGGGTACCCAGGATACTGCCGTAGCAAAGGCTTGGATTCAAGCAGCTCTTGATGCAAATCCAGAGTATATTGCTCTTGACTCAGAGACAAATGGCCTATATCCTCGAAACGGTCACATGATTGGTATTTCTATGTCTTACACGGGCAAGGATGGTATCTATATTGATACTGACTGCTTTGATGAAGAGATAGAGGGAATGCTCCATGAGCTGTTCAAGACTCGCAAAGTAATTTTTCATAATGCTAAGTTTGACGTAGCGTTCTTTCAATATCACTTTGGTTTCGAGTTTCCAGACTTTGAAGACACCATGTTGCTCCACTACCTCATAGACGAGAATCCCGGAGGGCACGGCCTAAAGCAGTTGTCAATCAAGTTTACTCCATATGGTGACTATGAAAAGCCTATGTATGATTGGATTGACCAATACAAGCGTGCGAATGGGTATAATCAGGAAAGTTTTTCTTGGGATATGATTCCCTTTGATGTAATGAAAACATATGCAGCTATGGATGCTGTATGTACTTTCCTTCTTTACGAAAAGTTTGTGAAGATTAAGCAAAACCCAAAACTCAAGTGGGTATACGATAATATTTTGATACCTGGAGTGCGCTTTCTTCTCAATACACAAGATAATGGTGTGCCTTTTGACCGTGAGCGTCTTTTGGTAGCCCAAGAATTAATGCTAAATGATATTGATGAAGCTATACAAGAACTGTATAAAGTCGATGCTATTCGTGAGTTTGAGAAAGCTCAGGGCAAAGATTTTAACCCAAACAGTACAGTACAGCTGCGATCCTTGTTGTTCGATTATATAGGCCTACAGCCCACGGGCAAAAAGACAGGCACAGGAGCACATAGTACAGATGCAGAAGTGCTACAAGAGTTAAGTGAAACCCATGAAGTACCTAAACACATTCTTAATATACGCCAGAAATCTAAGATCAAAAACACATACCTCGACAAGATTATACCACAACTCGACAGGGACTCTCGACTTCGTACTAATTTTAATCTACATGGTACTACTTCTGGACGTCTTTCTTCATCAGGTAAGCTAAATATGCAGCAGCTTCCTCGTGACAATCCTATTGTCAAAGGATGTATTAAAGCTGCACCAGGCAACAAGATTGTTGCAATGGACTTAACTACAGCAGAAGTATATGTTGCTGCTAAGTTGGCAGATGATAAAGCACTGATGGATGTATTCCGTAGTGGCGGAAACTTTCATAGTAGTATTGCCCATAAAGTATTCAAACTACCTTGCGAAGTAGAGCAAGTGGCAGAATTATATTCAACTCAAAGACAAGCGGCAAAAGCAGTTACTTTTGGTATTATGTATGGTGCTGGCCCCAAGAAAATTAGTGAACAAGTCACTAAGGACTCAGGAACCTATTTCAGTGTATCAGAAGCTAAAGAAGTTATTGACGACTATTTTAAAGAATTCCACAAACTTAAAAAGTGGATTGAAGACAATCAAAAGTTTATTGAACAAAATGGGTTCGTATATTCGTATTTTGGACGAAAGCGACGACTACCAAATGTCGCGTCTGAAGATGCTGGTATTCGGAGTCATAGTGTTCGTTCTGGTCTTAACTTCTTGGTACAGTCAACTGCTTCTGACATTAATCTACTAGGTGCGATAGATATGCACGAGCATATACGAGCTAACAAAATGAAAGCCCGTATCTTTGCTCTTGTACACGACTCAATCCTTGCAGAGGTGCCAGAAGATGAAGTAGACGCGTACTCAGATGCGTTAAGACATTATATTCAGCTAGATCGTGGAGTTTCTATTCCAGGTGCTCCCGTTGGCTGTGATTTCGATGTGCATGAGGATTATTCCCTAGGTAAGTTCGAGAAACAATATGGTGATTACGTACAGTCGCTTGGCTAAAGTGACTTTCCCTGTCTTTAGGCTGGGATCCTCTAACTGGCATGTCCAGGATGGGTTGCTTTATCTAGATGGACTATTGTTAGACGATAAAAATATGAAAGGAAATACGCTGGGCCTAAGAAGGCTTCAGACTCCTTTCAATAATTTGTATAGACTAAACAAATCTTTGGATAGTTTAGTAGGAATACTTAAACAATCTAATAATACATTTATAGATAATGCAGGAAATCCTTTTCTTTATGAAAAGACTAGAAACTGCAAACTTATTTATAAAAAAATTAGAAAGATTGAAAGAAAAGATACTGCTGCCGTGCTTTGGCTCGAGGGAATAGGACATCCTATGCGGGTTCCTAGACCTCCGGCTCCAGAAATGGCATGGGCAGCAGTTCTTTACTTAAATAATGCACCTTGGATGATATATGAGTTTTCGGAAACTAAAAAATCCGACACTCGAAGAAAAGTATAAACTATGGCAAAACGAAACAGAACTCTTGCTGGTGCAAGTCTTGTATTACAAGAAATTGAGCCACTAACTCAAAATCAGTTAATAGCATTTGATAGTGAAAAGCACATGCTGCTCCACGGGGTCGCAGGAACTGGAAAAACTTTTATTTCCTGCTATCTAGCTTTTGACGATATGGTAAAGGGTCAGTATGAAAAATTAATCTTAATTAGAAGTGCTGTCCCTACCAGAGATATTGGCTTTTTACCTGGCAATGAAAAAGAAAAAAGCGCAATCTATGAAGCTCCTTATAAAGATATAGCTGTAGAGCTATTTCAAAGAGGAGACGCCTATGAAATCCTAAAGACAAAAGGAATAGTTCATTTTATGACAACTTCTTTTATCAGAGGGGTTACTCTTAGAGATGCAGTAATCATCGTAGATGAGTGTCAGAACATGACATTTCATGAGCTTGACTCTATAATTACTCGAGTAGGGCAGAACTGTAGGGTTATCTTTTGTGGTGACTTTAGGCAGTCTGATCTAAATAAGAATGGTTTGAAAGATTTTGTAAGAATTTTGAAAGCTATGGAATCTTTTGACTTGATTGATTTCGAGATAAAAGATATTGTAAGAAGTGATTTTGTTAAGAGTTATATAACCGCAAAAACGGATTTAGGATTATAAATGGATAAGACAATATTGTCAATTCTTGAAAGAGAAACGGAGAGACAGGAGCAAGCTCTTGAATTAATTGCTAGTGAAAACTTTGCTAGTGCTGCTGTTCGTGAGCTTTGTGGCAGTGTCTTTACAAATAAATATGCGGAGGGATACCCAGGAAAACGCTACTATAATGGTTGTGACCATATGGATGAAATAGAGCAATTAGCTATAGATTCTGTATGTAAACTATATGATTGTAGTTATGCGAATGTGCAGCCTCATAGCGGGGTCAATGCAAATACTGCGGTATTTCAGGCTTTTCTAAAGCCCGGGGATAGAATTCTTGGTATGGATTTGGCTAGTGGTGGACATCTTAGTCATGGCGCTCCTCCAACTCTAAGTGGTAAAGTGTATGAAGCACACACATATGGAGTAAGTGATGAGGGCTGGCTAGACTATGACGCTATTCTTGAGCAAGCAAAAGTAGTGAAGCCAAAACTAATTATTGCAGGGGCTAGTGCATACTCCCGACAGATAGCTTGGGCAAAGTTTAGAGAAATAGCAGATACAGTAGATGCTTTTCTTATGTGTGATATGGCTCATTACAGTGGGTTAGTTGCGGGAAATGGATATGATAATCCTCTTCCTTTTGCTGACGTAGTAACAAGTACAACACATAAAACACTTAGAGGCCCCAGAGGTGGTATGATTCTGTGGAATAACTCTGATTTTACAAAGAAAATTAATAGTGCAATATTTCCTGGCACTCAGGGCGGTCCGCTAATGAATATTATAGCTGCAAAAGCACAGTGCTACACAGAAGCTCTTAATCCTTCTTTTGATGACTATATCAAAGATGTATTAGATAATGCTAAAGCTATGGCAAGTGTTTTTATAGAGAAAGGTTATAACATTATCAGCGGAGGCACAGATAGTCATATACTACTGCTAGACCTTAGTAATAAGTCTTTAAGCGGCAGACGGGCTGCTGATATGCTTGAAGAGAATGGTATTACTGTCAATAAAAATGGAGTACCTAATGATCCTCGTAGCTTTGTAGAGACAAGCGGTATTCGTATAGGTACAGCAGCAGAAACAACCAGGGGTCGTACCGCAGAGGATTTTGCAGCTATAGCTGAGCATATGGTAAATATCATGGAAGGCGAATGAAAGCAGTAATCAGTAATAGAATATACTTGGAAGTTACGAACGAGTATAAAGACTTTTTAAACAAAGAGTTAACTTATACAATTCCTAGCTATAATCCAAAAGATCCTCCTTTAGTGATTAAAAATATGTCTCGTGTAAAGACTAATTTAGTTACTATACCTGTTGGACGTACGGATTTAATACCCAAGGAGTATGAAATTGTTGATAAGCGAATAGAAGTGCCCGAAGACTTTCCAGAGTTTAAGTTTCCTTTGCGAGAAAGTCAGCAAGCTGTCTTTGATGAGATTGAGGACAACGCTATAATTAACGCATGGGTAAGCTGGGGTAAAACGTTCACAGGTCTGGCTATAGCTGGAAAGCTGGGACAAAAAACCCTAGTTGTCACACATACTGTCCCTCTGAGAAATCAGTGGGCAAAGGAAGTAGAGAAAGTATATGGAATCACCCCCAGTATTATTGGAAGCGGTAGCTTTGATCTTTCTGGTCCTGTGGTTATTGGGAACACTCAAACTCTTTACCGTAATCTTCCCGCTATACGTAAAGTATTTGGCACAATTATCTTGGATGAAATGCATCATGTCTCGTCTCCGACGTTCTCGAAGATAATAGACACTAACTATGCTAGATACAAGATAGGCTTGTCGGGTACGATTGAGCGAAAGGACGGTAAACATGTAGTGTTTAGAGATTACTTTGGTAATACGCTATTTAAGCCACCCAAAGAAAACTTTATGCCACCCACTATTCACATTTTAAGATCAGAAGTAAGATTCATGGATGGGAATAGAACTCCTTGGGCAAACCGAGTAACACAATTAGCAAACAATGATGAATATCGACATACTATTGCCATGACTGCTGCGGCCTACGCCGCAAAAGGGCATAAAGTATTGGTTGTAAGCGATCGAGTTCACTTCCTGAAAGCATGCGCCGAACTGGCAGGTGAACGCGCTATTTGTGTTACGGGCGAGGTTTCGCATGAGGATAGAGAAACGTACTTGTCTGAAATTAGAAGCGGTAAAAAAGACATTCTTTTTGGTACTCAAGCAATATTTTCGGAAGGTATTTCAGTAAACAATCTGAGTTGTCTAATACTAGGCACTCCGATTAACAATGAACCTCTTCTTACTCAGCTCATTGGCAGAGTAATACGAAAAGAAGAGGGCAAGAGAGATCCTGTAGTAATAGACATACATTTAAAAGGGAATACTGCTAAAAAGCAGGCTTCTAATAGGATGGGTCATTATATGAAACAGGGTTATTCAATAAAGCAACTATAAAAAAATAGTTCTTGACTTCAACCTCACATTTTAGTATAATATATGTTCTTATTTGACTGGACGAAAATCTACATAGAGAGCGATGGCAACATCGTGGAAACTGTGCGTATTTTGCGTATGCTTGTCGAAAGACAAATACCTAGAAATCGCAAAGACCCTATCTATGGATATTCGCAGAAAAACTTTTCTGGGCGCAGCTTCCTGCTCCACCCTGACGTCCTTCTATACCATTCTTATAAGTACACGTATCGTGAAGTAGCCCAATACATTGCGTTGGCTGCCTTGCGTTCGTATGCTGATTATATTAGCAACCAAAAAATAACCCTTGACTTCGTGTTTATGCCCGGGGATAAAGGACTATCAATTATAGAAAACAATAGGCTACTTTATCTAGAAGATGACCAAGTTCACTTTCTTTATGAAGAAGTCAACAATATGGAGATACATTAAATGGCTATTTCATTTAACCAACAAAAGGGTTCTGCCCAAAAGAGTTCTATCAGCAGCTTTCAGTATACTGATGGAGACAATAAATTCCGCCTAGTAGGGGATATCCTTGCACGATATGTGTACTGGGTAAAAGGTGAGAATGATAAGAATATTCCTCTCGAATGTCTGTCTTTTGACCGAAATAAAGAAACTTTCAACAATATGGAGAAAGATTGGGTTCGTGAGTACTATCCCGACCTTAAGTGTGGCTGGAGCTATGCTACTCAGTGCATCGACAATGGTCAGGTCAAAGTTGTAAACCTAAAGAAGAAACTGTGGGAGCAAATTATTACTGCTGCAGAAGATTTAGGTGATCCTACTGATCCTGAGACTGGCTGGGATGTTTGCTTCAAGCGAGTAAAGACTGGACCTCTGCCCTACAATGTAGAGTACCAGCTACAAGCATTAAAGTGCAAGCCCCGTGCGTTGGAAGATGATGAGCTTTCTTTAATTGCTGAACTTAAGTCTATGGATGAAGTTATGCCTCGTCCCACTCCAGATGCTCAAAAAGAGTTGCTGGATCGCGTCCGTGATAACGCTGGCGCAGCTAATGAGATTGATGAAAGCATTGAAGAAGAGTTCAAAATCGGATGATTTTATTTACGGCAGACTGGCATATTAAGCTAGGGCAAAAGAATGTGCCACGAGAGTGGGCATTAAATCGCTATAATATGTTCTTTGATCAAGTGCATAGCTATTGCAAGCAGTGTGACTCCCATATTATTGGGGGAGACTTGTTTGATCGTCTGCCTAGTATGGAAGAGCTGGAACTTTACTTTTCGTTTATTCGGAATGTTAAAGTTCCCACCATAATCTACGACGGAAATCATGAAGCAACAAAGAAGAATAAAACATTCTTTAGTCAGCTAAAGCAAGTCAGTAGGGACATTAACCCTCTGATTCATATAGTTGATGTTTCTTACATTGATGAAGACGTAGGTTTTGGTGTGCTTCCTTATGCAGATTTGCACAGAAAAGAGAGTATTGAGCATTTCAACACTTCTCAGCCTTTGTTCACTCATGTTAGAGGGGAAATTCCTCCACATGTAAAGCCAGAGGTAGATTTAGATAGGTTTTCAGAGTTTCCGGTAGTGTTTGCAGGTGACCTTCATGCTCATAGCAATACTCAAAGAAACATAGTGTATCCTGGAAGTCCAATGACTACTTCCTTTCATAGAAAAGAGGTCTCAACGGGGTGTCTGTTTATTAATGAAAAAGATTGGAGCTGGATATGGGAGCCTTTTGATCTCCCTCAGCTTATTCGTAAAACAGTTACAAATCCAGAAGATATGATACCTACTGACTATCATCATACTATTTATGAAATAGAAGGTGATATACAAGAATTGGCTTCTGTAGAAAACTCAGAATTACTTGATAAAAAGGTAATAAAGCGTAACTCAGAGGCATCTTTGGTTATTGATAAAGATATGACCATAGAAGAAGAACTAGTAGAGTATCTAACCTATATTCTAGAAATACCAGATAACAAAGTAGCTGACATAGTAGGAACTTATAATGATTACGCTCAAAAAACTGAAATGGAGTAACTGCTTCAGCTATGGACCAGATAATGAACTAGATCTGGAAGATAACACAGTAACGCAAATCATTGGTACAAACGGTATGGGGAAGTCCTCCATACCGTTAATCATTGAAGAAGTTTTGTATAATAAGAATTCTAAAGGAATCAAAAAAGCAGACATCCCAAATCGCTATATCAATAACGGATATAGTATAGAACTTAGCTTTGAGAAGGACGGTAGCGAGTATCGTATTGGCGTAGACAGAAAAAGCAATATCAAAGTAAAGCTGGAAAAAGACGGAGAGGATATTTCTAGTCATACAGCTACAAATACCTATAAGAGTATTCAAGAAGTTATTGGTATTGATTTTAAAACGTTTTCTCAGCTTGTATATCAAAATACAAACGCGAGCTTGCAGTTTCTTACAGCCACCGATACTAACAGGAAAAAGTTTTTAATTGATTTACTTCACCTTGATAACTACGTCAATTTATTTGAGGTATTTAAAGAGGCAGCAAAAGAGTCTAACTCTAAGATTGTCGAGGTAAACTCAGAAATTGCAACGATTGAAAAGTGGTTACAAAATAATAAATTAGATAGTACGATAGTACTGCCTTTATTAAATTTTGAAATTGATACGGAAGAAGATGAGAAAACTTTCCGTTCTCTATCAGTAGAACTTGAAAATATCTCCGAAAAAAATAAAAAAATCTTACAAAACAATCAATATAAAAATATGCTGTCCAGCATAGATATTAACCAGGTACAGACTGCTTTACATCAGTTGCCCCCTGCTGAGTCCTATGATAAGTATCAGAGCGACTTAGGACAGCTAAACGCAGGAATAAAGTCTGCGAACACCATGCTAGACAAGCTACTAAGGCTAGGGGATAAGTGTCCTACCTGTGAACAAGATATTGATGCAGAGTTTAAGAATGAGTTGTTGCAGTCCGAAAAGACTAGGCTAGCTAAGCTAGATAGCGATAAAGACTTTAATGAAGACATGATACGGCAGATAAAAAGAAACAATACTTCTAGAATTAATTTATCTAAAGCACAGAAGGAGTGGGAAGACCTTTATAGAGGTATAGACAACTCTTTGCCAAATCAAATATTAGATAAAAACGAACTAGAAGATAGACTGACCGCAGTTACGTCACAATTAAAAGAAGCTAAACTAGAGATTGATAGAGTCTCTAGAGAGAACGAAGCCCGAACAAGAGCGAATACTCGTATAGAGATTATTCAGGCTCAGACAGATGGTTTTTTGGATAACTTAAAAAAGGCTCAGCAAGTATTAGAGCAACAACGAGACCTGGACTCTAACTTAGATGTACTTAAAAAAGCATTTAGTACGAATGGATTACTAGCATACAAAATAGAAAATCTTGTAAAAGAATTAGAAGAGCTAGCTAACACGTACCTTGCAGAGCTATCCGATGGACGTTTTACACTACAGTTTATTGTTTCAAATGATAAACTAAATGTACAGATAACAGACAATGAAAATGTAGTAGATATTCTAGCCCTCTCTTCTGGAGAATTAGCTAGAGTAAATACGGCTACTCTCATAGCGATTCGAAAGCTAATGAGTAGTATCTCTAAGTCTAGAATTAATATACTATTCTTAGATGAAGTTATTAATGTACTGGATGACACAGGACGAGAGAAGCTAGTAGAAGTTTTGCTTACAGAAGAGCTTAATACTTATGTAGTTTCTCATGGCTGGACCCATCCGTTGCTTGAAAAAATTGAAGTAGTAAAACAAGGCAATGTAAGTGCATTAGACAAGTAGTATGGTTGATTCAAGAGCAAAAGGTGCTAGAGGTGAGTATATTGTAAGAGATATGCTTAGAGAGTACACTGATCTTCAGTTTGAGAGAGTGCCTAATTCAGGCGCTCTTGAGTACTTAAAAGGTGATCTCTATGTACCACACGAGAAAAACAGATTCTGCATAGAAGTAAAAAACTATGCAGAGTCTCCTTTAACAGATAGAATATTTACAGCACCTAAAACTAATAACTTAATTAAATGGTGGAAAAAACTAAAAGAGCAAGCAATAGGCGGTAATCAAGAGCCTCTGCTATTCTTCAAGTATAATAGATCGCCCGTATTTGTAGTCACAGAAGAAGAGCCCGTGAAAACCCTACAATACATGCAGATTAAATTTTTAGATTGTTATGTGCTACTAGCCGAAGACTGGCTAGAAGTAGAGGAAATGGATTTTTTATATGGCGTTTAATTTTTCAGAGAAAGTAAATAATAAAAATCCAAATTGTGCACTAATAGTAGATGCGCTTAATTTAGCTTTTAGATGGAAGCACCAAGGACGAACAGACTTCCGGTATGAGTACCAGCGAACTGTAGAATCCTTAGCCCGCTCTTATGATTGTGAAAAAATTATAATGACGGCAGACTGGGGCTCTTCTACCTACAGAAAACAAATTAGTCCTGACTATAAACAGAATAGAAAGGATAAATTCGCAGACCAATCCGAAGAAGAAAAGATAGCGTTTGAAGAGTTTTTTGAGGAGTATGAAGCCTCTTTAGCTGTATTAAAAGAGGATCACCCCCTGCTAAGATTCAAGGGGGTAGAGGCCGATGATATAGCAGCACATCTAGTTAAAGAAAGAGAAAGATACGGTTTAGAGTATATTTGGTTAATTTCCAGTGACCGAGACTGGGATTTACTAATACAAGAGAATGTAGGAAGATTTTCCTATGTAACTAGAAAAGAAGTGACGTTAGAAAACTGGAGTACACACTATGATGTGAGTCCAGAAGAGTATATCTCACTCAAGTGTCTTACTGGAGATAAGGGAGATAATGTTCCCGGCATTCCAGGTATTGGACCAAAAAGAGCGTTGGGGTTAATTAAGGAGTACGGAGATGCCTTAAATATTTATGATGCTTGCCCTATCCCAGGGAGGTATAAATATATTGAGTCATTGAATGAAAACTACGAGCAAATAGCCCAGAACTACGAATTGATGGATTTAATTACATATTGCGATGATGCAATTGGGGCTGATAATATATCAGAGATAAGGAGTTTGCTCGATGCAGCTTAGTTATAATAGAGATAAGTATCTTTCTGAATTCAGTATAAAAACTTTGGAAGATAGATACTTAGTAGATGGAGAGTCTTCTCCTCAAGATGCATTTGCTCGCGCTGCTAAAGCATTCGCAGATAATGATGCACACGCACAGAGATTGTATGACTACGCTAGTAAGCTGTGGTTTATGTTTTCTACACCTATTCTGTCGAATGGGGGCACAAAAAGGGGTATGCCTATCAGTTGCTTTCTGAACTATGTTGATGATAGCAGAGAAGGCATTACCAATCACTATACCGAAAACGCATACCTATCTTCAGTAGGTGGCGGGGTTGGTGGATGTTGGAACGGGGTCCGGAGTGTAGGCTCGAAAACGAGCAATGGCTCCGAAAGTACGGGAGTAATTCCGTTTCTAAAAGTAGTGGATGCTGAGATGCTAGCATTCTCACAGGGTGTAACACGAAGAGGAAGCTATGCAGCATATCTTGACATCTCTCACCCAGAAATTGAAGAGTTTCTGGATATTCGTAAACCTACAGGCGGTGATATTAACAGAAAGTCTGTTAATCTTCATCATGGCGTCCTTATATCTGACAAATTTATGGAATTGATTGAGAATGCCACACGCTATGAAGGTTTTGACGATTCTTGGGATCTAGTAGACCCGCATTCTGGTAAAGTTACGAAAACTGTATCTGCAAAAACACTTTGGGTAAAACTTATCCAAAATCGAGTGGAAACAGGAGAACCTTACATTATGTTCAGTGATACTGTAGAAGAGGGTTTGCCAGAATTTCAACAGGATTTAGGACTAAGTGTTCATCACTCTAATCTATGTTCAGAGATTACACTTCCTACAGACAAGGACCGCACAGCGGTATGCTGCCTGTCTAGTGTAAATCTAGAAGAGTACGATGAGTGGAAAAATGAACCTAATTTTATTCCTGACCTAGTTCGTATGTTGGACAATGTTATCGAATACTTTGTGCAACATGCTCCAGACCAGTTATCTCGTGCTAAGTTTAGTGCGATGAGAGAGCGAAGCCTGGGATTGGGTGCAATGGGATTTCATGCTCATCTTCAACGTCATAGTATTCCATTTGAGAGTGCTATGGCAAAGGGCAGAAACTTACAGATGTTTCAGCATATTAAATCGGAGGCAGTACGTGCAACACGACAATTGGCAGAAGAGAGAGGTGAGTGCCCTGATGGAGAAGGCTATGGCGTGCGTAACGCTCATCTTTTGGCTATTGCTCCTAATGCCAGTAGCAGTATTATCTGTGGGAATACTTCTCCTTCAATTGAGCCTTATAGGGCTAACGCTTTTACTCAAAAAACTAAAAGCGGTTCTAGCCTACTTAAAAACGAGTATCTTGAAAATGTTTTGCAAGACTTAGACCAAGATACAGAGGAAGTATGGAAGAGTATTGTAACCAATGGCGGTTCAGTACAACATCTAGACTTTTTGGATGATTGGAACAAAGATGTATTTAAAACGGCTGTTGAGCTAGACCAGCGATGGGTCATCGAAATGGCAGCAGACAGACAAGAGTATATTTGCCAGAGTCAATCGCTAAATGTATTCTTTCCTGCAAATGTATCTAAACAGGAACTTCACGCCACTCATATGATGGCTTGGAAAAGAGGAGTGAAAACTCTTTACTATCTACGCAGCGAAGCGTATAAGAGAGCGGAAACCGTTTCAGACGAAGCTCTGCGAAGACAAATCTTTGAAAGTATTGACGACGATGGTTGTCTGGCGTGTGAGGGATAAAATGGACTTATTGACAGAAAGAGAATACTACAAACCTTTTAACTATCCGTGGGCTTTTGAGCACTATAAAACTCAACAGCACATGCATTGGCTTCCTGATGAAGTCAATCTAGCAGATGACCTAAAGGACTATAGGGAGAAAATGAGTGATGGAAACCGAAGACTGCTTTCGAGCATCTTTCGTTTCTTTACTCAAGCTGATGTAGATGTATGTTGTGGATATGCAAAGCACTATCTACCTACGTTTAAGCAGCCCGAAGTACGAATGATGCTATCTGCGTTTGCTGCTATGGAGGCAGTGCACCAGGAAGCATATTCGTTGCTTTTGGAAACACTTGGGTTCGGAGATGATGAATATCAAAAATTCTTTGAGCACAAAGCTATGCTTGATAAGCATGAGCATTTAAGTAATTTTGGAATGGATACACCTATGGATATTGCAAAAACCATGGCTATCTATTCCGGATTTACTGAGGGAGTACAGTTGTTTAGTAGTTTTGCTATTCTACTGAACTTTCCTCGTCATAACTTAATGAAAGGTATGGGACAAATTGTTACATGGTCAATTCGCGACGAGACTCTTCATGTTGAAGGAATGTCACAATTGTTCAGAACTTTTATACAAGAGAATCCTGAGTTATGGAATGATGATCTAAAGTACGAGATCTATTGTGCCGCAGAGCGAACAGTAGAGTTGGAAGATGCCTTTATTGCTCTATGTTTTGAGGGTGCTGATGTACCAGAACTCACAGCAGAGGAAGTAAAAGCGTATATTCGTTATATTGCGGATCGTAGGCTTCTAGGCTTAGGAATGAAGAAAATCTTTTCAAGTGAAGAAAATCCTCTTCCTTGGCTAGACTATATGTTGAATGGCGTAGAACACGCTAATTTTTTCGAGAACCGTGCCACTGAGTACTCGCGCGCTAGTACTACAGGTAATTGGCAAGATATATTCAAATAAGGAACCTTATTATGGCTGAAGTTGATCAAACTGAAGAAAATCCTGTATTAACCTTCAATGGGAAAGAGTATCCTATTGCAGATCTTACAGACGAGCAGAAATACCTTGTAAATCAAATTCAAGATATTGAATCTCAATTAGCTCCTCTAAGAGCAAAAAGCCATCAGCTCACTAGAGCAAAAGACGGATTTGTAACAGATCTAGATGTTTCATTATCATCTGGAGAGGAGTAACATAAAAGGGGCTTAGGCCCCTTTTTTATTACTACTTCACACGGTTAAGTTAGTTTATATATGAAAATATTATCCGTGCTCTGACTTCCAATTATTGCATAGTTACCATCTGCTGTCCAAGCACCCATTGCCACTTGAGAAGTTGTAGCAGTAGTTACATTACTTCGTGAACCCATAGTAGATAAATCGTGAGGTGTGCTTAATAGCCTATCCCCAAATGATGAATTGCCTGAAGCTGTATATATAGCGTCAAGAACTCTGGTTCCGGTTGGATCCAGATATTGAACAGTATTACCATCCGCTGATGTTGACTGTGTAATACTTGCTGTGCTAAGGTCAAATGCAGTTGTCATAACGAGTTTGCGTATTCGCCCGCCGCTTTCTCCCATATATAAAATAGTTCCATCTTCTGAAATACTTAGACTAAATACGTATCCGGACATGGACCCCGCGAAAGTGTCTGTGGAAGGTGATTGTATAGTTGATATATCAAAAGCAGTTGTAAGCTCATATCTTTTGAGTGTCACATAGGTAGCAGATGAATCCGCAATAAAAACGTAGTTACCATTTCTTGAAATGCAAATGCCCATATAGTAAGTATTTGTTAGAGTTCCCGGTATGCTTACGGAGCTAATCGAATTTACCCCCCCACTTGGACTAGCTGTTTCTTCACTAATAATATTGCTAATGTCCCATTGATAGAGGGTACTTGTGCTAAAATTAACATAGTAAATTCTATTGCTGGCATCGACTCCAAAACCTCTGGGCAAGCCCGCGCCGTGCGCGTTACCTCCTGAATTAATAAGTGTTGCTGATGATAAGCTTTGTGGAGCAAAGAATTGTTGAAAATTAAGCCCAAATGTCGAAGAAACGCTGTTCGTTCTTACACCATCAAAAGCCTTAAATCTAGCTGTAAATGTTCCGGCATTAGACTCAGTAGTACTAGGAGTTACTGTAAATGTACCCCCGCTCTGAGTAATTGTAGCTTGAGCTTGATTAGTTGGAGAGGTATCGTGACTATAGCTAACAGCAAATCCTTCGGGGTCTGTAGCAGCTACAGTAACAGTAGTTGCTGTGCCGTCAGATGCTAGGTTGTAGGAAGCTGCTGGACTAGTAGTAAACTCAGGAAGCATATTTTTCCCTGAAAAAACTCTATCCCACTCCGTACCGTCCCAGCCATAAAAAGCTTTCACATCCGTTACAAATGCTAGGTCTCCACCAGTATTTCCTGAGCTAGGTAGAGCTGCTATGTTTGCATATGTTGTTACACCACCTCCTGGTATGAGCAGCCCGGCTGCCGCTGCGGCTGCAATTTCGCTTTTTACAATTAACTTAGTCGCTGAAATAGCGGT
>Ga0181404_1000028_pt1 | contig 36946 bp, 43 predicted proteins | sample 27SPOviralmetaG_FD_130133 | JGI IMG/M metagenome (GOLD analysis project Ga0181404, IMG submission 130133) | Marine viral communities from the oligotrophic San Pedro Time Series (SPOT) site, San Pedro Channel, CA, USA - 27 SPOT_SRF_2011-10-25 | ecosystem: Environmental > Aquatic > Marine > Strait... | reverse complement strand
TTGTATAAACGCTGACCCTTTTACTGAAGAGCAAGCTGAGTTTTTACAAAAGTGGTGGATGGTAACAACACAGGATGATGTTTCTACTTTTAACAACACACTTTTGCACAACTTTAAAATTGCGCCCAGAGAAACAATTGATGGGCGTATTGTAATACCAGTAGCATTGCTTACTGATTTAGAACTATATGATTCAATCATTGATGAATTACAGGAACTAGATAAGGTTGAGTTAAACCCACAAGACTTTTCAGATTGGGGAGAACCCACTGAGTCTATAGATAATACATCGCCAGAACTTACTGATGAACTTAGGTCAGAACTAGAGGAGGCAGGAGTAATCTTTGAATAATAATGGATGATATAATTTACAGATCACTTATCGGAATGTTTGGCTTCTTTGCTACTATTGAACTTACACCTGTAAATGAGGTACTAGGTTTTGCTGTCGGTGTAGCTACATTTGTGTACATGACATCTTCAGCAATAAAGGTAATACGAGAACTACTTAAAAAGTAATGCCAAGCATAAACGACAGCACATCTATAACTATACCGCTACGCAACTTGCTTGCATTAGTAGCTGGTACAGCAATAGCTGTGACTGGATACTTCCATGTTACTGAGCGTGTTACAATGCTTGAGCATGAGTTGTCTATGATACGCAATAAGGTAATTGATAATAAGCAGTGGATTGTAGACTGGGAGAAAGAAGGTCTACTACCTGCTGACATCATACAAAATAATAAAATAGAGTTCCTTGAAAGCAGGGTTCTTAAAATAGAGAACATAGTAGAATGACACCAGAACTTATAGCAATGTTAGGTGGAGGTGCTAGCGGCTTCATTATGAAGTTCATGGCTTCCCAAGCACAGAACCAAGCTCGTTTGTTTGAACAGACAATCAAGAAACAACAGACTGCTGACGCATCTGCGGATGCTGCTGCTAAACGTGGCGGTGACGGTGGAGCTTGGATACGTCGCTTTATTGTCGTTAGTACAATGTTTGCAGTAATAGCTGCACCGTTTGTTCTTGCTTTCACAGACTTTGGAGTAACCATACAGAAAGACACTAGCTTCTTGTTCGGATTGATTAAGGGTGCTAAGTGGGAAACTGTAACAGGTTACGTAATTTTACCAGAAGTTCGGCAGACAGCATTGGCTATTGTCGGCTTCTACTTTGGATCATCACAAGTTAAATAATTTATGCACAAATCTGCTCAATCTATCTATACCTCACTGGAGGGACATCGCTATCAATACGTTGATAGAGCGAGACAATGTTCAAAGCTGACACTACCATACGTTATGCCTGATGAGGGGTTTGGTCCTCACTCACGATTAGAAACACCATTTCAGGGCGTTGGGGCAAGAGGAGTAAATAACCTCGCCTCTAAATTACTGTTAGCACTCCTACCTCCTAACGCCCCCTTCTTTCGTCTCAATGTTGACACCTTCAAGCTACAAGATGAAGGCGCACCTATTGAGCTTATAACTGAAATCGAAGCATCCTTACAACGTGTAGAGGAATCTGTAATGGATGAGATCAGTCGTGATTCTTATCGCACTGGTCTGCATGAAGCTCTGAAGCATCTTATCATATCAGGTAATGCTTTGGTTTATCTACCTGATGAAGGTGGACTACGTGTGTTCCGTTTAGACAGATATGTAGTTAAGCGTGATCCTATGGGTAACGTTACAAAGATTGCTACTAAAGAAACTATTGCTTTCAAAGCGTTGGACGAGAATATGCAAGCTCTCGTAGGCGATACAGATTCAGAAGGAAACGTAAACCTATATACTGCTGTTGTTCTCATGGACAACAAGTGGCACATCTATCAAGACATTGATGGCAACCCTGTTCCTGATTCACAAGGTACATATGCAATAGACCAGAATCCTTTCATACCTCTACGCTTCTCTCGCATTGATGGAGAGAACTACGGACGTGGTTATGTTGAAGAGTATCTTGGTGATATGCAGTCCTTAGAAAAGCTTACACAAGCTATCGTTGAAGGATCAGCAGCAGCAGCTAAGGTCTTGTTCTTGGTCAATCCTAACGGAACTACTAGAGCTTCTGAACTAGCACAGTCTCCCAACGGAGCTATCACACAAGGCAATGCAGGTGATGTATCTGTTCTACAGCTAAACAAGTTCAACGACTTCCGTATAGCTCAAGAAACAATGAACGCTATCAAAGACCGTCTAGGTCATGCCTTCTTGTTAACATCAGGTGTAGTACGTAACGCAGAGCGTGTGACTGCTGAAGAGATACGTATGCTTGGTCAAGAGCTTGAGACATCTATCGGTGGTCTATATTCTTTACTCTCTACAGAACTACAGCTACCTCTCATCAATCGCCTAATGAGCGTGATGAACAAATCTAAGCGTCTACCCAAGCTTCCAAAGGATGTGGTCAATCCTGTTATTGTAACTGGAGTTGAAGCATTAGGACGTGGTAACGATCTACAGAAACTAGATCTGTTCCTTGCTGGAGCAGCTCAAGTTGTAGGTCCACAAGCTGTAGCACAGTACATAAACGTAGGTGAATACTTTAAACGTCGAGCTATCTCGCTTGGCATTAAGACACAGAGTCTTGTTAAATCAGATGAAGAGCTAATGGCAGAAATGCAACAAGCTCAACAAACACAGTTGACAGAGAAGTTAGGTCCTGCTGGAATAAAGGCGATTTCAGATCAAGCTTCTAACCTTCAACAACCCACAGAATAATGGCAGACTTACAACAAGTTAGTATAAATGAACCTACTCAAGATGAAAACATTACTCTTGAACAGCAAGACGCTATGCAAGAGAACGCTCAACCAACTGAGCAAACTGAAGAACGTCCTTCTTGGTTACCTGAGAAGTTTAACTCCGCAGAAGATCTTGCGAAAGCTTATGGGGAATTAGAGCAACAGAACTCTAGTGATGAACCTGTAGCTCCACCTACTGAACAACCGTCTGAACCTACTGAGTTAGGTACTGCTATAGAATCAGCTACTACTGAGTTTATGGAAGGTGGCGAACTCTCTGATGCTACTTTTGAAACGTTATCTAAAGCTGGATTACCTCGTGAGTTTGTTGAAACTTACTTACAAGGTCAGCAAGCTATTGTAGATACACAATCTGCACAGGTCATGGAGACAGTTGGCGGACAAGCTAACTACCAAGCAATGTCTGAGTGGGCATCTGATTCTTTATCTGAATCTGAACTACAGGCTTTTAACGAAGTTGTTGAGTCAGGTTCTGTAGAGCAAGCTAACATGGCTGTTCGTGGTTTATATGCACAGTATCGATCAGCAGGTGGTGAAGCTCCCTCTTTGATGCAGGGCGACACTACAGGTAATACTACTAAACCCTTTAATTCCGCTGCACAAGTAACTGAAGCTATGCGTGATCCTCGTTATAAGACTGATCCTGCATATCGTAAAGACGTTCAGAATCGTTTATCAGTTTCAAGTGCCTTCTAATTACTGCCCTCTTCGGAGGGCTTTTTTGTATCTCCCTTCTATGAATGAGTAAACGTAAAGGTCTATCCCTAAGAAAAGAACATAAATCTCCATCAGGTGGTCTGTCCAAGAAAGGACGTGACTACTATAATCGCAAGACAGGTTCAAATCTTAAAGCCCCACAACCAAAAGGAGGCGCACGTAAACGTTCGTTCTGTGCTAGGATGTCTGGAGTAAAAGGACCGATGAAAGATTCTAAAGGCAGACCTACTCGTAAGGCTCTCGCTCTTCGCAAATGGAAATGTTAACCCCTATATATCATGCCTAAAGTTGGAAAAAAAGAATATCCGTATACATCTAAAGGAATGGCTAAAGCTAAAGCTGCTGCCAAACGTAAAGGTCTAAAGATTAAATCTCGTGGCTAAAATATGTCCTAAAGGTATTGCTTGGGCAAAGCGTACCTTCGATAAATATCCGTCAGCTTATGCAAACATGGCAGCGTCCAAGTATTGCAAAGATCCGAAGTACGGAAAAGGCAAACGTAGTAAACTTAAAATAAAAAAGTAATGGGTGAACTTGCTAAATGGAGAGCGCAAAACTGGGTCAGAATCGGAACTGATGGCAAAATTAAAGGAGCTTGCGGAACGTCTAAAAATAAAAAGAATCCAGACCGTTGCCTTCCGATGTCAAAAGCTAAAAGCCTATCACAATCTCAACGAGCCACAACAGCTAAGAAAAAGAAGCAAGAAGGCTCTAAAGGAAAACAATTTGTAAGTAACACTAAGGCAGCTCGTGTGTCTTTACGTGTTAAAAAGAAATAATTTTGTCTCTAACGTGTGACAAGTAGCACAATGCCCTCTGCGGAGGATAACATTAGGTTAGCAAAAGAAACATAGACAGTGACAGATCAAACCTAAAACATAAACCTAAAAAGAAAGTTATATATCATGGCTAATGGAGATACTACCGCCTCACGTGTAGGTCAAATTAATGCCGCTGGTGATGTTGATGCGCTCTTCCTCAAGGTGTTCTCAGGTGAGATTCTCACTACGTTCGAAGAATCGAACATAATGAAGGATCTTCACACTGTACGGACTATCTCTAACGGAAAGACTGCTCAATTTCCTGCTACTGGTGTTGCTACTGCAAAGTATCACACAGCAGGTCAAAACATTGCTGACGCAGGTAACTCATACCTATCCCCCATCAAGAAGAACGAAATCACAATTAACATTGATGATGTTCTCCTTTCCTCAACATTCCTAGCAAACATCGACGAGTTGAAAACTCATTACGACGTTCGTAGCATCTATGCACAAGAGCTTGGTAAAGCACTTGCTAAACGCTTCGACCTCGCTGTAATGAAGACACTTGTTGCTGGCGCACGTCAAGACTCTACCGTTACTGGTGGAGTTGGAGGCACAGTCGTTTCTGGTCAAACAACAACTACTGGTGCAGGGCTTCTTACAGCCTTGTTTGCAGTTGCTGAAAAACTTGACGAGAAAGACATCCCAGCTGAAGATCGTTATGCTATCTTGACACCAACTCAATACTACAAGCTAATCAGCGATCCTACCACTAACATTGCACTTTATCGTGACTATGGTGGTGAAGGTTCTGTTGCAGCTGGTAGTGTACCTATGGTTGCTGGTATCAAGATCTTCAAGTCTAATCACCTTGTTGACATTTCCGTCGCTGAAGCTTCTCAAGATCAAGACGACGACAATGCAAACAACGACGTGTTTGACGTTAACCACAGTGGTTCTGGTAATGGAACAGGTTACAATGGTAACCTTTCTGGTACTAAGTTCATTGCTGGTCATAAAGCAGCTGTTGGTACTGTCAAATTACTTGACCTTGCCACTGAGTCTGAATACCAAATCGAGCGTCAAGGTACGCTGTTTGTTGCTAAATATGCAATGGGTCATGGCGTTATCCGCCCTGAAGCTTGCGTTGAAGTTACAGCTTAACTCCTTAATCCGTCCTCACCCTCTTTCATGGGGGTGGGGACACCCTTTTTATATTTATGCCAACTCTTACTACTCAATTAGAAGCCGTTAACTCCATGTTGGGGCATATCGGTGAATCGCCTGTCACGTCTATTTCGTCGCCATCGACTCTCCCTGTAAGCGCATCAACTGCTTTGACAATACTGGATGAGATTAGTCGTGAGGTACAAAGCGATGGTTGGCATTTCAACACAGAGAATGATGTTACGTTAACACCTGATTCAGGTAATAGTAACAAGATTGTTCTATCTACTGACGTTATCGAAGCTGATGTACTAGATCATTCATCCGACATAGTCACTCGTGGACTAACACTATACGATCGCAAGAACAACACCACAGCGTTTACAGCTAATATTAAAGTAACGCTGACACGTCTACTGGACTGGGACAGTTTACCAGAGCCAGCACGACGTTACATAACTTTACGTGCAGCACGAGTCCTTCAAGGACGTATTGTAGGATCTCGTGAATTAGAAGCACTCATTGCTCGTGACGAGTATATGGCTAAGTCACGACTAGAATCGTTTGATTCTAAGACTTCCGATAGAACTATCTTTGATAACGTTGACACAGCTCACCGTATCGGAATAAATCGTAACTATTCAATTTCATAATGCCGTTAATAAACAGTTCATTACCTAACCTCATTCAAGGCGTTAGCCAACAGCCAGACGTTCTTCGCTATGAAGGACAGTGTTCTTTACAAGAGAATGCACTGAGTAGTGTAGTGAAAGGGTTACAGAAACGTCCACCGACAGAGTATGTATCTACTGTATTAACTACATCATCAGATGACTCTGCTGCTTTACTGGACTCTTTTGTTAAGTTCATAGAACGTGATAAAGGAGAAAGCTACTGTCTTATCATTGATGGAACAAAGCTACGCATCTTTCGTGTAGAGTTGCCATCAGGCGTCACAACTCCTGTAGAAGCATCTATTAAAGTTAATAACGAAACCTACACTACTGGTTATCCGTTAACATCTAGTGATTACTTGGACTCCGCTACGTCACACCAAAACATTAAGACGTTAACTATTGGAGACACTACTATACTTACTAACACAGCTCTACCTGTTGCTCAGGGAACAGAGACTTCAGATGCGTTAGCTGACGAAGCGTTCGTGTTTATCAAGCAAGGCGACTACGAGAAAGAGTATGTGATTACGTTGCACTACCCAACAGAACCTGATCGAGAATTTAAAGTTGTGTCTGGAGATAACAACCATGTTAGTAACGTCTCTACCACTACTATTAGGGATCTCTTTTTAAACATAGATCCTCAATCTCGTGCAACGGAAGTCGACATGTCAGGGTTTGCTTCTGCCGTAGGTGAATCTGGTTTACTTATTAATTTGTCCGCTTCAGCCGCTCAAAACAGTGGCGAAGCTCCTACTGGTATTAGTGTATCAGATGGTTTAGCTGACACAGGCTTAGGTGCTGTTCACATAGAAGTAGAGTCTATATCAGATCTACCTAAGTTCTGTAAGAATGGTTTTCAAGTAAAGGTAAGAGGAGACTCTTCGTTAAATGAAGACGACTACTATACAAAGTTTGAAACAAGTAATGGTAAAACATTTGGTAATGGTTCTTGGAGAGAGACAATAGCTCCTAGCATCAAGACTTCAATAGGAGATAACGCACCTGTAGCTCTGGTAAACACAGCTGAGAATACGTTCGAGCTACGTGGACTAGGGCTTACCAAACGAATAGCAGGAGATAACACTCTCAATCCCTTTCCATCCTTCGTAGGATCTAGCATATCTAACTCTTTCTTGTTTAAATCAAGACTAGGTTTCCTTGCTGAAGATGCTGTTATAATGTCAGAGGCTGGGTTTGGACCAACAATCAACGCTACTTCCTATTATGTTAACTCATCAGGGGACGGTACGCACACAAATGGTTACTACTATCCGCTATACTTAGATTCATCTGTTATCTACGGAGACTTCACTACGTTTACGTTTGATGCGTTTCCTAACACTACATTCTACAGACCAACTAGTAACGCAGGGTTTCACGCTAGTGACGCTCCTACAACAGGAGAAATATCATTTACAAGTGAATCAACTATCACAGTAAACAAAGAGGTAACAGGTTTTAATTTCTTTAGAACTACAGTTACTCAAATACTAGATTCAGATCCTATTGATGTCAGAGCATCTAGTAGAGAAGTTACGACCTTTAGATCTGCTCAAGCATTCCAAGAGAACTTAATCATCTTTTCGGATCATTCTCAGTTTGTTCTAAAAGGTGGAGACTTACTCACACCTTCAACTGTGTCTATTACACAGGCTACAAACTTTGATTACGAAGAAACAGTAGATCCGTTAGCACTAGGTTCTTATCTATACTTTCCTTTCAAACGTGGTGACTACTCTGGACTGCGTGAATACACAGTAAACTCTACAACAGACATCTTTGATTCTGATGAGATTACACAGCACGTTCCTCGTTATATACCAAAAGACATTACGTCTCTAACAGGTTCTACGAACGATGGTATCATTGCTGCGTTGTCTGGAAGTGTTACTGTGACTGACCAAGGAGTGATTGATACTAGTTATAGTACATCAACTATATCAGGAACATCACACCAGTTTATTGGTGGTGGAGATCTTATATATCACACCACAGGTTATGATGGAGCTGTGTCCATGATCACTACTGAAGACACAACTTACACTAAATTTGATGGCTCTAGCACTACACTCAGTGGATCACATCGTTTCCCTAATTTTGTTTCTGCTTACTCAGGTATCTTAGGATATAGCGGAGGCGTTAGTAATCGTTCCGTACTAGCAAACGGAACTTATGAGCAAATGACAACTTCAGAAGCAACTACTGTTTCTTGGTTAGCTGGTAGACCTTATCAGTATAGGACAGGCGTTACTAACGGAGTTGTGATTGGGGACATTACAGCAGACAGAGCAACTGGGTTTTCTACATTAAAGACTGCTGTTGCAGCTGGTAGTGGATACACCTTTGAAAACTTTTCAACACATTATATGCTACACAATAGTACGCCAACACAACGTCCTTTAATTGTGTGTTCTGATGTAAGCAATAATAACGTATTAGCAGCAGGATTCTATGGTCCAGATACAAGCACAAGTGATCCTGATCCAGAAGATAGGAAAGGGTTTATTATTGTAAACGGAGTTACATATTTAGGAAATACCTCTCTTTCGGATTTGTTAGTAGATTCAGGAGATACTAAGTTCCAAAGAACTTTACATTTTTCTTTAATAGGAGACGCAACTGAAGCTAAGTTGTACATCAACAATACACTTGCTGTTTCTGTTACAGATAGTCTTCATGGTTCAGCATTAAAGTTACCAACTGATTCTACTGTTAAAGCAATACAGTTACACACCAATGGTAGTGGTAACCCCTATGGACTTCACTATGCTCGTATATACCGTAAGAAACTTTCAACCGCTGAAAGAAATGTTAACTACAACAGCCGTTACAACTAATGTCTAATATATACATATACAAATACTTCTTTAGCGGTAACAAAAAGATTCTAGGAGCTTGGATGAAGTTCACTGTAAAAGGTGTAGTTCGTGGTATACAGTTCTTTGACTCTACCTTGAATATCTTAACAGTGTACAACGGTTCAATAATGATTGAAACACTGAACTTAGAAGAAGCCAGTGTAGATGTTGAAGGTTATAACACTAACTTAGATCGTCGTATCAAGACTACAGTTACTGCTGGTAACTCTACTATCTCTTTACCCTATACTCCTAAAACAGCTGATACTATCAAAGTGTTTGATACTAAAGGTAACGAAGTAGCATCTACTCGTGTAGACGATGTTGTAACGCTTAATGCAGCTCCTTCAGCTGATACTGAGTATTATGTAGGCTACCCCTACACAATGAAGTATACTTTCTCTGAGCAACTGTTCAAAGCTAGTTCAGGAGAATCTAGAACTCCGACAGCTGCTGCTAAACTCTTAACACGTAATGGTTCTATATATTACAATGACACAGCAGAGTTTAAAGTAAAAGTTACTCCAAAGGGAAGAAGCACAGCAGAGACTGCCTTATCCCCTACATATGACACTAACAACACAGTTGTTCTTGAAGATGGTTTCTTTAGATTCCCAGTCTTTACAAACCCAGAAGATGCAGTTATTGAAGTAGAAAGTGATTCAGCATTACCAGTTAATTTAACATCAGCTGAGTTTGAATCCTTTGTTCATAGCAGATCTAACAGGTATGGGTGATTACGTTATAAAAGAATACAAGACAGCTAAGGCTGTCCTAGCAACAGAAGAACACGCTCTTGCTCTTGCTCCTCTTCTGCGTGTTAAAGATAGAATGGAAGTAGGAGCTTATGGTTTCAATGATGAGACTGATGCATTGATGTCAGCTATACAAAATGACACCATTACTATAACTGCTATGGATGCAGACAATAATCCATTTGCCATGTTTGGCGTAGGAACTACAAAAGGTATTTCTTACATATGGTTGCTAGGCAGTGAAGGAGTTAAAGACAACTGGTATGTATTCGCCAAAGCATCCAAACAGATATTACCACACTTATTACATGAACATCCTATCGTCACAAATTTAGTCCTCAAGGAATATGAGGAATCTGTCCGTTGGTTGAAATGGTTAGGCGCAAAGTTCTTGCGTGAGATCGAAATCAATGGATGCCTTTTCTATGAATTTATAATAACCAAAGATTAATATGGGAGCAGCAGCACTACCTCTAGCAATAGCCTCTGGCGTACTACAAAGTGGACTTACAATAGTATCACAACGAGCCAACGCAAAAGCTCAAGCAGAGTATCAGAAGTCAGCAACAGAAGCAGAACGTACACGTTTATCACAACAACAGTCTGCTGAACGTATACAAGAAGCGTTTCAAAACGAAGAAAGAGCGAGAGAACTACAACAAGCATCAGCTAAAGCTCAAGCAGCTAGAGCTACTGCAACTGTATCTGCTCAGGAAGCTGGTGTTTCTGGACTAAGTGTTGATAATCTTTTGAATGATTACTATCGCCAAGAGGCTGTGTATCGCTTTGGATTAACAAGACAAGAAGGACAGATGGACGTAGCAAGAGATCTACGAATGAAAGATGCTGGACTTCAATCTTATAATACACAACTTTCAATCAACAAACCTATTAAGCAACCTAACGTGTTAGGAAGTGCATTGACAGGTTTAACCACAGGACTGTCAATATATGACACAACCTACGACATGAAGAATCCTTTCGCATCATAATGGCTAAAAAACAAACTCTCAAATCTTTACTAGGCTCATCCGACACACGTGTACAAACTACGTTAGATCTAGACGATGTAAGGTTTCAAGCTCCTAGTGTACGTGCTGGACAATATCGTGTAGCTGTTCAACAAGCTCCTAGTGAAAACACAGCAGGTCAACTAGCTGATGCTCTAGGTCAGCTTGCTGGACCAATACTAAAAACTTACAAAAGCATCGATACACAGAGTCAAGAAGAGTTTGCTAGAGTTGCTAATATGTTAACACCTGAGCAAGCAAGTGCTATTTCAGCTGGAGATTTAACAGGTGTTCAAGAGTCCTTAGATGAGTTAGGCAATCAGTTAGATTCAAGACAGCGTAAGAAACTGTTGAGGTTTACAGAGAATCCTAAGAACTATGTTAGAGCTTCTCGTGTGATAGGTCAGAAGATTGGTACGCAATACGGATTAGACTTATTCAACAACTTGGATGACTATGCCAAAAACGAAGAAGACGTTCAGGAACAGTTTAGTAAAGTACGCCAAAAACTAATTGAAGATAACAATCTCAGTGGTTATGCGTTAGAAGGTTTCCTAAGCTACGCTAACAAAGTAGAGACACAGTATGCTCCAAGAGTAGCACAAGCTCAGGAAAAGAATACAGAGAATAAATTCCTGTTTGATAATCAAGTAACTGTAGCTGATCAAATTAAACAAGGAGCTTACGGAGCTGCAGGAGAAACGTTCACAACCAATTTAAACGGCTATACTCCTGCTGAACAAGCGGAGCAACTGACTACCATTGTTAACGACCTTATTTCTAGTGATGACTTGTATGAAGCAAGTGAGTTTGTTGGCTGGCTTATGACAGACGAACAAGGTATAAAAGTAGGAGATAATGCACAGTTATCTGATGGTACTAGAAACCAACTACTACAGCTTGTTGAAACTGCACAAATCAATCAAGCTGATAGAGAAGACAAGGAAGCAGCTATTGAACAAAAGAATGTTGATAAACAACTTGGCGTATTCATAGCTAGTATAAACAGAGGAGAAGTACCTGAATCCTTTTCCATCGATATCTTAGGAGAACAGATTGAAATAGATGGCTCAAATATCAATAGTGAAAGTGATTTGTATGACGCACTAAAATCAGAAATATATAATACTGACTTACCTGAAACAGATAAAGCAAAGTATTACAACTTACTCGATGGTGCTTCAAAGCGAATTGAAAAAGAAGAACTACAACAGCTTAATTCTTCTGGGCTGTCATCAGCAATGAATGTTATTGAGAAAAGCATAGGAATGGATGATGGTTTAGGAAATAATCTTCTAGGTATGTCTCTTGAAGAGCAACAAGCGGAAGCTGTTGAAATGGAAAACAAACTAACTGAGGGAGTTGAAGCTATCTATGCGGATGATAGTTTATCCTTAGCACAAAAAGATAGAAAAGCTAAACGGTTTGTAGATGCCAATGTAAAGGAATGGAATGAAGGATACAAGCAACGTATGGATTCATACATTAAAACTACACACGCTGATAAAGTCGTTAACAGTCTTCAGATCGGTGCAACTGGAAACTTTACCCCACAGTTACAATCATCTATCGAAGACTACTTTGACATAACTAACGAAGCAGATCTAACAGAATTTAATCGGTTAACAAGTGAAACTAGACTTAACTTAGTTGACGACGTAAAAGAAATTATTACTGCTCCGCTTTCAAAGGAAGAAGAAGAGTTAGGTGATCTAGCTCAAGTTCAAATCAATCGTCGAAATAAAGCAGCGCAGTTAATTGAAGCGGCAAAACAAACTGCTGTACTACAAGCTGAGGCTTACACTGAAAGAAAGTTTGCACAAGCAGAGACAAAAGAAGAAGAAGTTGTTTCTGAAGCTGCAATTGAAATGAATGCTACAGGAGATATTCGTAACTTTGGCACTCCAGATCCAAGATCTACCAGATTCGAGCGAGAAGCGGTAGAGCGAAAGATAAGGGTACAGCAGTCACATCTAAAACGATACAATGACCGTCAAAATAAAGTAGCTTATAATAACAAGTTTGATAACACCACTTATGCTAATGATCGTGAACTTATATTAGCACAGAGAAAGCAATCTTGGTGGACAGCAAGAGCTTTTATAACTAAGCATGGTTTGTACAACAGAGGTCATGTTCAGTTCTACGACAGTGAAGCTACCGAAAGATTGTATAGTAATTCACCTGCTGTCACGCTAGACGAAATTAGAAGTGGCGTTTACAGAGGTCATCCAGATATAGTAAACCGACTTGATTATAAGAAGGCTGTATTTCTATCTCCTGATATGGTAATGAATCCTGAAGAGAATCGAGATGTAATACTACAATATGCTACAGCTCTTAACTTAGAAACAGACGAGGAAAGTCTTAACAGATTCCTAACCATTCAGGCTCGTCTAATGCAGAAAAACTTTAAACTCAGTATATACAATTAATTATGGCACTTGGAATAAAAGCAGAATACCTACAAGACGCTGAAAAGCTTGAAAAAGAAAACTCAGTATTATCACAAGGATTAGACATACTCGCTGCACCAGTTCGTGGTGTGGAAGGAGCAGTACAAAGTGTATACAACCTAGCTGACTTTGCTACGTTGGATATGCTACCTGACTACGACAATCGTTTCTTAGGTAAGTCGGAGACAGTAGCTGGTGGTCTTGTAGAAGGTGTTACACAGTTCTTAGTACCATACGGTGGTATTGCTAAAGGTCTTACAGCTGCGTCTAAAATTGGACGTATTGGTAAAGGATTTACTCGTGTTAACAAAAAGGGTAAAGAAGTTCTCAACTGGAAAGGTGTTCTTGCTGCTGAAACAGCTACAGATTTCGTAGCCTTTGACGCACAGGAAGAGCGTCTCTCTAATCTTATTCAAGCTTTCCCACAGTTAAGCAACCCTGTTACAGAGTTTCTAGAAGCTCGTGAAGATGATGCAGAACTTGAAGGACGTTTTAAGAACTCCTTAGAAGGCTTAGGTCTAACAGGACTTGTTGGTGGTATGGTTGTAGGTCTCAGAGGCTTACGTAAGAATCGTCGTGGTGAAGACGGAGGTCAGTACCTTCGTGAAAATGCTGGCGCATTTAATCAACGTTTATATGGCGAAGTAGAGACTTATAATGCTTACAGCCCATCTTTACGTGCTGTAGATCAATTAAAAGATGAGTCAGTGTTTCTCCACCAAGTAGACAAAATGCTTAACAAAGCCACTGGAGGTATGCGTGGCTTGTCTGAGGAGCTAAAATGGATGGGTATTAATAATGCCGAAACTTTAAAAGAATTAGCTGATCCTTCAGAAATAGTAAAAAATAAAATTACTAAACAAGGGCTACGCAGAATCATTCAAGAGAACGCTCTTAACTTAAAAATTATAGAACAAAGTCCAAATGACTACTATAATTTAATAGGCACACAAGTAGGAGGCGATAACTACAGAGAGTTTACAATAGAAGTGGCTGGAGAAAAGCAAGTGGAGCAAATGGGTAAGTCTTCTAAAGAAATTAAAGACATAGCAGATACTTGGACTGCACACTATGAGAACGTAGCAAAGTCAGAAGGGAGAGCAAATATTGCTCACTTTAGAACTAAAGATAGATATGACGAAGATGGACAACGTACTTTATATGTTGAAGAGTTACAGTCTGATTATCTACAATCAACTAATAAAGCACGAAGAAAAGCAGCAAGTAAAGGCTTAGAGTTAGAAGAAACTCTTAAACCGCAGCCTATTGAAAAAAGCTACATAGGATCAACAATTCGTGCTGTGCTTCAAATGGCAGCAGCTGAAGGGTATGATAGAGTTTCATGGGCAAAAGGACAAGAAATTGCTTCTTTATACGATACCAACTTAAGTAAGTTAACACTACGTAATAAGAACAGCAATGGATCTTATGCTATGACTATTGAAAAGAATGGCGAAGTTACGGATAAAGTGTTTAAAAATAAAGAAGAATTAGAGTCTTACTTTGGTAAACAAGCCTCAGACGATATTGATACATGGGAAAACGGCAGAACACAGGAAGACTATGGAGTAAAAGTTGCACCTGAACCTTTCATTCAGCAATACGATGGGCAAATGCCTAAAGCTGTAGACAGATTTGCCAAAGCTTTTAATTCAAAAACAGCACTTAAAAATGTAGAAAGAAGTCCTGAAAATACAATATACGATTCTTTTCAACCCTTGATTAAAACACTAGGTTTACCTGAACAAGACTTCAGTACGGTAGATATTCTCGATAGTTTCCAAACATTTGCAGAAGATCCTCGTATAAATACGATAGATCGAAGAACTAAAAAAGAAGTGTCACCAGAAGAAGCTTGGCACGAGGCGATGAAGGCTTGGAACGATCAACAGGCACTTAACGACCCTTATTGGAACAGAGACAATGAAGAAATGGGGCTAGATATAGAAGATCCCAATGCTCTTGCAGATATGTTTGAAGAGGTGAGCCAGTCTAGCGAATCAGACGCTGAGTTTTACAAACCACTGTTTGATATTTTCTTTAAACGATACGAAGTGAGAAAAGGAGCTGGAGCTAAAGCTCCCCTTGAATCTTATAGTATTGATATTACTCCTGAGATGAAAGAGTCTGTATCTAGAGGCGTGTCCATGTGGGGAGTTCGCACTAAAGCCAACGAACGCTTAGGTACTCAAATAAAAGATCCTGAGCTACGTGCTGCTCTTGGTGTAGATAAGGTCATGAGAATGTCAGATCTTGACGTACTTAGAGCAGAACGTGATCCAAATGCTGCCCCAATAAATGACGACAATGTAACTGTTAAGTTTGCTCTTGAAAGACTTGAAGCTAATGGCTCTTCTCCAGAAGTACGAAGACTTGCAAAATCAATACGTAAATTGGTGGGCGATGATATAGAAGTAAACGAAGCTTCGATTAGATCTTACTTTGGTGGTGAAGGAGCAGGAGCATACATTCCTGAAGCAAACCAAGTTGAACTGTATACTAGCAGACAAGGAGTCATGCAAGGAGGAGACCCTGATCAAATCTTTGGTGAAGGTACACTACTGCACGAGATTGTTCACGCTACTGTAGTAACAAAAATTCCACCAGCAGTGTCTGCTTCTAGAACTAGAGTAACAGGAATGAACTACCTAAAACAGGTAGAAAAGGTCATTGCTGATAAGAATACTTCTAAACCTGCTCGTAAACTTCTCAAAGCTTACCGTAAAGCTGTAGAAAATATTCCTGAAGAACACGCTAATTTTCTGAATCACTTCAATGATCCTGATACTTATGCCGATAAATATGGAAAACCTACTGAAGAATGGTATGGATTTACAAACGTAGATGAGTTCATAACGGAAGCTATGTCTAATCCTCAGTTCCAGTCATTCCTAAAAGGTATAGACAGTGATGCTGATAAGAGTCTGTTCGATGAAATCATGCAAGTTCTTAAAGAGTTTATTGGACTTGATGCTGAAGGAACATTACTTGAGGACACTGTCCTAGCTTACTCTGACCTAGTGTCTAAGCACAAGAAACGTTATGATCCAATAAACTATGCTGTAGATGCTAAACAACGTATGTTCCCTACACGTAGTAGTCGTGCGTTCCAACAACGTCAACAACAGCGTAAGTCTGCACAGATGAATACACTGGCTGGAGAAATCGAAGTAGAACTGGACGATATTCCTCGTGGTGGTCGAATTGCTATCACAGGTGTTAGAAATGCTTTGGACAGGGCTGAGACAACTAACGATCTTGGAGAGCTGTTAGCAGCAGCTGAGAAGAAAGTAGAAGCAGATCTCAAAGCAAGTCCTAAGCTAAAAGCAAGTAACCTAGAGAAGGGTGGTATTGTTCAAGCAGTGAAACGCTTCAGTGAGTTAACTGGAACACAGACCGATCTGATTGACTCTGAGGTCAAAGCTGCTGGTAAGGATGCAAATGAACTACGTCGTATTGCTTCTCGTATGTATGTCGTAGAGTCTATGGCTACAGACCAAGCAGACAACGTCTACACCAAAGCACAAGAGATAGCTGCAAAAGGCACAGCACTAACAGATGCTGACAAAGCAGATCTTGTAGGAAGCCTCAAGAAGATGCTACACCTTGTTGCAGCAGGTTCTAACTTACGTCGTGGCTTTGGTCAGGGCTTGCAGTCTACACAGTTCAAACGCACTCGTGTTTCCCTATCAGAAGTCGAGCTACGTTCTAAAGAGATTGTCAATGAGTTCATGGCTAATAATAGTCAGGGTAACTTTGAGGTTCTCATTAATCGTATCTTACTTGCAGGTGATGCTTCTGATGTCATCAATCGTACACTAGGTATTGTTAAACAAGCTCGTGCTTCTGATCCTAAAGGATTCATGACCAAAGCACAGAACTGGTATGTTAACTCTCTACTCTCTGGTCCAAGAACATTCATGAAGAATGGTATTGGTAACTTCATTGCTCAGTCTCTACTTCAAGTAGAAGCAGCAGTTGGTGGTGTGTTTGTAAACAAAGCTATCACTAAACAAGTTCTAAAAGAGTTTGCTACACTTGAGTCATTCAGAGAAGGCATGGACTTCTTCTTGAAAGCCTACAAGTTAGACGAACAGTTACTGGATACTGGACGTTCTCCATTAGAGAACACAGCTCGTACAGAGCGTCCACTATACTTTGAGGGTGCTTCTCCAGAAGAGACAATGAAGAATGCGTTCAACTACTTTGGTGAGAACGTAGTCAACATTCCTACAAAGCTTCTACTATCTATGGACGAGGTGTTCAAACAATCCTTGTTCCGTCAGAACGCCAAGCTAGAGCTTACCTTGAAAGGTATGAAGCTTGGTATTAAGAACCCTGATGAACTAGCTGAGTATGTAGCTGACGGAATAGACACTGTTCTGGTCAATGGTGAGCGAGCCTTCAACAACAGTTCCATGATCAAGTTTGCTAACGAATCAGTAAACAAAATGGATGAGGAAGCTGTAGCTAAGGGTGGACAACGTATGCTTCCATCAGAGCGTGGTACAAAAGTACAACAGATTATAGAGGAACAAACACAGCTTAGAGCTGACAAACTAAAGTCAGTTGAAGAAGGTGGACTTGGTTTTGAGAACATGGCAGAGATTGATAATCTATCTGCTCGTTCGACTGAGTTTGCTCGTTATGGTACGTTTACAAACGATGCTGGTAAAGCTGCTGAACTTGCACAAGCAATTGTACAAACAGTTCCGTTCATGAAGTTTATCTTCCCATTTGTTCGTACACCAATCAACATCTTGAAGTTCTCGTTTGATCGTGCGTTCTTTGCTGCTCCAGAACTTAGCCGTAATGTGCTAGGACGTATGCCAGACTTGCCTATGCTAAAGCAGACACAAGAGAAGATGCGCCTAGAGTTAGAATCACGTAACCCAGTAGAAAGAGCTAGAGCAATAGGTAAGCTATCTACTTCTGCTATGATCAACGCAACTCTGTTGTACATGGTATACTCAAATCGTGACTTCATCACAGGTGGTGGACCAGCTGACATTAGCGAACTCAAGACTCTAGAACAAACAGGATGGCAACGTTACTCCTTCAAGTTAGGTAATAAGTATGCATCGTTCTCTGGTCTTGATCCAATAGGCGCACACATGGGTGTTATCGTTGACTTGGTAGAACAGTTAGACAATGCAGACGAACTTAACACTACTGTTATGGAACGTGTATTCGCTGCTGCTACTGTATCTATGACTCGTAACCTTACCGACAAGTCTTACCTTGCAGGTCTACAGTTACTGTCTGATGCCTTATCCGATCCTGAAAACAAGATGGAGAAGATGATCAACAATCTTGGTGGTGGCTTTGTTCCTAACATCTTGTACCAAGGTCAGTCTGTTGCTGGAGATACTACTACTCGTGAAGTACGTAGCCTAAGCGATGCAATCTTGAAGAAACTTCCTATGGGTAATGCTCGATTAGATCCTAAACGTAATCTGCTAGGTGAGCCTATTGTTGCAGAACAAGTACCATTTGTTGGTCCGTTCAACCCTTCTCGTATGTCTACTCGTGATGGAGATGTAGTCTTTGAAGAACTAGCACAGCTAGAGCATGGCTTCAGTAACCCTCGTGCTAAACTAGACAGAGTTATCAATCTCGATGAATACATCAACGATAAAGGACAGACAGCACACGACAGACGACTTGAACTTATTGGAACAACTCGCATTCGTGGACGGACATTACGTCAATCTCTAGAACGTCTTATAAAGTCTGCTAAATACAGACGACTAAGCACATTCTCTGAAGGAGGGTTCAAGAGTCCTCGTGTTGATCTACTTAATCGAGTCATGGCTGAATATCGTGCAGCTGCTCTTGAGAAGACCTTGAGAGAGTTCCCAGAAGTGAATGAAAAACATAAACGTGTTAAGAGAGCTAAATCCTTGTCTAAATTAGGTGCAGGTGAAAATGCACTATCACAACTTCTAGACTTTCAATAATTATGTCAGATCCAAATAAAGACCTACTAGATAAGCTGATGTCATTAACCATCACTGAACTAGTACAACAAATAGAAAGTGGAGAGGCTACGCCCAGTACACTTAACGTAGCTCGTCAGATGCTAAGAGACAATCAAATAACTTGCACTGTTCAAGGAAACACTGCAATGTCTCAACTTGTAGACGTACTACCATTTGATGAATACTCAGAAGATACCAGAGAAGCTGAAAGACTTTAGGAACTTTCTGTATTATGTTTGGCATTCACTTGATCAAATTAAGAAAGATCCTACTCCCATTCAGTACGACATTGCGGACTTTATGCAAAATGGTCCTAAGCGTGGTGTTATACAAGGTTTTAGAGGTGTGGGTAAGAGTTGGATTTGTTCTGCTTTCGTCACACACCAGCTCTTTGTTGATCCTACAAAAAACATACTTGTCATTTCAGCTTCGAAAACTCGTGCTGATGATTTCTCGACGTTTACTCTGAGACTACTGCATGAGCTGGAGCTACTAAAACATCTGAAGCCTAAGACTGATCAACGCTTCTCTAAGGTTTCATTCGATGTTGGACCTGCCCCTGCTTCTCACGCACCATCTGTAAAGTCACTAGGTATTACCTCACAGCTTACTGGATCTCGTGCTGATCTTATTATCGCTGATGATATTGAAGTACCTACTAACTCAGCTACGCAATCAATGCGTGACAAACTCAGTGAACAAATCAAGGAGTTTGACGCTATCCTAAAGCCCAGTGATAAGTCTAAGATCATGTTCTTAGGCACTCCACAGTGTGAGGATTCAGTGTATAAAAAGCTAGGGGAACGTGGCTATGATTTAAAAGTATGGACTTCTGAAGCTGTTACTACCAAGACCAATGAATTAGTCTATAACAGTAGTGTGTCTAGTCTATGTATAAATGACGAAGATGAAGGTGAACCTACTGAACCTACTAGGTTTGGGGAGTTTGACTTAAATGAACGTAAGATCTCGTACGGTTCTACAGGATATGCTCTTCAGTTTATGCTGAATCCATCTCTGTCGGATATTGATCGCTTCCCTTTGAAGCTTGGTAACCTCATTATACATGACATAGATAATGATGTTGCTCCTGAGAAACTAGTCTGGGCGCAGTCTCCAGACCTTGAGTGGACTAACCTACCATGTGTCGGTCTTCGTGGTGATAGATTCTATCGACCAATGAAAATAGTTGGTGAGATGATACCCTATACTGGCTCTGTTATGTCTATTGACCCCTCTGGTAGAGGTAAGGATGAGACTGGTTATGCAGTTGTTAAGATGCTTAATGGTAATCTCTATGTTCCTGAAGCTGGTGGACTCACTGGTGGATATGAAGAGACTACCCTTAATTCTCTAGTACAAATTGCTAAACGTAATAAAGTAAACAAGATTGTTATCGAGTCTAACTTTGGTGATGGTATGTTTAATCAACTACTATCGCCCATATTACGTCGAGAATACCCTTGTAGTATCGAAGAGGTACGTCACTCTCAACAGAAAGAGAAACGGATTATAGACACCTTAGAGCCTCTTCTAGGAGGTCACAGACTTGTTATCGATCCTAAGGTTATTGAGAGCGATTATAAAACAGCTCAGAAACATTCCCCAGAACAACAACTACATTATATGTTGTTCCATCAAATGACCAGAATAACTACTGGTAGACGCTCTGTTAGACATGATGACCGACTCGATGCCCTGTCTATCGCCTGTAACTATTGGGTAGAACAAATGGCTCAGGATGCTGATCAGAAAATAAATGACAGAAAACAAGATTTAGCACGTAAAGAGCTGGACAAATTCAAAGATACATACTACAAAAGAAAAACAAAAGCAGGACTATCATGGATGTAACCAATATCGACAAAGCTCAGGCTATTTTAGGAGAACATACTAACAACTATGTTATACTTGTTCAGTCCGTCGATAACCCTATGTCTTATGAAATCCGCTTCTCTGACCCATATAGTGCTAAAGGATTGTTAGATTGTGCTGTAAAGTATCACGACAGTTTCCTAAGTGGTGGTGATGATACCCAATACGAATGGGAATGGGCTGAAGAAGACGAAGAAGAGTCCGAAGAATGACTTTATTGAACGTTGTTCATATCGTATAATATGTGTGGTGCAGCCCCTCTGGATTAGTTCTGGAGGGGTTGCTTTGTTTTTGTTGAAAATTTACGAGACCCTTACATACGCAGTTTGTAACGACGTACCCCCCATAGCCGACAGCCCTCCTCAACGTACGGAAACGTAGGCATAATGCCCTATATTTCTAACACAATTGAGAAAGATTGGACATAATGGACATTGTGCAACATCCTTTAGGATGAACTTGAAAAAATAACCGACCTCAAGAAACAGGCAGACCTCTGGTCTGATTATTCATCTGTTTGTTAATAGGTGTTTTTTGCACCTCAGATCTACGATCTGTCCTATGATACTTTTAAAGTATCCAGAAGGCGTCACCCTCTGCGTTGTCTTTCGTTGCATAATGCGATCAGGAAAAGACCAACAGCCTCTCCAAAACTTTTTCAAACTTTTCGTACCAAACTGTACGCATTATGCGCAGGGTTTCTTGCAGGGAAAAAAGTATGGGGTTGACAAGGTTGTTATAATGATGGGGCAAATCAATCCGATCTGCCAAGCCAATCAAGGCAAACATAACATACGATTCCAACACACAATTATGACAACGACAGCAGAAACTACATGGCTCAGCAACACTCCTCTCTTAGAGGAACTAGGACAAATTATCGAAGATAATGAACGCAAGTCCAGCGAAGACTTTGTCTGGTACGAACTTGACGAAGCTGATGAATCTCCGAATGAATGTTACTTAACATTCTTTACCAAGGATTTCGGCACTAGCCGTCTAGTCATCTCTGGAGATGAAACGAAAATCACCGTCGAACATTTTGTTCGAAACATAGGCAAAACTGAGGTTACACCTCAAGTCTGGTCACTTGGCGAAGATCTTGAGATCTTAATGGATCGTCTCGCTGAAAAGCATAACGTCGAGATCACCTATGGTGATAATCATGGCAAGCAAATATAATCACCTACAGTTTACACTCACAATTCCAATCCCACATAAACCACATACAATTATGAAAAACCTCGACAAATCGATCCTGACTATAATTCGCCACTCTTTAAGAGTAGCCTTCGAAGAAGTATCCTTCGAAACCGACGACCGCTCTATCGACTACTTCGTAAAACGAAAAGGTTCACAGTATCAAGATCACATTGCAGTTTATTTAAACTGTGATGATGAGCTTACCGTCTCAGCAGACTGCTGGAATCAGGAAGACAATGTTCCTACGGAAAATGCCATCAAATTCCTCATCTCCGCATAATCACCCACAGTTTATACTCACAATTCCAATCATACATAAACCACATACAATTATGGCTAAAAAATCCACATCCACAAAAGTAGCTAAAGCTAAAACCAAACGCATCAAGGCTGACAAAGTCACTCCTAAGGTTGCTCGAATCCAGCGTCAACTTGGTGCATCTCTGTTACCTTGGTAACAATCACACATCTAATAATCACACAATCCAATCCTACACAATTATGGCTACAATCAAATCCACGAAAAACTTCGACGTTACTTTAGTAACCTTCATTCACCAGATGCTCTCCAACGATTGGAATCTTACCAGATTCAGAATCACGCCGTCCGACAATTACGACCTTACCTTTACCAGTAAAACTGGGAAAGATAAAATACAGCATGGCTTCAACCTGTCTCATCCAAACAGCTTGGCTTACCTTTACAAGGTAATGGCAGATATGCAGAAGCCACGAGCCTAGTCTGCGCAGATCATCTATGACAAAAGTTAAGCAAAAACTCATCATGCAAAAATCCACCACAGGTTTCACACTCTTCGAGTCCGACGACATCATCGTTGTAGCTACGCTAAAAACTAGCAATCGTAAAACAGGAAACATGAGTCAAGTATGGATACTTGATCCATCTACTGATCCAGTACAGTCTGTAAAGACTGGTAAAGATGCTTCCACAGTCTGCAAGGGATGTAAGTTTGCCTCTGGCAATGGCTGTTACGTCAATGCTGGACAAGCTCCGCTTCAAGTCTGGAAAGGATACCATAGAGGTATCTATCCTATGTTACAGCCTAAGCATTACGACACAGTTTTCGGTGACCGTAAGGTCAGATTTGGAGCTTATGGCAATCCTTCCATGATACCTTTAGGTATTGTATCAGCTATTGCTAAGGTATCCAAAGGATGGACTGGCTACTTCCATGACTGGCATATGATGTCAGCAGAAAAAGCTAAAGCTTACGGCAAATATTTCATGGCATCTACTGAGACAGAGTCTAGCCGTTGCAAGGCAAGCAACATAGGTCTCCGCTATTTCCATGTCAGTCCAAACCAGCCAGAAAACACCATCGAATGCTTGTCAGATACTAAAGGTATCTCTTGTGCTGACTGCCAGCTTTGCCAAGGTCTCAACAAGTCCAGACTACAGTCTGTATGGATCAATCCACATGGCAGTAAAGTAGCTAAAGCTAATGCTGTTGCTCTCTCCGAATAATCACACAATCCAATCCCATACAATTATGCAAATGAAAACCACAATCTCACTTCGTAAACGAGAAGTCTACGGCAACGAGCTACTCTACGTAGTAGACAGCGAACAAGCCAGAGCAATCGAAGTCCTTACAGGACAAAAGACTGTTACGGATCGTAGCCTTGGAGCTTTAAAAAAGCTAGGCTTCACCATCACCTACGTATAGTCTGCGTAGATCATCTATGACAAAGTTATATGGCGGAACTGCCGACAAAAATTAGCACAGCTAACAACAAATAAATACATATTATGAAAAACGAAATCACACTCACCGACAGGTCAGAAATAAACGAGATATTCAAGAGACATCTTGGCATGAAGGTCAGCTTGACTGATGACCAATGGAAGCAAGTAGAGGACTCCATACATAATGACGATGAATTGTGGGGTTATGTCTATGATTCTATAAACAAAGCTGTATCTGATTTAACTGAGCCTCTTATAAAAACATTATAAACAACAACAATCACACAATCCAATCCTATACAATTATGCTTAAATCAATCAAAAATCGTGGACTCGACAAGTCCAAACCTGTAAAGGTTTACTGGAATCTCCATCGCAACTGCTACTCCGTACAACAGAACGGTCTGGTGGTTGGTCATACTGACCATATCGAACTTCGTGATGTTACCTTTAAGGTAAGTGAAGCTGGACGGCAACGTGTCCTGAAAGAGGGCAGGAAGAACGTCCATGCTTTTGTAGTAGGCTACCTAGATGACTGGGATGCTGACCGCTTTTGGGATGTAAAGGTTATTTATAACCCTTACAAATACGACAGCTTTCGGCTCTGGGCTGATCCAACTACGACTGTAAAGTCGTCGGAGGCAGTAGCTCTACGAACTAGGGACGGCAAAGGCTGTATCCTTTCGGAGCGTAAGATAGGTACACACTGTGCCTAGTCTGCGTAGTACAATCTTGACAAAAGTATAGTGGCGAAACTGCCAACAAAATTATGGAATACACAATCTCAATCAAATGGGGCGACGACGATGTTCGTCATCAAGCATCACAAATGGGTGTAACGCTGACTGATGAGCAGATCATCAACGTCCTTAACTTAGTTAAAAACAATCACGATGCTGACTATGGCGTAACATGGGACACCATCGAATGGGCAATCGAGTCTGAACTTCGACCAGCTAAATAAACATCATGCTCAATCAAATCCTATCCACCTGTAAGCAACTCAATCGCTTGCTCAAATCTAAAGATCCGTATCATGCTGACCTCGTTGACTCCTTACTACGTAAGATAGACAAGGCTATACCCTCCGATCCAGAGGGGGTTGACAGCCATGATATAGTAGAAGCTCTCAAGGATGAGGCAGACCGCTAAGTCCACCACACAAATCACATAATCGTAAACGTAAAACGCATATGAAAAATACACACATCGTAAACACACAGCAGAATAGCTGGTCAGACAAAATCGTAGACAGCATCAACACCATCGAAGATGCAGGTCTTAACTGGGACGTCGTCAAGACTCCTTTGGTAGCTATGCTAGAGGGACGCTACCCTCTGCCTCTGGAGAGCCATGTATCTGTCAACCGTACCGACACCGACAAATCTATAGGTGTGGTGGGTAGCAAGTACGAACCTATCCAGAACTCTCGTATCTGGGAAGCAATGCACCAGTCACTTGATGGTGTAAACCATACCATCCAAGGAGCAGGTAGCACCAACGGTGGAGCAAAGGTATTCATCCAGACCAAGGTAGACTCCGATGACTTTAAGGTCAACGGTGATGACTTTGACAACTACATCACGTTCTTTAGCTCACACGATGGTAGCTCATCCTTCGAGCTGTTCGATACATCCACTCGAATCATCTGCACCAACACCGTCCAAGCGGCTCGTCGTAAGGGTGGCAAGGCGTTCAAGCTCAAGGTACGTCACACTAGCAATGCTTCCATCCGATTCGACAACGTCATGCAACACCTCGAATCCATCTTCGATGTTCGTAAGCAGACCTATGCCGACCTCAATCAGTTGGCTACCGTAGGTATGAACTACAATGACCTCATCAACTGGTCTACCAGTTTCTTCAACAGCAACAACAAGCGTCTGACTACTGTAAGTAGCAACAAAGCTCACGAGGCTCACAAGCTTGCTAGGTTTGGCATGGGTAATCGTGGCGAGACTGCCTACGATATGTTCAACGGAGTAACAGAGTTACTTACTCATGGTGAACGTTTCACCTCACGTTCCAAGGAGCAAGTGTGGAAGTCATCTGAGCTGGGGGCAAATGCCACTACTAAAGCTAAGGCTTTGGATCATCTGCTTGTTGGCGACACTCGTGATGCTCACATCAAACGAGGTCAAGAACTCCGTCACTTTGGTGAAACTACCGTCAAGGTAGCGTAGCTAAACATCAGCATAATTGGTTACTCGTCCTAAGCATGACGTTAAACTGCTTATTTTTATTTATGAGTTACGAAGTAAGTATTATCACTCTCATCCTCGCCATGATTCAAGTTGAGTCAGGTGGCAGGAACTACGCAGTAGGCGATGAAGGCAGATCGCTTGGCTGTTTACAGCTCACAGCTTCCTATGTACAGGATGCTTCCGAACACGCCAACAAGGACTGGGTACACAAGGATGCGTTCAACAGACGCAAAGCCATTGACATAACCCTAGCCTACATGGATCGCTATGCTACGAAGGAACGTCTAGGTAGAGAGCCTACCGCACAGGACATAGCTCGTATACATAACGGAGGTCCGAATGGATGGCGTAAAAAATCAACCCTCCCATACTGGGAAAAAATAAAAACCGTATTACATGAACACCACAAGATTAATTAACACTCCTCACTACGTGATTCGACTACCGAATGAGCGTCTGCTATGCTATCCAAACAGCAAGCAATGTATCATCTACCATCATGAGCGTGACTACAAGCAACTGGAGACAGATATGTACTCCATCAAAGGCGCAGTTCTGGAGCGTCTGGACAGACGACAGTATGTCGAGATCTTTGTAGGAGTTAATCATACAAATGAAGATCGAGGAGTCACAGCCTCTGAGCTACGAGAGGAGCTTAAAGCGATAGGCTCGAAGGGTTGCCATCACATGGAGGATGTAACGCTTCCCTAGATACCTTCACGCCTCAGCAATACGTCCTCACATCTGTATAGGTGTGGGGATTTTTTGTGCCTATTGACTTGACATGAGTCACACCTATATGTAATAAGTGTTAACACTTGTTAAGATTATCTTAACACTATGTTAGTTTATTATTATTACTACCTTATACTTATATTTATATAAGTGTTGACAATGTTTTATAAACAGCCCTAGCTTTTTCCACCATGCAGAAACTACGAGATCTACTACCTGACCATAATAAGAAAATAGAACAAGAGATGCTGACTAAAGGAGTCGGTAAGATGCGTAGTCAGATAGAGTCTGCTAAGAATAGAAACAGTGAAACTGAAACTTGTTATGGTCAACGTTTACTTAGAGAAGCTGTTCCTTCTCTTGTTACAGGGATAGAGGAGTGGTTCTCTCAGCAGAAAAAGAGTCCATGTCCTAGCAATGCTTATACAGAGTTAAGTAAACTCTCTCCTAAAGTATCTGCCTTTATAGTTCTAAAGTCTGTTCTGGATACACTAACTCAGCGTAGACCGTTAGCATCTTCTGCTATACGTGTAGGAGCATTGATCGAAGATGAGCTACACTTTGGTGCATTCTCTGAACATCCTAACTTCAGTCAGATACTACAAGGTGCTGACAAGAGACCTAGCTATGCTAAGAAAAGATACTATCTCATACACAGCGAGAAGGGTGAGGTAGAGCAGGGTAACGCAGAACCTTGGGACAAATGGGGGACACGAATCAAACTCCATGTAGGCACAGTCTTAATCACTCTGGTCAAAGAGTACACAGGTCTACTAGACTACGTGATGATACAGACAGACAAGCGTGGACCTGCTCGTTTTATACAGGCTACCAAGAAAACACAGGAGTGGGTAGAAGATATGATCAAGTACAATGAAGGTCTTGATCCATTCTGGATGCCACTCAAAGACTATCCAAAGCAATGGGATAACAAGTGGAGTGGAGGCTACGAAATAGAGAATGGATTACCTCCAGTTTCTATCATCAAAACAAAGGACAAGGCTTTCATGAGAAAGAATGATGAACCCATGACTGAGGTCATGACTTGTCTTAACAATCTCCAGAACACAGGGTGGAAAATTAATGGACAAGTCCATCAAGCTCTCAATGATATATGGCAGGACAACATCAAGATAGGATCTCTACCTGCACAGCAGGATGAAGAGTTGCCACCACTCAGCGAAGAGGAGAAGGAAGATCCAGAATTGCTACGCAACTGGAAACGTAGAGCTTCAGCTGTCTACGAATACAATGCATCTACCAAGTCCAGAAGGCTACTAGTCTTGAACACCTTAGCTATGGCTAAGAAGTATGCCGACACTAGATTCTATCTACCTCATCAATGTGACTTTCGAGGCAGAGCCTATGCTATCCCTGCTTATCTGAATCATATGGGGGCAGACTTCAACAAGGGGTTGCTACACTTTGACAACGGACAGCAGGTAAGTAAGCCAGATGATTTACAATGGCTACACATACATGGGGCTAATGCGTTTGGGATCAAGGGTACGTACGCACAGCGCATAGCTTGGGCTGAAGAGAACCAGTCAAAGATCCTACGGCTGGCTAACAATTTCAAGAGTGAGTTAGATATGCTGAACGAGGCAGGGGAAACCTTTCAGTTCCTAGCATACTGCTATGAGGTAGCCAAGCTGCACAAGGAAGGCTCACAGTTTGTAACGCATCTACCTTGTCAGATGGATGGTACAAACAATGGACTACAGATACTGGGACTACTGACCAGAGATATAGAATCATGTGAAGCTACTAACGTAGCACCTACCAATTATCCTATGGACATCTACCAGATAGTAGCCGACAAAGCTATCAGCTATCTAAGAGAAGATGATAATCCTTTCGCCAACCTATGGCTACAGTTTGGAGTAACTCGTTCCTGCTCCAAACGCCCCACAATGACACAACCCTATGGCTCTACCCCTCATAGCTGTAGAAACTATGTCAATGGCTGGTACTTGGAGACGGTTAGAGCTGGTCATCCAGATCCGTTTGATGAGACTAATCGTTTCCAAGCTACCGCCTACCTCTCTACTCAGATATGGAGAGCCATCAATGAGGTGGTTGGTAAACCTCGTGAGGCTATGGCGTGGCTACAGAAATCTGCCAGAACCCTAGCCAAGTTTGAACGTCCTATGTATTGGGTCAGTCCTTCTGGCTTCCCATGTTACCAAGCTTATCCCAAGTGGGTAGAAAAATCTATCCGTACTAGGATAGGAGAGAAGGTATATCGTGTGAAGTTCAGACAAGACATAGACAAACTCAGCCCCAAGCGACAGGCACAGGGTAGCTCACCTAACTATGTGCATAGCTTAGATGCTAGTTGTTTACATCTGACTGTTAACAAGTGTGCAGAACTAGGCATAAAAGATTTTGCAATGGTACATGATAGTTATGGTACGCACTGCAACAACTCAGCTGCAATGGCTACATCCATACGAGAAACTGTTCATGAAATTTTTAGCGTCGATCAATTAGCTTATCTAAAATATAATTTAGAATGTACTAATCGCTTGACACTAGATCCCCTACCGTCATATGGTGCATTCAACATCGATGATGTTCTTAAATCACAATACATATTCAGTTAATTATGAGTAATACAATAACCACACCAAAAGGGATTGCGAAATATCCCTACGTTAATGAACCGAATACTCGCTTCAATCCAATGGGCGAGTATACGTGCCAACTAGTTATCCCTGAAGAGACAGCTCTCAAGTTCAAGGAACAACTAGATAAGATCTATGAAGATGAATACAAGCGTGAGTGCTTGTTGAAAAACAAGAAGCTCAAGAAAGCACCTAACTTCCCACTAGCTCAAGATGAGGATGGTGACTGGGTGCTTCGTTCCAAGCAACCTGCAAAGGTTGAGTCCAAGGCAGGTAAAGTCTATGAGTTCTCAGTCAAAATCTTTGATGCTCAAGGCAAGCTGTGTGATGCAAAGGTAGGCTCTGGCTCATCAGTCAAGCTTGCTATCGAGCCTCGTGCTTGGTTCACACCTGCGTTAGGATTTGGTATTACGTTAAACCTCAAAGCTGTACAGGTCATTGAACTTGTAGAGTACGGAGGTGGAGGAGGAGCATCGTCCTTTGGTTTCGCTGCTGAAGAAGGCTATGTTGGTGAAGAGTTGAAAGAAGTTCTAACAACTGACACCGCAGCTGAAGCAACTGACGACGCTTTTGACTTCTAATAATTACAGATCTAAGTTTGAGGGAAAGGTGGCTTCTGCTTTGGAAGAGGCAGGGGTCACCTACACCTACGAGCAAGACGTGATAAAGTTTGAGCAACCTGCCAAGCAACGTCGCTACACTCCAGACTTTGTTCTGCCTAACGGCATCATCCTTGAGGTTAAGGGTTACCTTACTTCAGCAGATAGGATGAAACACAAGTGGATAAAAGAACAGCATCCAGAGATGGACATCCGCTTTGTATTTATGAATCCCAACACACGCATATCATCTAGGTCAAAGACACGCTACAAGGATTGGGCTGACAAGCTTGGCTATCCTTGGTGCTGTGGACCTATCATACCACACGAATGGACACAGAAATTGAACCCCTAAAAACTCACCTACCCTGCCCTGACTGTGGCAGTTCCGACGCTCTTACATTAAATACCAACGGATCTAGCAAATGCTTTAGCTGTGGTAAATTCACACCTAACAAAGCAAACACTATTATTCCAGAGAATCCTCGCTCCTCTAAGTTTATCGGTGGCGATTACCAAGACTTGGTAAAGCGAAAGATAAGCGAACGTATCTGCCGCCTGTATGATTACTCTGTTGCTACCCATGAAGGCAAGACCTGTCACGTAGCTTCTTACAAAGATGCTAGTGGTGTGGTAGTAGGTCAGAAGATACGATTCCCTGATAAGACTTTCAAGATAGTTGGAGATGTTAAGACTCCGTATGGCTGGCACAAGTTTAACAACGGTAAGTATATCTGTGTAACAGAGGGGGAGCTTGATTGCCTGTCTGTTGCTGAAGTATTTGAAGGTAAGTATCCTGTTGTTTCTATACCTAACGGAGCGCAGAGTGCGCCAAACTTTTTCAAGAAACATCTGGATTACTTTGAGAGTTTTCAGAATGTGATAATCATGTTCGACATGGATGAGCAGGGAGTGCAGGCATCCAAGACCTGTGCCTCTATCCTGTCTGTAGGTAAGGCTAAGATAGCTAGACTACCAGAGAAGGATGCGAACGAGGTATTGATGAAGAGCAATCCTGCTGCCATCACGCAAGCATTCTGGAATGCACAAACCTATCGTCCAGATGGTATCGTACTGGGTGAGGATATGTGGCAGAAGGTTAGCACAGTTGAGAAAGTAGAGAGTGCTAAGTATCCATACGAAGGACTGAACAAAATTACTAGAGGACTACGTGTAGGAGAGATCGTTACTTTCTGTGCAGGGTCTGGTGTAGGTAAGTCAAGCGTCTGTCGAGAGATTGCATACTCACTACTTAATCAAGGAGAGAAGGTAGGTTACATAGCTCTGGAGGAAAGCATCAAGCGTACTGCTTTAGGACTAATGGGTATCCATGCTAACAGACCATTGCATCTGCTTGACGAGTTACCGCCAGAAGAAGATTTAAAAGAATCATACGATGCTACTGTAGGCTCTGGTAACTATGTTACCTATGACCATTGGGGATCTATAGAATCAGACAACCTAATCAATCGTATTCGATACATGAACAAAGCTCTGGGATGCAAGTGGGTATTCCTTGATCACGTATCTATCGTCGTCTCTGGACAGGACGGAGATGAACGTAAGATGATTGATATGCTCATGACTAAGCTACGTTCTCTTGTTGAGGAGACGCAGGTAGGTATGCTACTTGTTAGTCACTTGAAGAGACCAGAGGGTAGAGGCTTTGAGGAAGGCAGAGAGATTTCTCTTGGACATCTACGTGGTTCAGCAGGACTAGGTCAGCTATCAGACATGGTGATTGGTATCGAAAGAAACCAACAAGACGAAGACCTAAAGAATCAAAGCACCGTTCGAATACTGAAGAATAGATTTAGTGGAGAGACAGGTCTCGCTTGTTTCTTAGAGTTCGACATTGACACTGGTAGATTACAAGAATTAGATGCAATAGAATTATGATAGACGAAGAAGCAATAAGATTTCATGGATGCGACAAAGCTGTCATAGGCACAGACCAACGAGGATACTTGGTCTACGACTATTGGAAACTTATTAAAGTATTCAAGAAGCAAGGAATGACAGAAGAAGAAGCAGCTGAATGGATAAGCTTTAATGTTGTTGGCACTTTACCCTACACCTACACCGTATTATATAAAAACAAAATAGATGATATTCTTTGATATAGAAACAAACGCCATTACAGACTGGGATAAACTGTCTGATTTAAAAGAGATGTTTGTTATCTCTGCTTTCGATGTGGATAAGAATCGCATGATAAGCTGTTCAACTCCTGATCGTATTGAGAAGCTGTTAGACTATATGTCTAAGGCTGATGCTATCTGTGGACACAATGTCATTGGTTTTGATTTACCTGCTTTGAAAAAGTTATACGGCTTCACTCACAAGAGAGTTATAGACACAGTGATTATGTCTCGCTGTATCTTTGCAGACATAAGAGAGAGTGACTTCAAACGTAAAGACTTTCCAAAGGAGTTGGTAGGTAGACATAGCCTAAAGAGTTGGGGCTATCGTCTAGGTGTTATGAAGGATACTCATGGGGAGACAGAGACATGGGAGAAGTTAACTCCTGAGATGATTACATATTGCGAGCAGGATGTGAATGTAACCAAAGCTTTGTTCTACCACTTGATGCAGAATGATCCCTCCAAACAGATGCTGAACCTTGAGCATAAGTTTGCTGCCCTCATTAAAGAACAAGAGACTAATGGGTTTCCGTTCGATGAGAAGAAGGCTGAGAAGCTGTGTGCTGTTCTTACTTCTGAACGAGTTAAGATAAAGACAGAGATGCAGGATATGTTTCCTCCTACTATTCAGAAGATGAAAACCTACTGGTATGTAGATAAGAAAGGAAACAAGTATGCTACCAAGAGAGCAGCAGTAGAAGCAGGGTTAAAACCTAATCAAGTTGAAAAGGGAGAGCAGAAGACAAGAGAGATTCCATTCAATCCTAACAGTCGTGATCAAATAGCTGAACGGTTGATAGCTGATGGATGGAAGCCAGAGGCATACGAAGGTAAGCGTCCTGCTATCAATGAGGCTGTCCTAAAAACTATAGGCACTCCTGTCGCTTTGAAACTATGCGAATATCTGATGGTATCTAAACGTCTAGGTCAGCTTAGTGAGGGGCAACAAGCTTGGCTCAAGTTATCAAAGGATGAACGCATACATGGAAGCGTGAATACTAACGGAGCTGTGTCAGGTAGATGTACCCACAACCATCCTAACGTAGCACAAGTACCTGCATCTCGTGCGCCCTACGGCAAGGAGTGCAGAGAGTTATTCACTGCCCCAAAGGGTAAAGTATTAGTTGGTGCTGACGCATCTGGACTAGAGCTGAGATGTTTGGCTCACTACCTATGGAAGTGGGATGATGGAGCATATGCTAAAGAGATACTTGAAGGTGATATTCATACAGCCAACCAGAACGCAGCAGGACTAGATAACAGAGACCAAGCTAAGACTTTCATATATGCTTTCCTGTATGGAGCAGGAGATGCCAAGATAGGTTCTATTGTAGGTGGCTCTCGTGCTGACGGTAAGCGGCTAAAGACTTCTTTCTTTGAAAAGATACCTGCTATCAAGAAGCTGGTTACTGCTGTGGAACGTAACGTACAACTCAACAAGAGCCTGCGAGGTTTGGATGGACGTATTCTTGCCTGTCGTTCTCCACATAGTGCAGTCAATCTTTTACTGCAAAGTGCAGGAGCTGTGATCATGAAGCAAGCTCTGGTTGAGTTTGCAAAACTAGCACAGCATCCTTACGAACTACATGGTAACATCCATGATGAGGTTCAGTTTAGTTGTGACAAGGAACACGCAGATGATTTGGGACAGGCATTCTGTGATGGGATTAAAGAAGCAGGTAAGATATTAGAGTTTCGCTGTCCTCTAGATGGAGAGTATAGCATAGGCAAGAACTGGGCAGAGACACACTAAATATGGCATATAAAAATAAGTTTGATATAACAGGTAGAGGCAGCGAGATGGGACACAAGGCAGAGATTCTGTTCAAGTATATGTTCGATAAATTCTTTTCCAGTTGTAGCAGACAAGCAACACTACAGGAACAATTCAATCATGTTGATTTTTTCTGTGATGTTAGAATGCAGATAGACGTTAAGTCCATAAAGAATCCAGAGTGTATCTGGATTGAGTTAAAGAATGTGCAAGGTAAAGTTGGGTGGCTCTATGGCGAGGCTACCCATTTTGCTTTTGAAAGACAAAAGTATTTTGTTATTGTAAAGAAGGAAGATCTCATTGAACTAGTAGATAGGCTAGTTGATAAAGAGGATGAAGTAGGCAGTAATGAAGATTGCACATACAAAGTTTATTCTCGTAAGAAATGGGGCAGACATGATTTGATAACAAAGATAAAACCAGAAGATCTTAAACTTATACCACACCTACTACTAACTAAAAATGATTGTACTAATTGATGGAGACCAGATAGCATACTCTGCTGCATTCGCCTGTGAACAGGAGTTCAAATGGGATGAGGACACATGGAGTCTTACCAGTTCTGAAGCTGAGTTAAGCTCTGTTATTGAAGGTTATATTGACAAGGCACATCGAGATACTGGAGCTGATGAGTATCGTGTAGCTCTTTCCAGTCCTAACAACTTTAGAGTTAGTCTATACCCTGCCTACAAAGGAAATAGAAAAGCACGTAAGCCTTTAGGTCTGAAGTTCTGTCGTCAGTATCTACTTGATAATCATGATGCTAAACTAGAAGACGGATTTGAAGCTGATGATCTACTAGGTATTTGGGCAGCTGATGATTATAACAAAGTTATATGGGCAGCAGACAAAGACTTCCTCACAATTCCATGTAATCTGTTTCGTGATAACAAGTTGCAACGTATATCACTCAGAGAAGCAGACAAGTATCTTATGATACAGACGCTGACAGGAGATACTATTGATAACTACAAAGGAGCTAAAGGCTACGGTGAAAAGACAGCTAAGAAGTGGTTAGATATTAATGGTTACAGTTGGGAAGCCGTTGAAGCTGCTTTCTTAAAAGCAGGGCATACTAAGAATGAGTTTGAAACTAATGCCAAACTAGCTCGTATCCTACGTTCATATGAAGATATAGATTGGAGACCTATTTATGACTAAATCAATACTACCTAATTCAGGTAAACACGCTGAATACGATACTGGAGCTATCAGAGATTCTAAGATAGGTAATGGTTTACCTAGCTTAATGCCTCCTGTAGCCTTGAGAGCTGCTGCTAAAAGGTTTGAGGATGGGGCTGTTCACTACGGAAGAAACAACTGGCAAAAGGGTATACCTTTGAGTAGGTATGTTGACAGCCTGTACCGTCATCTATGGCAATGGATGGAGAACGAACAGGATGAAGATCATGGTGGTGCTATTATTTGGAACGTCATGTGTATGCTTCAAACAAAAGAATGGATTGACTCAGGAAAGCTTCCTGAAGACCTTAACGACTTATAATATAGGAGACACGTATATGAATGAACCTACCTTTCCAACGGTAACAAAGACATTTATTGACTCTTTAGATGAACGTTTTCCTCACAAGGATTTCGGTGTATCTGAAGATATAAATAAACTAAACTTTCATTACGGACAACGTTCTGTAATTAGCTTTTTGAAGGCTCAATATGCGCTTCAGAATGAAAATGTACTAACCAGAAAAACTACTAAATAACATGGGCGCACCTAAAATCGAAAAACCACCCCCTCCTCCTGCACCTCCTCCTCCTCCCACAGAAACAGCAGGACGTACTGAGCCAGCTCGAAAGAAAACTCAGGCTCAAAGTCGTCGCAAGGGAGTATCATCTTTAACTATTCGTCGTCCTTCCGCTAATACTGGCGCATCTGGGATGGGAACAAACGTACCTTACTAATTATGTCAGTCATACTAAATACAACAGTTACCGCAGATGGTAACACTACAGTAGATGGTAACGGAAAGCTTAGTGCCTTCCTTGCATCTGGTACATTCGGAGGAGCTACAGTTAAACTTCAGCATCAAGTTGGAGCTAACTGGGTAGATCTTGGCACTGAAACAACCCTTACCGAAGCAGGTGGGGCGCAATTCATTACTCCACAAGGATCTCTTCGTGTGAATGTATCAAGCGCAGGTGGATCAACTAGCGTAACCGTTATCGTAAAACCTATTGTAGCCTAAGTGAAACAACAGCTGTTAACCAGAAACCTCTATACAGGACAGACCAGTTCCTTAACCTTTCCTTTAACGAATAAGTTAAGCAATACGTTGATGGGGTTAAGAGCTGCTGCTGGTCCTTCGTACGATGCTAATGCTCAAGCGTATTTTACTGCTGTTGAAGCAGCAGGAGGTTCTTTTGATTTGTCATCTCTTGACTCAAGCTATACTGAGGCGTATACAAAAGAAAAACATAACGATTTATTTGTTAGCCTAAGTTCTCATTGGTCTAACATTGGTCAGTTTGTTATAAACTGTGCAAAGACTGGGGCAGGCATTAGCATTCCTGCAAAGGGGGCTGCAATGACTACTGCTAACTTTACTAGTGGCAATTACACAGCAGCCAAAACTGGAAGTGCAGCAATAGGTCTAAGTGTTAATAGCAGCATTTCACAAACTATAGATTCTGCATCCGCAAGTGATGTTCTAACTTATGGCAAAAGAGAGGATTACACACTTATATCGGTATGTACATCAGCAGGATATTCTGACCCAAACTATGGTTTTTACTATTCTCAATCATCACCAAGCACTTCATTAATAAGCACAGAAGTTTATTATGATAAATTGCTATATCATATAGGTCAAAATGGTTCATCTAGTATTGTTAATTCTGGTTATAGTAACGATGGCTTTTTAGAGTTTAACAAAGAAACTGGTCAAGCTAGAATAAAACG
>Ga0181404_1000026_pt1 | contig 38606 bp, 41 predicted proteins | sample 27SPOviralmetaG_FD_130133 | JGI IMG/M metagenome (GOLD analysis project Ga0181404, IMG submission 130133) | Marine viral communities from the oligotrophic San Pedro Time Series (SPOT) site, San Pedro Channel, CA, USA - 27 SPOT_SRF_2011-10-25 | ecosystem: Environmental > Aquatic > Marine > Strait... | reverse complement strand
TCTTGAAATAGAAAAGGTTGCTAGAGTTCCGCTAAGAATAGAAGCGACATATGTAGGGTCCATCTTCTCCATCCATCCTGCATAACTTGCAGTTAGGAGTCCGGCTGACCAGACGAGGACGATGAATTTGATGATCCCGCCTTTTTTGTCATCTTGTTCCATGCTTGCTTAATTATTGGTTTCATTATCATCACTAAGTATTTAAATAGTGATATGGCAGCAAGGGTGGCACCTACAGAGATAAACGCTGTAGTAGCTGCTGTAGTCATGATCGTAGTAGTCGGCATTGGGACTTCAATGTCCGTAAATGGGACTTGTAAGATCTGAGCTTCAGGTGGAGTAATTTTTGGAGTTACTGGTTTAGTAGTGGGAGTTTTTGTCTCTGCTTCAGGAGCAGGATCAGAGTTAATACCCTCTATCCCTGGAGGTGGCCTAAGTGTGTTAGGAGGTACCACAAGCGGCCTGTAAGACGGCACATCTGCTCTTGGTACCTCTAGTATAGGTATAGGTAAATTAGGCGCGTTAGGGAGCAATAGAGAGGGTAGTTTAGGTGGCTCTACCCACTCCATTACTCAGCACCAAACAAACCACGTTCAATAAAATCTACAGCTTGATCATCAACTGTATTGTCTGTTGTAGAAGCCAACTTCCGCAGCAGGTCAACAATCAATCGTTTGACCTTTGGAGATTGGATAAAAGAGAACAGAACGGGACGGATAAGGGTAATCATAATTAAATAGGTGTAGGCCATGCCGTAGCAATGGCAGGGTTAGCAGTTTCTTTGCCTTCAGAATCTGTGACAGTTGCAGTGCCGAATAGAAGCTCCTTCAGAGCTGGTACATCAGCCGCATTACCGATCTCTGTCTGACGTGTATTACACGCAGTACGGACAGCAGCACGATATGTCTTCCAAGCAGACGGGATATTAGTTCCAGTCTCCTTAGCTTTGATGACACGCCAGTCACTAGGAGCTAGCAGTGAAGCTGCAATCTGTCCTTGAGTGGCTGACCATTGTGTCTTCAAGCCAGTAGTCTTAACTTCTTCGCCATCAACAGTTTCAGTCTTGTCGTCTAGTTGTTTGGGTTTATCAACACCCCAGAAAAATCGTTGGTCATACCAAGGATCATCTGCAACTTCTGTAATTCCAATGGCTTTCTTCTCTTCAAGTGAAGCTAAGCGCAGCCAATTAGCTGGATATTGAATTCCAGCATGTGTAAACGCCCGATCATATGACAGGGGCTTGTTATCTAGTTTAAGCATAGTAATTAATTAGTTAGCGTGCGCGTGCAGTTTTAAAAGGATGTTCAGCTATGGCATAGTAGACATAATAAGTTCCACTTTCGTTCATATCATGGTCATCGCTTTTAAATTTAAAACCGTTTGACAAAATATCAATATAGACATTTGGGTCAGATGAGCTTTCAGGACCGTTGTAGTGTGGTTGAACCCGTCGTCCAGAGACATTAAAGGGGTCTCTTGCTGTGTCCCAAATACCCCAATTGCTATCACGAAAGCCCTTAACTAGCACAAATCTGGGCTTAAATCCGGTGTAAACAAACCTACCGTCATCGTCTCCATTACCCATATAAGTAGCAACTTTTGAATACCCTTCCACAGAGGCAAAGCAATAAGCAATGTAAGTTCCACCGATTTTATTTACAGCATCGTCGTTACCAACAGAAAATAGTGTTGAAGTTGGTTTATAATCTCCGTGATGATACGAGTCACTATTAATTGTATTAGCTGATGTATTTAAGAAAAATGTTGTATGAGAAAGAAAATAGGTGGCCCAATCGTCATCCGCATCCCTTCTTTTTACGATGACGAGACCCGGAGCACTGTTCAAACCATGACCAATGGACTTTGGACTTCCTCCTACCCCAGTATATTTTACGATTGAAAATCCAGAGGCTGGACTTGCTCTTAATGTTGATTGTATGTTACCGTTAGTGTTAGTACTCGTCGATCCTCCGCCGTTCCACACCCAGCTAACATAATCTTGTGAACCTCCGTTAGTTGAATTACTATTACCAGTGGTAAACCCATCAGTAATAAAGGCATTAACTCGATTACTCCAGTTAGTATCTTTGTCTGCGTTGTTGGTTTCTAATGACACGCCTGCGGTTCTAAGTGTATCAAACAAACAAGCCGGAACAGAGTTTGTTCTGTTTTTAATCCACACTAGGTCGGGACTGAACTCAAAACCTGAGATTGACTGTGTGCCGCCCGTACCAGAATATATTTTCGCATCAAAATACTTACTGCCATCCTTAATCGTTGGCTCAGGTAAGTTCGCTGTGCATAACGCTTTGTAGCCGCTTGGTGCGGTATACGCGAAGGCACGTTGGCCGAAGTTTGCAACAATTTCGTTGCTTGTGTCGTATTGATCAACTGCGAAAAAGTATGGACCAGAAGTTAACCCAGTAAACGCTGCAACTCCACTGGCCTGAATGGTTCCGTTCTTGTAAAAATACAAGTTTCCGCCATCAGCATCAAATGCAATGCCAATGGTGTCACCAGTAGTATAAGAATTTCCATAGCTAACATTAACGCCGGTATGTCTCTTAGTGCCATTAGTGTATAGTAAATACCCACTTGCAGTGTTGCCTAAGAACGCACCGGTTTCAGCTTTCGTACCTATTCCAACACCAGTGCCACCGCTTGCATTATCGATAGTTATTTCGCAATAGTATTTACCAGAACTCATTCCAATAGTTGACAGGCATTGATTGTATCCACTTTTGCCCGTCGAATCTAAATTCCCGTTTGACAAAGTAGTGTTACCAGTCAAGGGGTTGAGCGTCGCATAGTTACCAACAACCTCACCGCCCGCTCCAGTGTCTGACTGCGTGCCGTTGGTTGGATGGTCAACTAGGGAGTCATTACCAAGGGGGTCTGCATCAACTAGCAAAACATTATCAATCCACATTCCATACCAGGAATGAGCGCCAATCCCGCTTTGATTAGAAACCCATTTCACTTTTACTTCTGTAATTTGACCTCCAGTAATCAAACTACTAAAGTCGTATGTGGTGACGGAAGTTGAACCCCCTTGGGTGTAGTAGCTTCCACCGTTTAACGCAACAGAAGTTGTTCCAAAACTATTTGTGCCAAAATATTGAAATTTTAACTTAAATGATGAAGCTGATATTGACCCGCCAGGTGGAACCCAAGTGTAAATAGCTGTTTGTCCTGATCCTGATGAAGTATCTCCTGTTAGTCGATAGGCTTCACTGCTGTCAAACGCTCCGACACCGCCAGGACCGTCTCCTCCAAATGTAGTTGTCCCATTAAAACCTACATAACTTAATCCTGAAGTATAGTTAGGAGTAGATCCTCCAGCATTTAGGTTATAAACAGAAAAGTCATTGCTGTTGCCACTTGTGTCCGTACCAAGAGCAGCGTTTGAACTGTTGTCAGTAAAGTCGAGGTGGAAACCATTTGTTCCGTACGTTCCACCGTATGCCTTCGGCTGCCACACACCGTTGTCATCAGTCTCACCAAAATCTGTTGGTGCTAATGCTTGACCATCAATGAAATGTACGTCGGCTAGGTAACAATTAAGAAAACCGTTATACGAGGTAGCAGCATTACTTCCTATATAGTGAAGTGTGCTGTTATTGATGTGTGTATCGTGGTTTTGTGATGGGTAGTTAGCAGTTGCAAAACTTGTTTCTTGAACGCCATTTACATAAATTTTTACTCTATCTGCAGTAGTGGATTGTGTAGTATCTACTGCAAATACAACGTGATACCAGGCTGATACATCACGTAGAACGGCATTAGTTTTAAGCTGATATGTAGTATTAGATCCATCCCACTCGATAACCCTGAGGTTATTATCCCTAAAGTCGATCGATGTGTAAGGAGTTGACCCTGAGCTTGAGCTAAGAATTATTTGTTGAGTGTTAGCTATGGCAGGTGCTTTCACCCATGCGCTCAACGTAAAAGTCTTACGATTACCTACAGAACTTGGGGTTCTATTTAAATACGCAGAATCGCCTGAGTTAAACCTAAGACTACGTTTGATCTCGTAGCCAGTAGCCCCTCCTTGTCCAGAGGCACCAGCGAGTATATTGCTTCCTACGAAACTCATGAGTAATTAAGGGTAGCGACGGCTTGAATTGATGTAGAGCTACGTACGATGTAATCGATACGATCTACAGAACTAGCTGCAGTCGATAGTGTTGGTGCAGTACCACCTACAAAGTCCCAATAAGATCCCCACGCTGCAGTACGTGAACCTGTTCCATCTTGGACAAGAAAGATAGAACCAGATTGACCTGCAGTTAGGTTAGTTGGGTTAGCAATCGTTAGGTTTTGATCAAGCGTTAGCGTGTAGTTATTAGATGCTGCAAAGTCAGGTGTTACAGTCGCACCAGATGTCAACGTAGTAATCGTTGCACGTTGTGCAGCAGTAAAAGTTTGAGCAGCATCAGTTACAGCATTAGTAGCTGGTAGAGCAGCTTGTGTACTTACAAGTGCTGACCCCTCTTTAACGTACAGTTTGTCTTGGTCTGTTGCATAGCAAATCTCTCCTTCTTGGATGTCTGCTACTGAGCTATTAAGATTAGAATATGTACCTCGTGCTACACGCAGAGGAGTCCGATTAGCAGGTGTTGGCATTAGAATGATCCTCCGTCAAATGTTGTTGATGTTTGTACTAGTGATGAACCGTTAGCAAAGTTACCGCCATCGCATATAGCAATGACTTCAGCAGTATCTACAGTCCACTTGGATGTTGCAGTTTTATATCTAAGAACTTGGTTGTTAGCAATAGGTTCTACACCGTTAGAGATACGAGAGCAAGTAAGTTTTACTGAAGCTACACTACTTGAATGGTATGTACCAGCATTTGCAAACACTACTGCTCCATAACTACCAGAAGGTATTGGTTGAGCTGTTCTGTTAGTTACAGTGGTAGTCTGAGAAGCAGTCGTACCATTAGGTAATGTCCAATCAAGAGTTACACTATCTCCAACTTGCAGGGCTTCCATGTTTGATTTAATGGAAGCATTTGTTGGCATGAATGAAAAGCTTCCGGTGTTTGCGTTTGTAAAAAAACTAAATTCTGAAGCTGTACTGCCAGGAGTGCTATTTAGACCATCATCAAACGTCAACGAATTACTTGTAGGCTTATAAGCAAAGTCAGTCTGCGTAATAATGGAAGATGCAATATCAGAAAAGCTGAGAACACCACTTCCATCAGTTTTTAATGCTTGACCAGAAGTACCATCAGTATCTGGTAATGTAAATGTTGCAGATGAAGAAGCACTTTGACTTTTTTTAAAAGCGGTAAAATAACTTCCGCCGCCAGTAGCTATTTGAAATGCAAGTGTTTTGTCTCCACGAATTTCAACATTATCACTGATGTATTGTGGTTTATAAACAAAAGAATGTGTATGTTTGTCAGTCCTAACTATTTGATTTTCAAGTTTAATTTGTAATTCATCTTGGCTGTTTGTGTCATGTTGAATTTTAGCAAACCCTACACCTGAGCCAATTTGATCTGGAGTAGACCAGCTTAATGAACCTGAACCATCAGTGTTTAATGTTTGATTTGCTGTACCAGTATCATTAGGCAGTGTCAGCGTATAGTTAGCACCTGCACTATGTGGTGGTCCTTTGATCTTAATACCATGAGAATTGTTCTCACAGTTAAGAGTAATTTGACCCGAACCATTTGTACTGTCACCCTTCACAACAGGTAGTGATTCAGTCAAGTATCTGTTTTCTGGATCATTAGCAAAGTAATCAACCCAGTTCCAGGTAGAACCTGAAGAACTATATTGAATACGTGCTGTAAGACCAGAGCTACCAGTAAAGCCAACTGGATAACCAGCCAACGGTGTAAAGCTTTGAATACCTGTTGAATCAGCTACTTCAACACGATCAGTATCACTAGGTGATCCTGGAATGCCTGCTACGTTTGCAACAGGTGAATAGAAAGCAGCACTAGAGACAGCACTTTGAGCTGCGTTAGCCGTAGCAACAGCCGCCGTAGCACTTGTATTAGCTGTGTTAGCTGTAGATACTGCAGCATTAGCAGTCGTCACAGCATTACCTGCTGTCGTAGTAGCTGCATTAGCTGTAGTAACAGCACCGTTAGCGGTAGTAGTAGCAGTAGCAGCATTAGCTAGTGCCGTATTAGCTGTAGTGACAGCACCGTTAGCAGTGCTAATCCCTGTAGCAGCATCTGTAGCAGCACTATTAGCAGTCGTAACTGCTCCGTTTGCTGTAGTTGTAGCAGCGTTTGCTGTATTAACTGCAGCAGTAGCGTTCGTACTTGCAGTGTTAGCCGTGTTAACAGCAGCCGTTGCATTAGAAGATGCTGTATTAGCAGTAGCTACTGCAGCAGTAGAGTTAGTGTTAGTAGTGTTTGCAGTAGCAACCGCAGCATCAGATTTAGTATCAGCTGAGTTAGCAGTAGTCACTGCACCGTTAGCTGTCGTTACAGCAGAGTTAGCTGTGGTTACAGCACCGTTAGCTGTAGTAGTAGCCGCTGCAGCTTCAGCATCAGACTCTTGTGTAACGTATAAGTTTTGAGTAAAGTTTTGGTTTAGATCCTCAGCTTTAATGGCGGAACCAGGGAAGAAAGTAGAGCTAAGAGTATCAATAGTAGTATCACGAAAGATACGAATAGCGACACCATTAGCTGGTGCTGTAGTGAATGCCAGCGTTGTAGCGTTAGCAAATGTAAATGCAGTTGTAGCAACTGTGTCAAGTGTTACCTTAACATCAGCTTGTTTCAAATATTCAAATGTAAATGAATAGTTCGTTGTAGAACCATTCCCTGTATATGTAGTTTGTGTAATTGCCATTAGTAACGATTCGTTGGGATAATTCCTAGTTCGGCATTTCTATCATTCATTTTCTTCAGATTAATACGCTGCTGAATAGAATCTTGCATTTCAAAATCAAGTTCATCAAATGCTATCTCTTCAGCTTGTTTCTGAGCATCTTTCAGTAAGATATGAATCTGATCATACTTACCAATTGGTAGCCGTTCAGAACTAATAAAATTAGGAAAACGTCTTGCTTCTTTTAATTCTTTTATTGTTTTACGAACATCTGCAATCTTACTAATCCTATTAATTTCTTGTCTAAAGAAACCACGCTTACCCATTTTAGCGTTTAACTCTGCACGTTCTTCAGCTAGAAGTTCAACACCATTACGTGTTTTAAATGCAGACGACACATCATATTCAATGTCATATAAGAATTGTTCCTCTTTAGACATTGCAGGGTGTACTTTAAGTGGAGAATAAGTATTATATATACGTTGTAACATATTATACTTGTTAGGTGCTTCACCACTGATAGGACTAATAACAGTAGGTAATCTATTAGTTTGATCGATTAAACCCATTATCTGGTTACGATTAGCTAGTTGTTCTAAAATAGTATTATTTACTTCTTTATAACCACCATCAAGGATACGTCCAAATTCATTACGCATACCAGCAAGTGGACCAAGTGAGTTAATTTGACCAGCTACAAAACGATTAGCTGCAAATTCATTACCACTTAAAACTTCTACAAGAGGGCGTAAAGCAGAGATACCAGCTTGATTTGTTAATGCTGATGCAAGGATAAAAGAAGACTTTTCAAATAGGTGTTCAGTAGCAGCTTCACCTAGCATGTCAAAGTTATCAGCAATGTTAGCAACCATTGCAACCCAGTTACTTAAACCAGGACCAAGTAGTTCATTGTATTCAAACCTAACACCACCAGGACCAACAACAGAACGTGTTTTAAATCCACTGTTTTTTTGACGTGCACGATTTAGTTGACGATCTAATGAACCATCACCTGTTGTACTAAATAAACCGTCACCAAATAGCTTGTCTTTCAGCACACTACCAACAACCATTGTAGTAACAAAACTACCAATACCTTTTCTACCAAGAGTTTTATTCTTTAAATCAAGAATAGTATTTAATTTAGCAGTCTCATCCATCTGATTAATTTTATGACCACGCTTAAGTAGAATCTTATCTACTAATTCAGGTGATTCCATAAAAGTTTGTACAGGTGTATATGCTAAATCATTAACATCTGCTTGGAATGAACGTAAGGGTGCAGGTAAATAGTCATCAGCTACTCTTACCATATTCATCATCGTTGTTGGAAACGTAAGGAATGGTGTAAGACCAGGTAATGTTTTAAGTAAACCATTTACTTGTTCTGTTAAACCTGTATCTAAGTTAAGAGCAATATCAGCATTGTTATACTTAACAGCCTGATCTACAACAATACCGTTCTTATCAAACATACTATTGTATTCAGTTTCAGCCAGTTCTTTAATTTTAGTTGGTGTTGCAGCTTCACCTAAACGATCAAGCTCATCCATTGCACGGAAACGTGCTTGTGCATTAGCTAATGTAGCACCAGTCCAACCATCAAAACCTGTAAACAAATTAGGTGTTAACCTAAATACAGGATCAGCTGCCATTGCTTGTTGGTCTTCAAATAGTTTAACTAAGTATTTAAAACCATGGTTACCACGTACAGACTCTTGTTCTGCAATAAAACGATATTGGTCTAGCTTTTCTTCTTGTTTAATGACAAGATCAAGACGTGTTTGACCTTTTACAGAGTTAGGGTTCTGTGATGCTTTAGTAAATAACTTACCAGCATATGGTAATGCTTTCTTTTGTGTATCAAAGAGAGCACTGTAAGCCATCCAACCACGTTGCATTGACTTAAGATCACCACGCATCATTGAACCAGCAAAATAAGCAACAGGTTCAGCAACTAAACCACTTAGGTTACCATACAATGCCTTAGCTGCAGTTGCAGGAGCAGACAATAGTGAATTATAGTAATTACCCCTTACAGCTTGTGCAAGGATATTAGGTGATTCTGGTGTACCATCATAGATAGGACGCCACCTAACAAAAGTATTTAGAATATCGTCATTCATTTTAGCAATAGTATTAATCTTACCATCACTAAGTTCGTATAGTTCAAGGAATGAATCTAAGATCTCAGGGCGATTAGCTTGTAAATACTCCCAGCTTTCAGTAAACTTTTCACTATCTGACTGAATACTCCTCAAAGCTTGAGGGTAAGACTCACGAATTGATTGTGAAATCTGTTCAGGTGATTTACCAAAGTTTTTAATACGCTCACCAAGAGCTAATAGACCACGCTTTTTAGTTGCATAGTATTTAGTAGAACCTACAAGTTGTTGTAAGAAAGCAAGATTATCACGAATCTTTTCTTTAGCAGTATCAACAGCAATAGAACCTCTATTAATACGGACACCTTCAGCTAAATCAGCAATCTGTCCAGCCATGGATGTAGCAGTATAAGCTTGTGCTCTAGCTATATCCATATCAGTATAGTCACTGACCATGTTACTAATGGAACGCAGTGCTCCACTGTAACCTTCTTCAGTTAATACATCAACACCAAACTCATTAGTCTGGATTGAAGGACCAAGTAGACGTTTAATGTCATCTACACTAGCAGAAGGGTCAAACAGTTCTACAACTAGATTATCACCTTGTGCTATAACTTCATCAAAACTAATAGCCCAATCAGCTGCATCCATCCTATAACGGTCTGCATCTTTAAGCTGTTTAGCAAGACCTACAGTAATCTCTTCTACACCACCAGGTGTTTCAAGACCATACTTAAGGGCAGGTTCACTAATGAAATTACCTAGACGACCATATACTGTGTCTTTATTAGAAGCAATACGTGCTGCATCAATACTAGCACCAACAATACCAAAGTCATCTACTGACCGCATACCTGTCTCTCTAAAGTCGTACAAGTCATGTACACCCTTCATAGGAATGTTAGCATCAGAATTCTTAGACATATTATAATATCCAAGTTCATCTAGATCAGCTTCTTGTTTAGCAACATATTGTGCTAGTGCTTCTTCAGCATCTGCACTCTTAGGAGTAGGTGCATTATCTGCTAGGTACTTAACAGCTTGTTCAGACTCACCTACAATTACAGGTGGAGTCTTATATAGGTTACCAACTTCATCAATAGCGGAGCCAAAGCGTTTAGCAAAGCCAACAAAAGGAATAAGAAAACCTAATGCTAGATCTTCATTAATACTCTTTTGACGTTTTACATCAGGACTGTCATCATCAAGTGTAGCCCAACTATCAGGAATATAATCCCATTGAGGTGGTAACGACTTCTTAACCATTCCAGAAAGGTTGTCACCTTCTTCATATGGTGAAGCCACTGAACCGACAGCTAACGCTGAGGCAGCTTCTACGCCCCTAGCGCCAACAAACTTCATGAAGGCTGTCTCACCTAGCTTAGATCCAACTCTAGCTTGTGCAGCCTGTCCTGCTGCCATACCTTTACCCTGCAAGAGAGCAGTAGGTAATACAACAGCAGAAATATCTCTTGTTACTTGTGCTACTTGATCTTCATATTTAGTAGCAGTAGGGATTTGTAAGTTATCTGGTAGGATCATGTTTACTGCATTTGTAACAGTATCAATAATACCTTGACCTGGTGCACTTAAGCGTTCTTTAACTTGTGTATTAGTTTCATCAAGGGGTTGACCGAAGTAACTAAGACGTTGACCAAGTCCCTCAAAGTAACCACCTTCTTCTTGTGTGTCCCCACCCGTGGGTGTGGGCTCTGGTTGCATTGGTGCAGGTTGTACTGCCGTAGCAGGTTGTACTTGTTCAACAGGTTCAGCTTGTTGCTCTTCTTGAGTAGCTAGCCTTGCTTGAATTTCTTCAATCTGTTCATTAGAAAGTTCGCGTTCACGTTCCTTCTCATCAAGTACATAATCCTCACCTAAATTTGCATTTGCTGCAGGATCATTCATTTGTATGTTTTGTAATAATTAATTAATAGAATTAATCAAGTCCAGTTCTTCTTGAGTAAATGGTCTAATTAAACCACCAAGATGTAAATGTTCTTCATGAGCAGGGTTACCATCACCAGGACCAATTACTTCTTTAAAAATATTCATAGATCGAATAAGTTCTTTAAGTTGTCTAGTTTTTTCAATAGACGTATTGTAATCACCAGTTTGGTGTGTTACATCAAAAGCTTCATCATAGTTGTGATAACTATTTCCTGCATGAACTGGATCTACTTGATCAAATGCACTTTGCTCTGAAATTTGAAAACCAGCTGATTGCATTGCATTACCTATACTTAAATAAGCTTGTTGGTTTGCTTCATAAGTCAAAGCACCTGTAGGTCCAATCATATTTTTTCGGATATTACCAGGAAATATTGATGTACCATCGTGTTGAGATGCACCACGTAGTGACTGAGTTTTGTTGTTATAAGAATTAAAAATAAGTCTTTGTATTCTAGGGTCTTTAACTTCATCAATAACACTTTGACCAATGAGTGGTTTGTTTTCACCCGTCGCCGCATTGTTTGCTTGTCTATGTGCATTAAACACTTCAGCATATGTAAACCCATACTTATCTGCAAACTCTCTAATACCAAGACCAAAGTCAACCATCTGTCCAGGTGTTTGAGAAGTTCTATATGTATGATCCATACCTTCTGAATCATCTAAAACAAATGCTTCATTTACAGTATCTGTCCCAACCTCCAACATTTTCTTCTGTACATAGTTAAGACGTTCTGTTTCATCTTTAGAAGGTTGTTGAATATTAGGAAAAGTATTTTTATTTAATCCAGATTCAGTTACTTTAGAATAGAATTTAGAATCTGGATCACCTCTAGATGCATCTATTTCTGCTTGAGTTTTAATCCAAGCTTCTTTTGGTGGTAAAGTTTCACGGTTTTTAAGATAAACCTTATTAATTTCAGTTCTTAATTGAAAGACTTGAACACTACTAGGACCATCACCAATGACGCCTGATAGTGTTCTTGCTGTAGTAAGAATACCGTCTGTAATGTCTTTATCATCAGTACCATACTTCTGCTCTCTCATTGCTCTAAAAGCTGTCATACCTTGTTTTCGTAATGTAATAGGAAGACTATTAACATAACTAAGAGAAAGACTACCATCTGAAATCTTTTGTTCTAAATCAGTAGTAGATTCTTTTAATTGAGCAGACTCAATCTGAGTAACTATAGGATGAATAGTACCATTACCAATCTCTCTGGCTTGCTGCCTTGTTAACATAGCAGCTTGAGCAGGGTTTAATCTATAAGCTTCAATGTAGTTATCTTGATTATTAATAACTAATTCGTTATAATCAACTTGACGTTGTTTTTGATTGGCAGCTAATTTTTTATCTTGTGCTGCATTCCATTTCGCTTGATTATCATTAAATAATTTGGACCATCTTTCTTTATAGAGTTGTCCATTATCAGTAGGTACATTACCAATTGCATCTATTTCTTCTTGACTACGAGCATTTAGGGTTAAGTTCGTCATGAACTCTTGGGTTTTTTTATAACCTATAGTTTTGTGGAGTTTTTCTTTAGCAAGAGTAATATCAGATGTAGTACCACCTGTTGCTAATTGATTAGCTTGTTGAACACTAAAATCTTCAAGATCTTTTTCTTTGTTTTTTGTAGCTTGAGTAATTTTAACATCATTTGCTTCTCTAAGATTTATAATAGAATCAGCAAAATAATTTTCGTCAGTAATACCATGATGTTTACGCATCATAGTTCTGACTTCAGTTACCGCTGTATTATGAAGTTTTTTTGCTAAATCTGGATCTCTATCAGCACCCAAAAATTCATCTGTTTTTAATAATTGAGTTTCACGAGCTTTAACATTTTCTACAAAAACTCTGTTATTTAATCGTTGTGCAGAACGTGTATTATATCCTTTTTCAGCTATTAAATTTTGGAGTGTTACATGTCGTGGTTCACCTGATTCTACACCTTCTTTTTCAATTAAACTGTTAGATTTTAATGCACCCTGTACATTAGTATTACTGGCATTATTAAAATCTATATAAGATTGCTGGTTATAGACATAAGGGTCAACATTTGTAGCATCAATTCCTTTCTGTTCTTCTTCTATTTTAGCAGCTTTTATTTTAGCTGCTACTTTAGCTGCAGTAGAACTAAAATCAACAATACTACCTATAATACTTTCAGTAGCTTGTTGATCATATCTAGCCTGCTGTTGATCACGTGCATTAATCTGATTAATAGATGTTTGTTCACGTTGTAAATTATCTAATTCAATCTGTCTATTTTCTTTTGTTATACGGTCTGTATATGCAGCATTTTCCCTCATTGCTTGAAGGTTAGTTTCACGCTGTTGCATTTCAGCTGCATGCTGCTGCTGTAATCCTTTCAACACTTTAGCGTCACGCTTCTCCATTTCAGACAAGCTAGCTTTAGATAATTGAATTGGGTCAAACCCTTTTGATTTTGTAGCTGATCTAAATTGAAGACGTGCCATAAGTTATTAGTTAGTTAGTTTTTAAAGCGCCAGCCATAGTAGAACCTGCACTAGCGATGCCACTGATAAGTGGTGCCCATACATTTTGTTGAGCAGCTGGTGGTACAAAGCCTGGAATTGCTTCCATCCTGTCAACAAATATACGTTCAGGTGGTTTTTCCGGTTTAGGATCATAACCTGTAAATTCAGGTCGAAGCATCATGGATGCTATAGTGTTTAAATCAGTGTATTTTTTCTGTTGTAGAATTTCTTCTACGTTACGTTGTGATTGATTAATAGCACTCTCTACATTAGCAGACATAATCCTACCATTGTATTCAGCTTCACCTTCGGCGCTTTCAATAGCATTGTTAATCTTTTCTAAATTAAGACCAACACCTGTAATAGCTAGACTTGTTTCAGCATTTAATTGTGCTAACTCAATACCAGCTTGTTTACGCTTACCAGTTAACTCAGCTTCAAGTCCAACAAGACCACGTTGTAAGGCAGCTGCTGCAGATTGTTTACCTTTAATTCTTGATTTACCAGCCTGACCTAGAGAAGCTTTACCTTCTGCTAACAAACCTTCTACTAAAGAAGCTTGCTTTTGAAGAGAACCAGCAGTCATTAAAGAATCTATTTGATTTGTAATAGATGCATTTCCTAAATTCTGTTTACTTCTAATACCAAGTAGTTTAGTATTCTCTTCTCTTATATTAAAAGCTTGTTGAATATATGCATCTTTTAATGCACCTAAAGAAGTTTCACCTTGAAACTGCTGCTGGATAAACATGTCTTCAATTGAAGCTTGTTCACCTATAATACCTTGTTGTGCAGCTTCTTGATTTAAACCAATTTGACCAGAAGTAATTTGTAAACTTTTTTCATATTTTTTTGCTTCTTGTGCAAATGCAAAGTTTTGTAATTCTTTACCACGATTCCAATTTTTAATTGAAGTTTCGTAGCTGTAATCACGCATCGCGTGGTAGTTAGCTTTATCAGCTGCATCTAACTTATCGTTGTATTTGTTAGTTTTTTCAGCTACTTCTTTGTTAAACTTTTCTTGTTTTTTTTGTGCTTTTTTTGCGGCGGCATTACTTTTGGATGCTGAACTAGCACCAAAAATCCCACCGAGAACAGAAGCACCAGCACCAATCCCTGCTGCCCATATTGCTGGCATATTTAAGCCCTCCTATAAAAACGTGGTGAATAGTTGCCTTCCCATGTCATTGATACTAACGACACAGGGTATGGAAAATTACTTGTCACTTTTAATTCAAAATTAGTATTACGTTGATGGATTGGTATAGTGAAAAAATGTTCGGATGTAATAGGACTACTATCTGCTTTATAGATATTAGCATCTGTTACATATTCTACGTTCTTCCACTCATCAGATCCATCTGCTTTTACTTTAAATAGCATTGGACCTGTCCTACCTACAGAGAATGTTACTCTAGAGATAGTTAATGTAGCTGTATAATCAGAGGTGTTAGGGTCTTTCTTATAGTATAACTTAGGTAATGTTGTTTCAAAGTCATAGTTATAACCTACAACAATACCATCAGCATAACTAGAATAGTCACCTTTAACTTCAAAGTAGTGGTAACCTGTACCAATCTCTGTACGTTCTATTGCCTCTAGATAGAAACCAGCATCAGCATCTACTGCTGCAGTTGTACCTACATCTGCTGTGGGAACAGTAAGAAGCATCACACCTTTAGTGTTTTGAAAGGGTGTATAAGGTACATAGATTTTAGTTATATCATTCGTTGAATCATACACCACCGCATTGACACTTGGTGTCGGCTTGACGGGCCTTGTAGCCATGTCTAGGCATGTATTACCAGTAATGGTAGTTGCGCCTGCTACAGAGCCTCCTGTGGGGATCTCATCTAGAATGATCTTACCTAGTGTGTACTCATCTTCTTGTTGTGATACAACGAATACAGAATCATTAATGATGTCTGCTGTTTGGATAGTACCAGGTAGTTGCCACTTTGTCCATGCTTGGAATAGATCTTTCTCTCCATTATTAAAGTATCTAAAAAGATACAAGTAAGATGTAGAGTTATCTACTAGCATAATAACAGAGTTCTGTGGACTAACTGTTAAGCTATTAATACCTTCTGGAATCCATTCAAGTACAACCTTACTAATGTCTACTACAAGTGGACCTTGGTCTACATCACGTAGTTGCATAGTAAATAGTTTACTATATCCAGGTACCTTAGTGATAAATGCAGATGTAGTACCAACATCAACAGGTGCTATATCAGAGTCCATTTCATAGTTTGAAAGGTCTTTAATAATTGATGTAGTAGGTGTTAGAATGTTAGAGTCAGAAGCATACACTTGAAACTGTTGACGTGCACTAAATAGAAGTAAACCTTGTGGAGAAGGTAACACATCTGACAGTGTAACAGGACGGACACTAGCAACGTTTAAATCAATAGGGTCTGACGAAACCTGTGCTGTAGCAGACTTAACAAAGAAGTTAAACGAATCGTTTGCTGTACCAAAGAATACATTATCTTCAGATAACATACCAAATCTATTACTATAGAAGAAAGTAGATTGGATAGGAAAACCAATAAAAGATGGGATAGGACTTGTTATATCATCACCAGTCTGTCTGGCTGTATATGTAAGAGGACCAAATGTAAATGTAGTAGGACCAGTATTAGCTAACTGGTGTGGCATGGTAGCTGCATTAAGACCAGGTGAAGCAGTACGTGATACAGTCTCTTGCCAATAACCCCTACCTTTTACACCATCAAAAGCAACAAACTTAACGTAGTAGTCATCTTCAGCAGATGCACTATTTAAAATTTGTACATTGTGATCATGGAAGGATTCAATAGGAAGCTTAGATATGTTTGTAACTGAATCTTCAAATGCTTCTAGTGCTGAGTTGGTAGGACCACCTTTAGCATCAATAGTAAAGGCTACTGGTGTACCAGATGGTGCACTGTAATCAGTTACAACTTGGTTACTACCATTAGTACGTTTAATAACAAGACTAGTAGTGTACCCTTCTAGGTACCAAGAACCTGCAAAGTCTGCATTACTTGCAGCATGTTGCGCTTCAATACCAGCTTTAATTGCATCAACAAGATGATGTGAAGCATTAACATTACCAGAATCAAACAACAACATGTCATCATATGTTGTAGCATTCTGAGCCGTAGCTGAAAATGTTACACCTTGAATAATTGTTGAATAGACATAGGTAGCAATAAGTGACGTTAGGTTTAACGTAGCTACTGAACCTGAGACAAACGTACCTGCTGCTTGCATAGCAGTTGTAACAGTTTTATTTGTAATAACTGTAACGTCTTGTACACTACGGAAATGATAGTCTTTCTGTGTTGTACCAGTTAGATACGAAGCTGCATTGTTAGTTACAGTACAGAAGGTACCATCAGTTGTAGTCCATACATAAATGTTAGAACCTTTAATAGCACCAACATAAGAACCAGCTGCATCACGTTCAATAAAGAACCAAATAGCACCATCTAATTCAGCCTTAGTAAATGCAGTACCATCAGCTTTCTTCAATACATTTGTATGTTGCATCCCTGGTCTTTTCAATAGACCAAAGGTAGGATCAGGGTAACCGTTAATGCATTCAGTTACTTGTCCTAATAATTTTTTGTCATCATTTTGGCGAGACACACCACCAAGAAAATTTGGTACTAGTTGTGTTACTGCTGGCATTAGCGAATCAAAGTATGGAACGGCTGGTAGCTTTGATAGAAGTTCTTACCTTTAGGACTACCAAAGAATGTATAGTCTCCTTGGTTACACTCATATTCTAAAGCTGTAGAACGTGCAAGAGCTTCCTTCTGTTGTAGCATCTGGAACTGATTAGGATCACCAATGATTCTACTAGATACAATAGAAGCAGACTTAGCAATAATAAATGATTGGATAGGAGTAGGAATACTCGGCCAATCAAAGTACCAAATAATATCAACGTATAGTTTCTCATCTGTCCAGGTAAATGAATGAGCAGTCTTATCGTAAAGTTTGCCTTCACGATTAACACTATCTCTATCCATGTTCTGTGTATAGGTAGCATTCAAATCCATCTGAAGCATATTATTAGGAATAACTACTTCGTTGTTTGAATCGGGTGTAATAGGATAGTCGTATTCTTTATTAAAAGACCATCCTTCTGATTGTATTTCGCGTGACACTTCTCTTAGGGTGTTGAGTGCAATCGCAACGTCCGGGTTGGTTTGTGATTCAACTCTACTTTTAACAATTGATTGTGTCAAGATTTGACTACTAACAGTCTGGGATATATTAATAGTATAGTTATATGTAACAGGGTCTGTAGCTGGAGATACCTCTACACCTGCGACGGCAATAGATGTACCAACAACCACATTCGGACCACCAATATAGGTACCGACTGGGATTTCAGCTGTTGTAGTAGTTAGAGTAGTACCGGAAATAGAACCAGTAAATTTAGAAACTTCATTTAGTACAAAAGTTTCATCGCTTGTTAATGTTGTAACAGGAGCCTGACCAACTGACGCCAGGATCTGATTAACAGCTTGTAGCTCAGTGTTGGAGCCAGTAGTAGGGAAGGCCATAATGAGTATTATTCTCAATAAAGAATTAAAAAAAAGGAGCCCCCGAAAGGACTCCCATGTATATAAAAATCAGAATGCAGAAGGAGCAGAAGCACCAACATACAGTTCAACGCTAGCAGCAGGGTTCAGATAATCCGCACCACAGGCTAGGCGCCCGAGCATCACGTCACCCTGGTAAACCACGGATACGTCTCCACTGGTGACTTGCACCTGTGGTCCGATTGCTTCGACCATACCGGCTGCTTCCTTCTGGAAGATCAAACCGCAGGACTTAGCGCCGACTTCAGCAGCAGTACCATAATCATTGTTGATACCAGTAGAAGCACCAGAGGCATCTTCCATGGTTTCAGCAACGAAAGAACCAGTGTTACCAGGATCGGTTACACCAGTGGTTCCGCCGTAAGCAGTACCATACTTACCCAGGAACGGAATGTTCATGGACTTGTAGATCTTGATACCAGCAATCTCGATGATGCCGTTACCGGACTGCAGAGCGGTGCCCTGAGCGTCACGGTTCACAAGACCATTAGATCCAACAGCTTGGATCAGTTCATAGTATTGACGTGGGTTCAGGACGGCGACACGAGAATCGCTACTGACACCCTTCTCGTCAAGAGCAGCAGCTGCATCATAGAATGCAGACACCAGGTTAGCAGCAACATATGCATCAGAGTCATTGGTGGTAGAACCTACACGGATCTGTGTACCACCTGGCTCAACATAACCAGTTGCAGTGATAGGTGAAGCCTGACGTGCACCACGTGCAACAGCACGGAATGCAAGACGGTCATACTTTTCAGCAAGAGCGTAGCCGATCTTACGTGAGATCTCAGACCTCAAGTCGTAATGAGAAAGAACTTCATCGAGCTCATAGACGAAAGCAGAGCTGATCAGCAGATCATCAATTGTGATCGTCTTCTCAGCCACTGGAGGTGCACCATTGGTATCACCCAAAATGCTATTTCCAGGCGTATGAAATTCCGACTTGGTACGACCAGTGAAGATGAACTGCAAAGATTTGCCGTTCTTAAGTGTACGCTTCATGATCAAGTCACGAGCGATTGTGTTATTCTGGAAGCCTTTGAACATCTCGCCACTGAACAACTTAAGGTACAGTGCGCGTTTGTCGCCAGCTAGATTAGCCTGACCCAGCTGAGTAAGCTGAGCAGGGTTTACAGTAGATTGAAAAGCCATTTTTTTAAAGAGAGTTATTTTCGACTCTCTGAACGTTCAGAGTTATTTAGTTGTATATGTGTGGTCTATCCCACCGTCTAGACGGCAAAGGGTATCCGCGTACGGGCCATTGCCAATAGTGAAGCCGGGACTCGAACCCGGCAGTAAGCCTATTTCTTATTCACAGTTTTGTTGTACTTGTTGCCGCGATAAGTGAGAGTAACAGTCATTGTTAATTCCAATTACCTAGCCCCCGTTCCATGACTAGGCGGCATGCGTCCTAATGGATGAACGTAAGTACATTATTTATTGTTGTATCCACGCATGAAGTTAATAGCTTCCTGCGTTTTCTTATTCCTATCACGTAGTTTCTGTACAAGACCTACATGGTTAGGCATTTGCGTTGGCTTCTTTTTTTTATCAGGCATAGTTATTATCCAATAGTAGGTGCAGTCAGTGCTACCTCAGTGGTAGACGCTGCTGCTAGATCAAGTGGGAAGTTATGAGCATTACGCTCATGCATTACTTCCATTCCAAGTCCCGCACGGTTAAGAATATCAGCCCAAGTAGGGACAATACGGTTCCCGTTATCGACAATGGATTGATTAAAGTTGAAGCCGTTAAGGTTGAAAGCCATAGTGCTAACACCCAGGCTAGTAAACCAAATGCCAACAACAGGCCATGCAGCCAAGAAAAAGTGGAGGCTACGTGAGTTATTAAATGATGCATATTGAAAGATCAATCGTCCGAAGTAACCGTGTGCGGCTACAATGTTGTACGTTTCTTCTTCTTGCCCAAACTTATACCCATAGTTCTGAGATACCGTTTCGGTCGTCTCCCTAACCAAGGAACTGGTGACAAGACTGCCATGCATAGCACTGAACAAAGACCCACCAAATACGCCGGCAACGCCAAGCATATGAAAAGGGTGCATAAGGATATTATGCTCAGCTTGGAAGACGAGCATGTAATTAAAGGTCCCTGAAATGCCAAGAGGCATTGCATCTGAAAAAGAGCCTTGTCCAAATGGATAGACAAGGAAGACTGCAGATGCTGCAGCCACTGGTGCGGAGTATGCGACAAAGATCCAGGGCCTCATCCCTAATCGATAACTAAGTTCCCATTCGCGTCCCATGTAAGAGTAGATACCGATAAGGAAGTGAAAGACGACAAGTTGGAATGGTCCACCGTTGTAGAGCCATTCGTCAAGACTTGCTGCCTCCCAGATGGGATAGAAGTGGAGTCCGATTGCATTTGAAGACGGGACAACTGCTCCCGATATAATGTTATTTCCATAAAGGAGCGATCCTGCAACTGGTTCACGAATGCCATCGATGTCTACGGGGGGTGCGCCAACAAAGGCAATGATAAAACAAATTGTGGCTGCAAGCAGCGTAGGAATCATAAGGATTCCAAACCAACCGACATAGAGACGGTTGTTAGTAGAGGTAACCCAGTTACAAAAGAGTTCCCAGTTATTTAGTTTTTGTGGTCTTGAAAGTACAGCGATCATTTAATTAATAGTTCATGGTTGGGTAAGTAAAATTAAGTAAGACCAGTTTTAAGCCTTGGCTGGCTAGAGCTAGGGGAGGAATTGCACCTCCCTTATTCTATTTAGCTATTTTTTCTTAGCAGTTTTACCTGCACGTTTGAAGTTAGCAGCAGTAGGGGCTCCCTTGCTACCAGCTTTTCGCATTGTTTCTCCACTACCTTCTTTGATGCGTTTCCGCTTGGCGTGGATGTTTGCATAGAGACCTGGTTTAGCCATTTAACATTTCCATTTGCGTAGTGCCAACGCTTTACGGGTTGGCTTGCCGTTAGGTTTTTTCATTGGTCCTTTGATACCACCCATCCTAGCACAGAAAGACTTCTTACGTTTTCCTCCACCAGGCTGAGGGGCTTTTAAATTAGAACCTGTTTCTCTATTGTATTTTTCACGACCAGCTTTTGTCAGTCCACCTGAACGGGACTTATGCTTGCCGATCTTTAGACTGACATTCTTAGCCATTACTTACACATCTTTTTCTTAGGTGGACGACCTTTCTTTGTACCGTACGTTCCTTTACCTTGTGGCATTACCAGACTCCGGGGATGATTTGACCAGTCAGTGCATAAGCACCTAGTGCTGCGATGACACCTAGCATTGCAAGGCGACCATTCAGCTTTTCAGCTTTTTCGTTGTGTGTCACAGTTACTTCTTCCATGTACATGCGTGGTTCGGTGGGCCAGATTTGTGTATCGTTCATCAGAAATTGTACTTCAAACCTGCCTTAGTTCCGTAGCTAGTTGTATCACCAGTCAGAAATGACACCTCTCCATATACAGAGAGTGCGTCATTGATGCCATACGAACCACCTGCTTTACCAGAGAGTTCTACGTCACCATCAGCATTATCAGGAGCCAGCAGGGATGGACCACCTTGGACATACCAGTTAGCACCTTCGTAACCAACGTGTACATCTGTCACTGAGCCGGTGTAATCAGAGCCAGCGAAACCGGAATTGGTTTCCACGTTGGCGTAGGGACCTGCAAGTACAGGGGCAGCAGCGAACAGTGCTGCAGGGAGGATAGCAAGAATTTTCATTGTAGTTTATTTAAAAAAGAATAAGTATGTTGTGTTCGATTACCATGAACGCCCCAGCCTAACCAGTAGTATGCAGCATTCATATAGTAAGGGACTGTCTGATGATTAGTCAGAAATGAGCTAAGGTCATCCCTAAATCTTAGCTCATGTATCATGTAAGCTGTTTGACATTCTATAGAACTAGGGTCAGCTTTCCGTTCAACACAGAAAGTACCTAGTCCATCATAACGATGCTTAGATGTCCATTGAATTAAACCATAACCACCATTAAGACACCTGTCATATGGAATGATGGTACCGCCTTCACAGACGTTAGGTTTAAAGGTTGACTCCTGATAGATGTTACCCATGATAACAGCAAGTGCAGTTCGATCTGTTACACCCGCAGAAGTCTGTAGTTGTTCTAGAACGTACTGCTCTTGTACAGTACATTGTGGGCAGTCAATCATTAGAAACCAAGGTCAGAGTTTTCAAGTTTAGCCATAACGTCCGAGCGGTATGCAGGATCGTTATCATAACGTGGATCATTCATTGCTTGTACAAGTTCTGATTGACTACGGAATACAGCATTAGATTCTGCTGCACCACGACCTGTCAGAAGTTGACCTTCAGAACCAACAGCTTCTGTGTACTTGTTAGCCAATGCTTGGACAGCAAAGTAGATAGAGTTAGCATTACCAGCACCCATAACAGAATCATACATTTCAATCTCTTCTTTTGAAAGAGTTTGACCTGCCCATTCTAGCATAGATTGGTATGCTTTCTCACCACCAACCATAGTATATAGTTGTTGTGCTTGGTCTTCAGTCAGTTGACCTTCAGTAGCTTCTTCTTGTTCTTCTTCCTCTTCAGGTTCTTCGTCTGGCTCATCAGCTTCAGGTTCTTCTTCCCGTGACTCGCCAAGTTTCTTTTGTAGTTCTAGGTAAGCTTGCTCAAGAGATTGTGGACTATCAAACTTACCTGCTAGCAACTGCTGTTGTTCCCCTTCATTAGCCTCAGCAATAGCTAGAGACTCTTGCTCATCAGCATTTAGTTCTGGCTGATCAGCTGGTGCATCAGTTGAAGTTAGTGTTTCACTCATTAAACTTGTGGTGGTTGTTGTGCTTGTTGTTGCATGGCTTGCATCTCAGCTTGCTCACGCTTTTGTTCAACAGCTGCCATCTGTGGTGCTTGTTGTTGTGCAGCCATAGCTTGTTGCTGTTGCATTGCTTGCTGTTCTTCAGCTTGCAGTTCGTCCATACTCTTCACAAGGTTGAGTACGTCGATACCAGATGCAGCAGCCAAACGTTTGACAACTTCTTCTGGATTAATAAACTGTTGAATAGCTTCTGGACCCATTGTCTGAGCAATAACTTGTAGGAATTGACCAAGACTTTCACGATCCTGACCACGACCAAGTGCATTGATACCAGCAACAATAGTTGGTTTAACAATACCACCTTTAGGTAAGCGTGGGATCTCTCCAGTTTTCTGTGCAACGTTTAGTTTACGATTAAGATATGGTACTAAGAACTCAACAGTAAGTAGACTAAATAGTCCACCAAGTTGTTGCTCTAGTTCCATCTGTGTCATCCTTACTTCTTCTGCTGTAGTCCTTTCAGACTGACGAACATTATGAATAAGGAATGCTTCACTAAGACGTTGTGATAATGTACCTACCATTTGATAGGCAGTCTGGAAGTCAGCTGTCTTTCCAACCTGTACTACACCAATGTCATCAGGTCGTCCCTGGATGATAGCACCGTTGCCTGCCTTAGCAAGCGTCGATGGTTTGGTGGAGGAGCTTGGACTGACAGTGAATACAATCTTAGCAGCTGCTGCGCTGCCTTCAACCAGTGCTTGTGACAGAGCTTCAAGTGACTTTAGATCACCAAGAAACTCTTCTACCCTACCACGTCCGTAGACTTCGCCGTCTACGTGGTTGAAGCGTAGCACAAGCCAGGGGTTAGCGTCAAGAGGAGATTTACTCATTGACTTAGGAAGGATCTGATCGTCTACTTCCTGATGCCACATCCAACGATTGTTATCTAAAACAACGTGTGTATAAATATCACATTCATCATCGTGACGTGTTGTATTGTCAGATGACTCATTAGGTTGAGGCGGTGTGTAATCTGGATTAAATTTTTTCAGTAATTTTTTCGAGATTGTTTCCTTTGTTACAATTTCAATAACATTACCGCTACCATCTCTGTCTACTACATATCGGTTTAAAGGATAGAGCTTTAGTCCATCCTTACCCATAAAGACAAGAGCATTACCAGCTACTACCAGATGCTTTAGTGCTTGATGAACAACAACACGATCACCAGAAGCCGCAATGGATTCCATGATAGTGCGTTCGATCTTAGCAAACGACAAGTCTAGTTCAGATCTAATCTCTGGTCCTAGTTCTTCAGGTAAGTTAACATCGTTAACCTGTAGCTTAAAGAAGCTAGTTTGTGGAGGTAACAATGCAAGCATTAGTTTACTTGCTAGTGTTACTACACCTTTAGCTCCCTGTGATTGCCACGGGGTTGTGAGTTTAACTGAGCCTTTAGTATATACCTCATCATCACGGATAAGATAAGGAAGAGTTAGATCTGCTGCTTGTCTAGCAGTGTTTAGAAACTGTGAACGGTCCGAAGACAATCTGTCATATCTTGTTTTAGCTGTCATTAGATTTTACACGTTTAGCGTTCCAGCAATTGTTCCTGCTACGGAACTTGCAAGTCCTGAAGCTCCAATACCACCCATTAGTTGCCGACGCCTACGTCTGAAACCAAAGGTACCACCACGTTTCATACCAGGGGCACCACCAAGTTGGTAGTTAGCTTGTTGACCAGCACGAGCTTGGTTACCAAGTGAAGTACGTTGAGCAAGTTCAAATTGTTTTTGTTGCTCTGCAGCTCGACGTTGATATTCTGCTTGAGCTGCTGCTTGTTCCTCACGCATTTGATTAAGTTGAGACTCATATTCAGAAGCACGTTGTTGAGCAGCTGCTTGATTACTAGCCATCATATCTTGAAACATTTTAGCATTTGCTGCATTGCTATCTGCAATCATCTGACCGTAATCAGGTGCTTCTTCTACTTCAACAGGTGGTCCTACTGTTTCAGTAGTATCTACCGGTGCAGTAGTTTCAGGAGCTTTGGTAGTAGCAGGTGCAGGAGTTCTAGGAGTTGTCAATGCATCATATGCACCACGTTTAATTTTTAGTGGTTCAAATGAAGGTCTTTCACCAGTAGGGTTTCTTGGATTATAAATTTCAGGATCTCTTTCATCAAAAGCTCTACCTGCTGCACGGTAACTATCAATGTTTCTGTTCTGAATCGATTGAAGACTGATACCTTTCTTTGCAGCTTTCTGTCCTTCTTCCTTAGAAATTTTACCGTCTTCACTAATTTTTCTAATAAATTTTTGGCGCTTATACTTTTCTGGATTCTTTTTTTTAAGTTTTTGATCCTTAATACTTTGGCTGTACCTAGATACAGCGGTAGATGGATAACGACTTCTATTTTTAGCCATTAGTTTTCCTCCATGTAACGGATGACCCACTCAACGACACTGCGTTGACCGGCTTGGTACATAATCTTTTCCATTTTATCTTCAGGTGTTGGATTAATGGGTGGAAAGATTTCTTCTAATTGATTTGTTAAACCACGGGCTTGCATGCCCACGGTCTCAAGCATACTTGGGGAGATTGACATTCGAGTGCTCGAAGAAAGACGGCATTCTTGCAGCCTTGGTGAAGGATAGTTCAGGAGCTTTGCCCTGATACATTAAGTTATCGCTAGATTGCAGCCAAAATTTTTTATCCAAATTTTTATAGGTAGTATTAATACCTAGTGGTTGCATTACCCAGTTAATAGTTGCTTTACGCAGCTTATCAAGACTTGGTGAAACATCTAGACCAAGTTCTTTACATACAATACTATTAGTTGCGACATGAATTTGTTCATCTCGTGACACATCGGCACTTACTGTTCGCATTCCAGCGTCACCATTAGCGCGGAAGAATGGTAGAAGAACGAAGAAAATTGCACGTTCGGCAACCATTGCTTTCGTAATCGTGTGATCAGGATGCGAGACCCATGCATCGCGTAACCGTAACGCTTCGGCTTCAGCCTTTTCATCCACCCCGTAAGCATTGGCGATGTAACCAAGAGCCACGTCGTGGTTTTCCTCGTCTTTGACATTTGATAGGAGTAACTCCCGTGCCATGTCTGGAACTTCAGTGGAGAGTGCATCAGTGATAAAATCTCCCACAGGTAGTTCCATGTGTCGCAAGGCAAGTGCACGGTGGATTGTCTCCTCCGCACCTTCTTTGCATGTACCAGCAGTTGTCTGTACTGGTGTCCATTTGCGCTTCCGCGCCATTAGTTTTTCGTAAGGGTTCATTCTTGACAATCACATTGAGGTTCATTTAGTAAATCGTTCAGGTAATCATCAACATCAACATCAGCTAGAGCAGCATACGCATCGGTCTTATCCTGAACATCGCCCATTACTTGTAATGAATAATAAAGCGAGGTTTGTGGAGACCTTAGCCACTCTTCAATGAATGATTCATCCATGATAGCCAAATCTGACCACCAATTGTATGAATATCCATGGAGAAGTCCACTGGTTTGGTATAGGTGCATGATGCCATCAGCAACACGCTTATAGTTTTCCCAACCAACTTCTGAGGCGATTTCTACATCACCATAATTATATGTTTGTACACCAAAGGTACCAGAGTCACGGTCTACAGTGCGACCAATAGGTGGTGCGATTTCTGGTGTACAAGTAAATCCATCAGCATCCTTTGAGCGGTAGCTACAAGACGCTGTAGGAGCGATAGCAAACGCTCTGACCATATTGTACTGATGTGCAATAAGAGAGGCGTCACGGATGCCATCGGCAAGTTGTTGTACAAGAGAGAATGCAGCAGTTGCTTCTACTTTGTTACTGTTGTATTGCTCTAATGCACGACCAAACTGCTCATAGCTCACGCCATATCGTCGCAGCAGGTTAGCCAAACCTAGTACACCAAGACCAACCTGACGATCTGTCTCTGATGGTAGATACTCACCACTATCTCCTATGCCTGTTTTACCATGTAGTTCACATAATTCTTTCATACCTTCTGCAAATGCAATAGGAATCTGATCAAAACTACATGCCCCCAGGTTCACGTGTTGTAAAAGACAAGTACCACGACTAGGTAAATATACCTCCAAGCATACATTACCTCGGATACGTTGTGTTCCTTGGTACTTAACTTTGTTAAGCCAGATGTCACCAGCCTTGATACCTTGAATTAACAAGTCTCGTAGCTCTTGTGACATATCATCCCACCATTCTTGTGTGATGTTGACGCAACGTTTGACCCAAGGTAGTACATCACGTGGTGTTGTAATAAACTCTTTTAGGTCATTATGCCGTGCGTCAATATGCAAAACTATTGCACCATTTTTGTATTTTCCGCCCCTCCTGAGAGTTTCGTTAAGAGCCGAATAGATTCGTCCAAATGATACAGGACCACTCGCAACGACGCCAGACTCTCTCTCGAAGCCTCGTGGGTCAAGTTCTGATAAGTGGATTGCAACTCCTGCCCCATTTCTGAGAGCGTGACTAGCGAATCTCCATGATGCTTCGATACCATCGGGTCCCTCCATTTCATTTGATACGTTCATAACCGTGCACGACACGGGGAGACGGCCATCGGGATCATCGATCCACGATTGAACACGACCAGTTCTAGAAATTAATTCGCTCATTTTACAAGATCATCGAGAGTAGGTGGTTTATAATTTGGTCCTTTCATTACCTTACCGTCGGACCGTCGGATAGGTTTATTATCTAATCCAAGTTTGGATAGGTTTGATTTATGAACACGGTCTAATGCTTCTTCTAGATCCCATTCCATGTTTTCTGCATATTGAAAGCAGACATAAACAAGATCAGCTAGTTCCTTTAGTTCATCTGCATAACCTTCTTCGGTTGCTGCATACATAAATTCTTTGAACTCTTCAACGATCAAATCCCGTTGCATAGTCCGGCTCCCCGTAGAGTTCTGGATCCCATATGCTGTCCGAAACTGGATTGCTTGATCCGAAAGTGATTGTTTTTGTAGATGTTGTGTTGTCAAGTTCATTCTCAAGATAGTGGATAGCCTTTTTAAGGTCAGACGCTTTCGTGTTAGAAGCCTTGTGACCGGCTCTGCAAGTATATTTAATAACATTACCAAGATGGTAACTAAGGTTTTGATCTCGGATAAAATCCCAGACTTCTATTGATCCTCTAGTGTAGTGTGCGGGAGATTCCATTGGGCGAGTAGTTGTCCTACGTTATTAGTAAGAATAAAGTTAGTTTTTTGTAGTTGCAAAAACAACTCAATCATCTGATCAGGAGGACACCGTTTCAACAGCTCCTCCATTCTTTTTAGTTTAAACTCTTGTTCTAGAGTTATGTCAGTCACTGGCATTGGAGGGAGTCCATAAGATGGGTCTGTTCTCTTTGAAGTCATAATCGTCAGCAGTTAGTATCTTAGCTAAGCGTGCATTGAGTAGTGCTTCGTCACTTGTAAGACCTTTGGACTCAAAAGCTTTCACAACGCTATCCCAAGTGTAGCCATGTTCAGAAAAAAATTTTATGCTAGTTTTTACACCGAATCCAGGTGCACCAGAGTAACCATCTGTGCTGTCTCCAGCAAGAGTTTGAATAAGAAACCATTCCCAACCAGATTGTTTGTCTATTGTAAAGGTTTCATCTAGATTGTACAGAGTACCAGGTATTTGTTTCATATCCTTGTCAGGCGAAACAATTACACATTCATCATTTGATGTTGCATGAATACCCATGGCATCATCTGCCTCTAGTTGTGGCATCCTGATAACACGGTAGTGATCGTGTAGCTTGTAAATTACTCGTCTGTATCCACAAGGTTTTTTACGATTGCGGTGCCCTTTATAAGATTTTTCAACCGACTTACGAAAATTAACAGCATCACTGAAGAACAGAATAACATCTGGATCGAAGAAAGCTGATTTAATTTTATTGAGTTCTCTAGTAACGTTAGCATATGCTTCACTAAATCTACTGCCGACCATGATTACATCATCACCCCAATCAATGTCATACTCAGCTGATGCACATGCTTTGTAGACAATGTAATCAGCATCGATCAGTAGAGTAGTCATTTACCTTGACCCCTACTCATCTTGCGATCACCCTTTGGTTTAGATAGTTTACCTTGCCCTTGGGTTGTTTTCTTCTTAGTAGATTTAATCTCCTGTGCGTTCTTCTTTGAATAAAGCATTAGTGGGTTTCGCTCCAGTTGTTTCCGGTGGTTGCTTCGGCGTCAATTCGACACCTGATGTTGTAGTATTCACCAGCTTCTGTACTGCTAAGTACCAAGGATGAACATAAGTCTGTGGCGTGCTCGGGAGAACACTCGAATTGTAATTCGTCATGAACAAATGCTAGTTGTGAACAGCATAGTTTTAGTTGTTTAATATTGTGTTGATTGATAAGCATCCAACGCTTTGCCAGGATTGCAGAGTTACCTTGCAAGCAGTAGTTCAACGCTTTATGCGGTGAATCCACGATAATTTTTCTGTCATCGATAGCTTTGATGTATCCACGTTCTGAAGCTTTCTTAATTGCATCCAGGAGATCACCGAGTCCTTCAATCGCATCAACATATGCTTCTCTGATCTCTTGTCCTTTTTTCTTCGCTGCCGAGGATGAAAGAAGTTTGTCATAGCTGTGTCCAATTTTTTCATTGCCTGCCCCATATAGCATGGCGTAGGTTACCGTCTTTACTTGTTTGCGACTGATACCTATCTTATCAGCATTGACTTGATGGATGTCACCGTTAAGTAGGATGTCAGCATAACGTCCGTCATCATACTTGGCTAGGAAATGCGAAAGCATTCTTAATTCGATCCCTGCCAAATCTGCCCCCACCATTACTAAACCAGGGCTAGCAATAAATAGCTGCCTAAATCTAGGATCACTCGGAACTTGAGCGAGGTTGGGGTTACGATGAGCCTGACGAAAAGTTGCAGTAGCTACTGAACAATGGTGATGTATCCGACTAGCAGTCGTAGATAGCTTCAGCCATGCGTTCGCGCCTTCTGAGATCATCCCAAGCATTTTCGTTACCGTCAAACATCTCGCAAACTGCATAGCAATCGGAGACCCAATCTCGGTCAGAATAACTTCGTCGATAACTGGTTTCCCAGTAGTTGTCTTCTGGGTTGGAGTCCAACCACAGAACGTTTGCAATATCCATGAGATGTGATCGCGTGATGTTGGATTTAGTTCTTTTAAGCGTGTGAATGGAGCGTCTTTGACATAGCCTTGGGTCCGATTATTTCTCTTAGGAGTAAATACTGGTCCTGCAACGTAAGGGTGCCTGTCACGTAGTAGTTGATAAGTTTGCTCAAGCTCTCGTCTGAGAGTAGATGCAAGTTCCCATGCAGAGCGTTCATCAAAGTACCATCCATGTAGTTCCTGTTTTGTGAGGATTTGGGCGGACTCATGCTCTAATTTAATCCACTCAGGTATGGTTGAAAATGTTTCCAAAGTTTGTTCGTAACAACAACGTCTTGTATCATGTAATCTTGCATTTCTTGTGACCACTCCTTCCAATCTGTGTCCTTACCAAATGTTCCTTTGTTCTCAGATAGACGATAACCGTAAGCCTCTAGACTATGGCGACCATATAATTTAAGAGGCATGTCTTTCCAGACACGTTTCTTATCTATGTCTAAGAGGTTCGGGTGATACAAACGACTGAGCAGAAGAGTATCCAGGCAATCACCAATACGTCTAAACCAGGGGTATAACTTATTAATGATAGCAAGATCGTACCCAATAATGTTATGCCCAATAATACACTCAGCGTCCTCCAGATACTGAAGACCTCTAATAATTGGTTCAGTAGCTGCTTTATCTGTTGCATGTTTAAAGGATTGGTCATTGTAAACCATTGTTTGATCAGTTTCTGTATCATAAATACAGAGACAGTGGATCTTGGTAACATCACAGAGTAATCCGTCAGTTTCTAAATCAAAGATCAGCATTACTTACCGTGCCATTTGTATGTCTTATCGACAAACTGTGCTCTAGCAATTGCTTCTGTTGTTGGTGGGTTAGGCTTGTGTAGCTTCATCGCTTGGAATTCAGAAATCTGTTGACGGGTTGAAGTCTGCTGTTTCTGTTGTTTCATTGAATTTACAGGTAGATAAATCATAATTTAATCGACAAGCAACGCCTGTTTCCCCAGAGTAGCGATTTTTGAGAATTCTAACAGTTGTATCAGAGTGTTTAGATCCACTCTGCTGATCTCTTTCGAGTCCAATAACTGCATCGCTAAGTTGAGCGATTGCCGCACTTCCTCTAAGTTGTCCGAGTGTAACACGTGCACCTTCTTCATGATTTTGATCCGATGATGTGCGCTTAAGATGCGACACAAGAAATAAAGCAATGCCTGTGCGCTCCACTAGTGAACGTAGGCGGGTCATAGTAGTGTCTATCATACGTCGCTCATCTCCATCCAATCCACTGAGGAGGATAGATAGGTGATCGAGAAAGATAACCTTGGTATCAAGACCTGCAGCAAGGTATTCAATACGATTGTAGATGATATCAGGATCAAAAGATCCAAACCCATCAAACAAAAATAAATCCCAATTGGCAAGCGTTCTTTCATAGGCTTCAGTTAACGTAGAACGATCGTGTTCACCCATGTGTAGTGCTTTACCAACAATAGGAGACATAAGTCCTAGAGCAGTACGTCTGTTTGACTCTTCAAGCGCCAAATAACCGACCCTTTCTCCCTTCGATAACAAGTGAGCAGCCAAGTCTCTACAGACGGACGACTTCCCTTGTCCAGATCCTGAAGTAATTGTGACAAGTTCTCCATACCGGATCCCGTGAAGCTTTTCTTGTAATCCTTGGAATGGATAGTCATGATCAGATGGTGGTGATGGTGTAGTAACTAATTCAAGTAATGATTTACCATCTACAATACCATCGGGACGATATTCTCTACGTTTAAAGAATGCATCATCGATAGCTTTGTAATCATTAGCTTGTAATGCGTCTGAGAGGTCCTTGTAAGCCTCTAGACGGGCTATGAATGCCCTGCCAGGTGGTAACACACTCGCAGCTTCTTCAGCAGCCTTCTGTCCTGGTTCATCAGAATCAAACCAAAGTACAATTTCACCGTAACCTTGGAGGAATTCTAAGTTCTTTTGTATTGCTTTCTTAGCACCAGCTGCACCACTAGGTAGTGAAACAACAGGCCAAGTAGGGAATAGTTCTGCATATGATACGCAGTCTAGTTCTCCCTCTGTAATAATAATACGTTTACCACTGTTGCCCCATAAGTATTGGGCGAAGAATGTACCAGGTGAGTCTCCTTCGTAAGTAAACTGTTTGTCTTTTGTTTTAACCTTAGCACCTTTGACAATGCCAGATTGATCGTGATAGTAAAACCTTAGCTTATCGCCATCACGATATACCTTGTATTTTTCACAAGTTTGTTGAGAGATTCTTCGTTTCTGCAGCCGTTCAGCTGAGCCTTTAATCTGCACGTGGTTTGTATGATGAATGTGGACTGGTTCTTCATCACCTTGAGTATATGCATGACACACAAAACAATAACCGTGACCATCAGTATAGATACTATTACCATCTGATGAGCCACAATTGTTACATGCTTCATGCCGAATAAATTCAGATGAGCCAGTTAAGGGGGATGTTTTTGAATGATGTCCAAAGGATGTCATGTCGTTCGCACCACTTTGCATAAGTGGTTTTACTTTTCTTACTAATTTTATTAAATGGAGATTGAAAGACCATGCGTAGATCTAGATCAGGGTTCAGTAGTTTAACTGCCTTGATCTTCCTACGATCTTCAGCTTCCCAATAGCCTTTACATTCTAGATGTATGCCATTTGGTAAGATAAAGTCAGGGCAGTACAAATGCTCAATTACATATGGAATCTTGACGGTTTCGTATTCATACTTAACTCCAAGCTCGACAAGTAAATCAGCAACTTTCTCCTCAAGCCCGGAGCGGAATGCCATCAATCCTCCAGTGCTTTCTCAATAAGCTCATCAACGATCTCATTGATAGCACGTTGCATTTCATATCGGAAGTCATCACGAGATTTCTTCCATTTGGTTACACTAATCTCAGGCAGATTGACAGTCATGTCACACCGGTAGAGACCAAGCATCTCATCGACAGTAATTTTAGCATCAACCATTAGAAGTCGTCCTCAGTTTCAGTAAGTGTGGGTGTAATGTTAGGTTCAGAAGCTTTAAATCCTTCAGTAGTGCCAAACATGGCTACTACATCTTCAGTGCTCATGTCGCCAGTGTCTACACCAGCTCCATTATTGAGAGACACCAATTGTACACCAACCAGTTTAAGGCTCGTGCCATAAGTGACTCCATCACGTAAGATATAGGGTTTCTGATAGAATGCCAACTTGACACGACTACCAGCATACATAGGTGTAGCTTCATCTGTAATCTGTACGCCTTGCGTATCGACAACAGGTGGACGGTTCTCTTCGTTCCAGCTGAACTTGACTTTGTATTGTCCATCAGCTACTTCTTCCCATGGTTCAGGCTTTAGTGTAGAACGCTTAGGGTTCTTTAGTTTACCTTCTGCCCACTTGAGTGACTCAACACGGTCATCTTCAAGGGTATCAGCCATTGACTGATCGACAATAGCAGCTAGTGAATAACCAAACTTACTTGGTTTCAGTACAGCTTGGTAGCCTTCCAGGACTACAGGCTGTTCGGTTTTGTGGATGTTGCGTGGCATTAACAGAAAAAATAAGTGGATTCAATCACGGATTCTGGTTCCAGATCTCCAATGATCGGTGGGTCAGTCTCCGCCTCTATTTGAGTAGCGAAGTCTTGTAAGTAATCATGCTCTGCAAATAAATGCATGTATGTTTTTCGTACTATGAAACTGAGTAGCTCCATGTCTGTAGCACGACACAATACAGAGTCATGTATGAGAGCAATAGGTGCATCGAAAGCTAATGCACTAAAATGTAGCAATGAGGCATCGAGTGAGTGTATAAGATTAGGAGCTGTTGCGTTCTTGTGGTGTTGCTTGTCAACCTTGTCACTATCTTGTGTAGCAACAGTAAGTTTGCAATTACCCATCAACTGCAATTTAATATACACTGTTTCTTTCTTCATAAGTTTTTGATTGACAACAAAACCTGATGGAGTAGTCCATGTTAGTTTTGTTTTACCTCTGTCGATTGCATTAGCAACCTCAGATTCAATCCAACTCATGACAGCCATAGGACCAGGTACAACCTCATCCATAGCATTTCTAACAGCGACAACAGTCTTTGTCAAGTCATCTTTATCAATCTCAATACCTTTCTCTTTTAGTGCGTCCTTGATGTACCCACGGTTTGAGAATGGCTTTGCATTGTAAGGTACGGTCATCACTACTCTTTTGACTACCTTTCTATCCATATGATTACGAATAGAATTAGGGCAGAAAGGAGCAGCAGTATTAGCAACGACAGCATAAGCATCCTGTGGTTTTGTAGAAGGTATAACGTTAACTAGACTAGCAGTAGATTTATCTCTAGCTAATCCAGCTAATATTTGTAACCCACTACATGTAGCGTCAGTAGCAACTATACCACCTGTTGTTGTCCTATCTTTAATTAAGATACAATGATAGTATTCATCACATGCTGCTAAAAACTGCCAAGGTTCGGCAGCTGCTTCCCATTCGTGAATGTGTCGGATTGGATCACATGCGACCATAGAAATAATATGGGTATTGTTCTTTACCCAATCTAATCTATCCTCGATGGTATCTTTATCACGACCATAAGTAGTAGCAACTTGAAAGGCTAACCACTTCTCAGCATCTTTATTTATCTTTGCTTCTTCAGCAAAGCGAAGTAGACTTTTTCCAAAGTCAGTATCTTGTGGTGTTAAGAATGCAGGAATTGGGTAAGCTCTACCTCTGTAATCAAAAGACCAAGGAATAAAGAATTTATCTTTACCTTTAAATCTTTCTACTGCTTCCATTGTCATTCTTGTTCTACATGACTTCTTAAATTCTTGAGCTTGTAGATTGTAAACATCAGCAGCTTGTCTATTATAACTATGACGAGCTTCTTTATTAGTTGCTATGTCTACAGGCTTAGGAGGTAAGTCATGTTGAATGATAGGGAGAAACTTACCGACAGCTCGTTCCAATCTATCTAGTTCTTCCGCTACACCCACAGTAAAGGGGTTTAAACGGTAAGCAACCTTCTGAATTCGGTTCAAGAACTCAATAGGTCTCTCTCCCTGTATACGGGTCCTATCGCTCCTTCGTACCATATCATGACCTTTCATTACCTCATTTAAGATGTAACCTCCACATTTTTCATTTGTCCAGTCATTAGGTTCAATGAGCATAGGCCATGCAAGTGGGCTGAATAACTCAGCATCACGCATTACTGCGTCCTTGATCTCAAGAAATTCAGGGGTTGGTACAACATAATGGACAGTTTTACGCCCCTCTCGTTGCATGTCTTTTGTAAACCATCCACTACTTTGCATTATGCAATCAAGTAACCATCCTCCCAGTTTGATACGATTAGCCCTGCCCCATGGTTTCCATGGTTTAACATCATATCGATTCATCAAGGTTTGAATAACCACAACCTTTTGTTGTGTACCAATTGAACGATGCCAATAGTTTTCTTTTAATGTATACAGTAAGCCTGGTGCATGTGTTTCGTAGTGACGCATCTGGCATTCTTGCTCAATTGCAAGACCAATAGCATCACACACATTTACTGCTTGATTGCTTTTATCTTTGTATGAGAATACCTTATCAAAGGTTAGTTTGATAGCTAATGCAGCAGCAGCTAATGGTTCTACATCAGCAAGATATTGTTGTATCTCTTTGAATGCTGCACCTGTCTTACCTTCTTTTATCCTGTTGGTAGTATCTTGAATACGTGCCACCACAAGAGGCAACAAGGTATCGATAGAAGCAGCTCCATATACAGTAGCTGACGCATACGATTTGTTTTCTAAGTCGTAAGTGTTCTTGTGTAAACGCTTGAGTCCTTGTGCAATAGCATCACGCTCAAGTTGTATCTGTTCGTCAATCTCTGCTGGTGTTGGCAATAGGCTCCTCCGCTGCGTCCTTGCTGGGCGTGTATGTGAAATCGTAGCATTGTGCTAGCTCTGGGTAGGCTTCACTTAGTTCCTCAAATTGATCAATCGAAATCAAACTCATCGTGGTTATGTGGTGTAATAAATTGTAGTTCTGAATCAGTACATACGATAAACTCAGACTTATCAGCCATCAACTGCTTAACTTTATTCTCAGCAGCATATTGCTTTTGGTACGTGTACTCTTTGACTTTACCTTTTGATGTAGTTTCTCTGATGATACAACAAACAGAGGAGGGTAGTTCCCAACCTCTGAGCTTCCAATCTACAAATTCTTCATAGGTTGGTGCATATAAAAACTCATCAGGTACTTCCTTCCATTGGCGCCAGTTGTTAGGTAGATACGGTTTCTTACCAGTCATCGTCATCCAGATAAACATCTTTTAGTTTAGAAGAGCCACCGGACAATTCAACAGCAGCGTGTAACGCATGCTCTAAATCGGGTGCGAGTAACCACTGCACCTGCTCGTCTGTTGTGACATAGCGCCACGTTTTAAGGCGTTGTTTCTTTAGCATTAGTCTTCTGTTTTGTTTTGTAGTGCGTGAGCATATTGTTTGATGATACGCTCTGCTTTGGCATACTTACGCTTTAAGTATGTGATGAATGCTGGTGTCATTTCTTTGAATAGTAGCGTGAGGTGATACGGTTCGAACGCTGATAGATAACAGCAGTCGAGAACAATCCTACCATACCAATGATGGCAAGAATAATGGTGCTTTCGTTCCAGATCATTTAGTGATAACCTCTTTGAAATCGTATTTGTCAATCATGTTACCACATGATTTGCAACCTAAGCCACTCCATGCAAAGTGATAAACGTGGTGTATCTCACCACATGTACACACAATGTCTTTGCCATTGTAACTGGCTCGTGTGTAACGTGTGATTGGTTTGGTTTGTAAGACAGTCAAAAAACTGCGTCCTTGCTGAAGTGTATGTGTTATGAAAAATATATAGTGACACCAGATGATGCCACTATGTATTACTTAAGATCAGAAGTTCTGACTGAAGAAGTAGTGTTCGGAGTCAAAGTACACTGTAAAGTAATCGTAACGCAGCGATTGATGCCACACTAATTCCCAATCAATGGCGTAATGTACCCAAGTAGGTAATGCATCCATCTCAGAAGAATAGATATCACTCATCAAATCCTCACAGAATGTTGCCTCGTCACGATAACAACCAGCATACGCGTCTTCGAGTTGCTCGATGTCAGTGATACCGTACGATGTCAACTCCTCCATGAATTGCTCAATGTCAGTAACTGACTCAGAGTCAATAACCTTGGAGATAGCGTCTTCGAAGCGTGTGAGAGTAGGTGCAATCATAGTTGTGTGAATGTGTTGTTTGATGAGTGACAAGTTAGTTAATCAAGCAAGAGTGAAAGAAGAAACATCGGTGTCATTGAGGCAGTACTCGTTAACCCACTTGCCGAATGATTTGACATTACCAAAGATAACGTCGAACATACCATCTTCGCTTACATTGCTGTAGAGATACTGCTTACCGTTGTTGAACGTAACAAGTGCTTGATTTGCTGCTTGGTTTACCTCAAGATTCTTGATTGCAGAAGACTTGATGGCGTTACGTGCAGAAGGTGTGAAGAACATGATGTAATAAATAGAGTGAATAACGTAGGTGTGAAACCTACATCTTACCACCGAAGTGGCAAGAGGTAAGCATCAACTGTGGTTAGCGATGAACTCGTCGAGAGTGTAGATGTCGTCGGTAGTAGTCTCTGAGACTAACTGATCGTAAGACAATGCGTCTAGTGAAGCACGATAGTCAGCAGGTGACATGTCAACGTCGGGATCGTAATCGTCATGACATAGATAGTCATACTCATTAGACAATGCGTCGATGAGTTGTGCACGTGTGTATGTGATACTAGTAGTCATGATCAAGCAGCAGATTGAAGAGTGAGAGGATTAGCATCGAAGTTGTCTGCACACTTACTATCGTAAGCGAGACAATACTTGTTAACCCATGAACCGAGACTGATGGTGTCTTCTAACAATAGTTTGGCAATAGCACGACGACTAACATTGTTGTATGCATAACGCTTGACACTCTTATTAGTGTTCTTGTAGTATACAGTACACCAACCACACCAAGGATTAACGATGATGTAATCAATGAAGGATGATGAACGGATGACAACGAACGCTTTGTTGAGTGGATTGGAGAGCATAGTGTGTTTGGTTGTGTACTTAGTTAGTATGGCAGAGAATGGAGAGAAAGTCAAGCAGTAGTGGACAGTTCCTCACGTGTCATGTGGTATTGATAGTCACCATTAGACATGCGAGCACGTTGTAGCGCACGCTCTGCATCATACTGTGCAGTGTAGTAATCAAAGTCTTTGGATACACCATTGAAGGTGCGAGTCAAGACGAAGCGGAATGTTTGTTTGTTCATACTAGTAGTATGGCATAGAATCGGTGGTTTGTCAAGCATTGGTGGACACTTGTAACATTGGTTCACAATTCATGGAACACAGCAACGTCGCTCAACAGCACACCATTTAGTTTTGCTGGTTTGTTACGCTTAGCACGCTTCTGTACATCACACCATAACAGTGACTTCATTGGCGTATCATTCAATATGAATGTTGTGTCTTTTAGTCGCAGTGCTTTACCTCCGTTGGTGATGTACATAGTATGGCACAGTGTACAACCAAAGTCAATGGGTAGTAGACAGTACGTTAACTGGCGCAACAGATGT
>Ga0181404_1000023_pt1 | contig 40426 bp, 56 predicted proteins | sample 27SPOviralmetaG_FD_130133 | JGI IMG/M metagenome (GOLD analysis project Ga0181404, IMG submission 130133) | Marine viral communities from the oligotrophic San Pedro Time Series (SPOT) site, San Pedro Channel, CA, USA - 27 SPOT_SRF_2011-10-25 | ecosystem: Environmental > Aquatic > Marine > Strait... | reverse complement strand
ACATCAAAAAAAAATTCAGATGGTGACACCATGGGGGAGGTGAACGAACCAGGGGTATGGTAATAAAATACCCTAGGTGCAACGGCAAACACACATCACCTACAAGATCAGCACAGCAAACTGACCACCCCCCAGTGTTTCTGAGATTGAAAAATTTTGCACAGCACTATTGTAACACAGCACATAACCGGTCTTAAATACTGCATATGCAAACTGATCATCCAGCCAGGGGACTACACACAGCCATTGTGAAGGGCACACTGTGGCACATCACCTGCGACAACATCAAGTGTGCTAGAACATGGTACATGGATGAACCAGAAGCCACAATCAGCACCACTCGTTATCAATGCCCCTATTGTGGACATCCTGCTCACTGCATGATCATCACTAGCAAATAGCACAAAATCTGCCATCTACAACACCAGTCTTAAATACTTGATATGCTTTTGAGACTACTCCAGCGGTTCTGTGGCTTCCTTGCCTGTGTCATGTGCATATTCATACTTGGTCCCATTGCCATGATCATTGAGTGCATACGCATTGTGCGTAGTTGGGTCATGATGATGCCCCATGACTACACCAACTTTCAAGCAGTATATCCCATGTTCATCACATTTGCAGTGCTGATCTTCATCGTGGTGGCTGTTTCTCAGATCTAAAAAATTTGCACAGCAAAAAAACACACTGTTATAAATACCGACATGCACCCATACACAGACCTAGAAATGAAGTGGCTTGAACCTCGAACACACCTTAGAAAATCCAACACCAACAGATCAAGAACAGTGCCTGCTCCACGGCCCACTGTCAATGCCCCAATCTCACACACAGTGACCATCGACGGTCGAGAGTTTGTGGTGCCCATGCAGATCTAGGCTCAACTGCATACATACTTGTATGTGGAAATTCATTGAACGACTCCTACTGGTCTCAGCAGTGATCCTGTTGACTCTGGTGGCTGTGCAGTTGATCTACAACATCTCAGTGTACGGTTGGATGTACTAGACAGCCAATTACCACTGTTGACACACAGCACACAGGCAGTATAATAACTGCATGACACCCCGACGACAGACCCGACCACTGCTGTTGACTGTGGAACATGAGCCCAGCAAACCTGTAAATAACTTCATGCGGAGTTTTATTGTTGCTCTATGCCTGTTCCTGGTGGTCACTCTCATGATCAATATCCGTGTGCAGGTAATTGAGTATCAAGACGATGAGGGACATCGAGTCACCAGATGGGTGTATCCACCACCCGAACCCTTTGTACTGCCCCAAGCAAAACCCACAATGCCAGTTGATCCCGGCATCAGTGTGCAGGCTCAAGAACCCCAAGAACGCAAACGCTACATGACAGTGTGGCGTGTGCTGAGATTTCTTTTTCAGATCTACAATTGATTTAAATATCACATGATGTGGCAACACTTTGACAGCCTTGATGACTACTGTGCAACTGATTCCTATCGGCAGTGGCTGGCCACGTGGCACGAGCCCTCATGGCCCGTGGACACATGGATTGATTCAGAACAACAGCAGTGGCAATGGACTCCCCGACAGCATGGTCTCACAAGATGGAGCACCAGACTGGCTCATCATCTGTTGGCAAGCATTGCAGTGCAAGATCATGCCACTGTGGACATAGGTTGCGGAGAGAACCTGTTTGCCTCGGCCTACAGCACTGTCACTGGTGTGGATCCCAGATTCACAGCAGATGCCCAGTTAACTGACTCATGGTGGCAACACAATCAGGGTGTGTGGCCCAGAGCCTATGCACTGAACAGTCTGCACTTTGTTACTGAACCCCAACATCTTGAAGGTCAACTGCAACGTGTGATCAGCACATTGGCTAGTCAAGGTCGTGCCTTGGTCACTGTCAACAGAAACATGATACCCCAAGCAGATCAGTTGTGGCAGTTGGTGCCCCAATGGTCGGGCATTGAGAGAGCAGTATGGATTGACACACCCAGCAACGCACCCGTGGATGGCAACTGTTGGTTCTGGTTGAAACGCTAAACGAAATATTTTTTACGCTTGTCTGACATTAGGAACAGATTCAATGAGATTCTGTTGGTGTGTTCATCACTTTGGAACTTGTGCCATGTGACGCCTTTTTGGCCGCAGAATATGAATGAGTTGTTGGGTCGCCATTCTGCTTCTGCCACGAATGCGGACTCGTCCCTCTTGGTGTACATCTTTGTGCCAACGTTGACTTCTGGTGCCACATAGGTCACCGAAGACCAGATCTTGTCCATGGCCTCTTCGTGTATGTTGAATGTGTCCGCGGGCATGGGTGGCACAACGGCAATATGGGCATACACAGTGAGAGAATTGTACCATCTAGGATTGCTGTACACACCAGTGAGTCTTTTGGCATTGTGCAGTATGGCAGTTGCAACATCTTGCAGTTCATCATATAGGTCAATGCCATGCTGTGAGAACTGCTCCGGAAATATGTACATCCTATCGCTTTTGACATCTCCCATGTGGGATTGCACATCTGTGTGCAGGAATTGTTTACACTGCTGTTGTAGTCTTGCAAACATTGCCGTTGGCAAAGAATCCTGTACAATCTGATGTTGCCATGGATCTTTTTGAACTGTTGTGTTCAATACTTTGTCAACAAAATATTGGTCTGCCATACAGATATTTAACGTGATTATTCTATTGCAATTTGAAGTTCATGTCAACACAACCAACCTTGATCATGTCAAACTGTGGAAAGTTTTTGATGCTGTCATGTAGATTGTAGGCCAACTCTTGTGCATGTTGATCACACACTGCCAGTGTTGGATATGCGGCTAGGTCTTCTGTTATGAACGGGAAACAATTTCCGCTCATGGTACAGACAACAGCGAGTATTTTGAACATATACAACTACTTATAAGTACTAGCATGAGAGATCACTTCAAACAGTGGGGATTAACCTATGCAATACTCACAACTCTAACCATAGTTTTTCTATGGGGATGGGGCATAATTTAATGCAACATCTGGAACTTTGGATACTGTTGGGCCTGCTTTGCTTGTTGGCTATAGACGGTCTACTGTTGAAATTCTTTCCTATAATGTAATATGCAGAATTGGATACTAGGCGCAATACTTTTAATATACCTCAGTCAATTTCTACACAGAAGTTGGATCTTTTGGTTGGCAGTTATCGCTTTTGCCTGCTATGCCGGTCTAAATATTTGGTAGGCACATACTGAATCACTACTGCAAAAAATTGAGCAACTAGGGCCACAATCAAACATCTTGTAATAGCATCAGCACTCCAAGCCACACTCCAACCCAAGGCAAATGTTGTGGCCACAATGGCTATCCATATTGCAATCTTATGCATCAGGATCCCAATCTGAATCATCCAGCCAACGTTGATTGATCTTGTCCATCAACCATATCACAACAGGTATCATGAGAACAAAAGTTATTTCACCTGCTCGTTGGGTGCCATGACCGTTGTTCATCAAGTACCAACTGACCAATGTTGGTGGACACACTCCCACAGCAAACATGATTGGTAAACGATAAGGCCAAGCAGGTCTGTAATGATGAATGTAATACCAAATTAATTTTAACATACACTTTGTAGTTAGTTGACTTATTCTATATCTGCCCATATAATTACAAGCACTGAGGTGGTGGAATAATACACAATGCGGTTTCGACCGCATGTCGCGAGAGTGGCTTACAAGCGTTGGTCTTCGGATCATAATCTTGTCCTCAGCACCTGAAGTGGCTGTAGACCCACCCGGATTCCTCTACAGGGGGTCCGGGTTAAAAACAGTTGACACAATTTGATATTAAAAGTATAATAAGTGATATGCCATTAACACCAGTTGTAATAGAACAGTCAAGCAAAGGCGAAAGAAGTTATGACATTTTTAGTAGACTTCTCAAAGACAGAATCATTGTGATGGATTCAACAGTTGAAGATCACATGGCGTCAGTGTTGTGTGCTCAATTGTTGTTTGCAGAATCACAAGATCCCAAAAAAGAAATTACAATGTACATCAACAGCAGAGGTGGACTTGTTACAGCAGGCATGGCCATATATGACACCATGCAGTACATCAAGTGTGACATCAGAACCATTGTGATGGGACAAGCATGTTCAATGGCAAGTCTGTTAGCATCAGCAGGCACTCCAGGCAAACGAATGATGTTGCCACATGCTAGACACATGATACACCAACCATTAGGAGGTGCATCAGGCCAAGCCACAGATGTACAAATACAGGCCAATGAACTGTTGCGTTGGAAAAAAGAACTTACAGAAATTTATGTTAAAACCACAGGCAAGCCTTTTGAACAACTGACAGAAGACATGGAAAGAGACAAGTTCATGACGTCACAGGAATCAGTAGCATATGGACTAGCAGACGAAGTGATAACCAACAGAGATAAAGATGGCAAAGAATAAAACCAAAACTAAAAAGCCCTACCTCAAAGTAATGATGGTTCCTGAAGATTCAAAAATGAAGAACCATGGTTATTTCTACTATGCAAAGAAACCCACTAAAGGCGAAAAGAAAAACGACAAACTAAAACAAAGGAAATACGATCCTATTACACAAAAACACATTTGGTGGGTAGAGAAAAAATTACCACCACATTCAAAATAAATAGAAGTATGAAAGAAAAAATAATAGAAGCATTAATTAAACACGCAGAAGGCCACATATCAAAGCACAAGGCCAATGTTGAAATTCTAATGAACAACAACGTTGGAGTTGCAGAACATCCTGATACATTGGAAACAATTGAAAAAGAATTGGCAATAATTGCAGAGTATGATGACCAAATTGAAGTGCTTAAAAAATATTTCGCATCGTAACCAAATAGATAGACATTGTTGACGAGACCAAATATAATACTGTTATGAAAAGATTGGGTATTATTGGACATGGCTTTGTGGGATCTGCTATCAATCAAGGCTTTACCAAAGACGTACAGAAATACATTGTTGATCCTAACAAGTTCAGCGGCAACACAATACAACAACTGATCAAATTCAAACCAAATGCAGTTTTTGTTTCTGTTCCAACTCCACAACTGGAAACAGGCGAGTGCAACACAGAAATACTTGATTCCGTTTTACAAGAATTAAATCAAGCAAAAGACTTACTGGTCATTATAAAGTCTACAGTGCCTGCCTACAAACTTCAATCGATTAAAGAACAATGCATCAATCTTAGAATAGTGTACAATCCAGAATTCCTAACAGAAAAAAATTACATAAATGATTTTAAAAATCCACCCATGCATGTGTTTGGTGGCGCAATTACAGATACAGAAACAGTAGAACAATTATATTTGGAACATTCTGCATGTAAAAAATGTCCTGTATTCCATACTGACATAGTGTCTGCATCATTGGTGAAGTACTGCATAAACAGTTTCCTAGCAACCAAAGTTACTTTTATGAATGAGATGTATGATGTACTTCGAGTCGCAGGTGGAACTGAATGGAATGAATTTGTAAAAATGATCAACTCAGATCCAAGAATAGGCAAAACACATATGCGAGTGCCTGGCAATGATGGAGTTAGAGGTTATGCCGGATCATGCTTTCCTAAGGATACAGCCGCACTGGCATACTTTGCAAGAGAGATCCTGAACACGCCGTTCACTCAATTAGAAACAAGTATAGATATTAACGATAAGTTAAGAAAAAAGAATCACTCATAATTTTTCAATCACTACAGGCTCAACCGGATATGAATCATGTACCTGTCTTTCTTCTGGATGGGTTTCTACTGTTGGAAGGATAAAAGAGTTTTGTTGACTAGCAGAACTACATCCACTAGCCAACACAAATATTACAAGTAATTTTTGGAACATTATTTTTTTTGAAGTCTTTTTACTTTCTTAAACTTCTTTTTGACCTTTACTTCCTTTGTAAGAACTAAAGGTTTTTCTGGCATGTATCCAGCCACAATGTTTTGCCAAAGTTTTTTTACTGCCGTAATCATTTTACTTTTTCCAAAACATGGCTTTACTTGCCACTGCTTTTAAATCGTCGTATTTTTCATTTGCATACCATCCAGCCGCAAAGCCGATGATAAATCCGATTGTGGTAAACATAGGTATTCCTCCGTTTGTTTTACTTGATCATATTTATCTTATTTTAGAAGCCAAAAAGTAACTCTCTAACCTGCGGATCAATTGATTCTTGTGTCCAGGGTGGAGTCATTGTGATTCTAGTGTGACATTTTTTTATGCCGGGTATGCTTTCTACTGCTAACTGTATGTCTTTAGGTATAATGTCTGCCGCAGGACAAAATGCACTTGTCAATGTGTGTAACACAAAGCAGTGTCCGGCCTCGGTAACTTTAATGTCATACACCAGTCCCAATTGATAGATGTCAATTGGCAGTTCAGGATCATATACAGTTTTAAGTTTATCTTTGATTGCTTCGATGTATTCCAGTCGAGTTGACTCATGATCTTCAATGTCGTTGAGATTTAAATTAAGTCCTGCTGTGTCTTTTGTGCTTGACATAATATTATTATATGCTATTATAATGATAACTACAATAGAAGAAAACAAAACTTATGAAAAAACTATTATTAATCGCACTTTTAGGCTTATTTTTAACAGCATGTTCAAAAGTCACAGACGCAGTTACCATTGGTAAAAAATGTGTAGTGAAAGATGACAAAGTTGTTTACAGTTATGTTTGGTTATACAACAAGGCTTCGGGTCTTAATGCAGACGCAGAACAGTGTAAACAGATTGCAGAAAAAAAATAATGTTTAAAATTTTGATTTTGGCCTACATGATAGGCCAGGATCCTATCATCACCCAACAGACTTTCCAAATGCAAAAACAATTTGCTACAATGGAAGAGTGCAAACAAGAACTGTTACTTCAAACTCGAAACAACGGCACATACGATGTGTTGTGGGACTTTGTTAACAAAGGTCAGTTTGAGTGGGACTGGCTTGTAGCAGGTTGCAAAAATGATAAGACGGGCGAAGAATTTAGATTAGAGCCCACATATCCCAAAGGCAAACCTTTAGAACTAGAAGGTTTAGACTTCACTGAAGAAAGACTAGAAGTCTAATTACAATTTAAAATTATCTATAAAATTTTTCAAAGTGGCAACATCACTTTGCAAATGACGTTGGCATGACTTCCATGCCCAATCATCACGATTTCTAATGTTCATGTGTGTTCGAACTTGGGTTGCAGTGTCGTCTTCCATTTTCTTTACTCTGAATTTTATATCCCTAACAAAAACACATCGACCAACTTGTCTTGCTACCTTTTGTGTGTAACTGTCAACATAGAAGTGCCAAAACTGATAAGGACACATATAACCTAGAGCCTTGATCCAATTTTTATGAACAACAAAATGAGGACTAGGTAGTGTCTCTTTAGGGCTCGGCCAATAATTATTTTTTAGACTTTTTAATTGTTTTTGTGTGTATCCTCTTAATCTATCTGTATTTGGTACTACCATTAAAATTTTATCATTGTAACGATTAAACATATCATAAATTTGTTTTTCCCATGCAGGAGTTTCTATCTGCACATCATCACCAATCAAGCAGACAAGATCGTGTTTGGCATTTGTCGCCAGTTGGTTCCAACTAAACGATGTGCTTTGGTGTGGACCCATATCTATTCTAACGTGTTTACATTTTCTAAACAGATTTAAATATTCAGCACGTGTTGGATCATCCTCATTGAGGTACAAGTAAACTTCAACATGATCTTTTTTAGAAGCAAATTTCATTGCTTTGTCATACATTCTTTTAGCAAGTGTAGGACGTCCTCTAGAGGGGCAACATAAAGTTATCATATCAGTTTGTTCTTCCATGTATCAGGTGTGATGTCGTTTATTATTTCTAAAGGTAAATGATATTGAAATTTTTTGGTACCTCTTGTTCTAATATATTCTGCGGTCTTTTTTACAGACTGCCTTAGATTATTTGAGGTGCTGTATCCTAATATTTTTCTTGCCTTGTCTGATGAACACACAGCCAACTTAACTTCTTTGGGCCTGTCTTTGTGATGTATGGGATCTAGATTTAATCCAGTTTCATTTGCACACATTTCTGCAAGTTCATTGATAGTGATTGGTTCTTCATCTGGTCCTATGTTTATTACTTCGCCCACAACATTGTCTTGAAATGCAAGTTGTTTCAAACAAAACAAACAGTCGTCAATGTCACTGAAACATCTTTGTTGTTTGCCATCTCCGTATATAATTGGTTGCTTCCCTTGTAACATTCTGTTCAACATAATGCTCATTACATTTCTATAAGGATCGTCATATTTTTGTCTAGGTCCTACTATGTTGTGCGGAACGGCAATAACATATTCAACTCCGTGTGTTTCACATAAGTTTTTTAAAACATCTTCGCCTGCCTTCTTTGCGATACCATACGGGTCCTGAGGGACACACTGATATGATTCTTTGTATGGCATCTGATCGTGATGACCATATCTAGCCATACTTGAACAATACACAATACGTTTTACTTTATTTCTAATCGCGGCTGTTATTGTCGTAACCGATGCTTCAAATATATTTCTTGTTACTAACACAGGACTGAATACAGACAAGCCTTCATAGGCTGTCGCCGCAGTGTGATACACAATGTCACAACCTTCCATGGCTTTGGTTAAATTTTCTAAATCGCAACAGTCAACTTGATGGAATTCAACACCCTGTGGCACATTGTCCGAGTACCCACCAATCATGTTGTCGTTGCCAGCAACTGTGTGTCCCTCTGACAGCATTAGATCAGCAAGATGTGATCCTAGAAATCCTGCTACACCTGTTACAAAAATTTTCATATTAATGATTATTTACGAACACAACGTCAGGCCAGGTTTTTATTAACACACTGAATCCTTTTTGTTTTAAGTACTTGGTAATTTGATCATTGCTAGATCCGTACTTTTTTGAATTGTTGTTAAGTTCAATCATCACATATGTGCATTGAGTCAATGCATCGTTGGCTCCTTTGAGCACTTCCATTTCGTAGCCTTCAACATCAATTTTTATTAAGTCTATGTCTTCAATAGCAAAACTATCAATAGTTGTCATTAAGATATCACCATCAGGAACAACACGTTTGCCTTGTGTAAAATTTTCTTGTTCTGTCTTTAAAGACACCTGTTGTTTTTCAGATCCAACAGCACAATGATGTGCAATAACATTATCCTTGATATTTTTTATTAAACAGTCATAGTGTATTTGGTCTGGTTCAAATGCATGAATCAAGTTTGCATACTTGCTGATAGTATTGCTCCATGTGCCACACCAAGCACCAACGTCTAACACATTGTTAAATTTCAAATGTTTACGATCTAGATATTCAACAAACTGTTTTACACCTTTGTTCTGCGTAAATGGTTCGCCCGTTTTCCATTTTTTCATATGGATATCGTTTGCTGGCACCCAGTAGCCGTTTACATATTCAATGTTCATTAAAACTATTTAGACGTATCTAGTTCCTTGTCAACGTTTTCCCATTCTTTTTGTTCGAGAGTCTCTTGACATAATTTTGGAGCAACCATACAACCCAGCAGTTTTCCTATGGTTTGTGATTGTTCAACCACAACCTCTAGCGGTCCTGGCTCGTATTCTTTTTGAGGTTTTGCACATGCGGCCAAACTGATTAGAATGATCACTAGCAAAACTATAATGTATTTTTCTAATCTATTGTTCATGAAGATATTTATTGGGTAGGTTGCATAGGGTAATATAGGTATACTACCCTAATACAGTTTTAGATTTCTTTTTTGTTTACTTTTATATGGTTTAATACTTTACCAGCATTTGGTCCTTCTTTAACCATGTAGCCAGTGGTACCGTTACCATATGCTTCAACACTGTCCTTGTTTCTTTGTAGGACTTTTATTTTTTTTTGTTTTTCTTGTTCACTTGCGTATGACTTTAGCATACGTGTGTGTCTATCTGTGTTGTCCATAAGTCGCCTCCTTTTACTTTAGTTGGCCACTTTTAACTGATGTGGATCAGCCACTTTTAAACCATGTGAATGGTATTCTTTAGTGTAACAAATATTTAGTATATGTCAACTGGATCAAGTGTATATGTTTATATTTTACCACCGTTGTAAAGCGTTCTGTGTGCGTTTAAACGGTAGACTAGAACAGTTTTATATAGTATAATTTAAACATGATGCTCCCATAGTTAAATGGTATAACATCTCCATGGTAAGGAGGCGTTCTAAGTTCGATTCTTGGTGGGAGCACCATCCAAATGCAAAACAAAAGACTCAACAACTTATTTGGTTCTTTTGGTGAATTTGGTGAATTTGGTAATACAAAAGTAGGTCCCATCGTCTATCGGTTAGGACACGTGGTTTTCATCCTCGAAAGAGGGGTTCGATTCCCCTTGGGACCGCCAAGCAGAAGCGATAATTATAAAAAAATGGATAACAAACAATTAAATTTTAATCATATCATTCCGATAGAAGTGTTCCATGAAAGCGATGATGTTGAAGTAGAAATATTGATCAATGATCAATCTAAGTTTAAAAAGGTATTCACTGCGGCAGTAGTTCACAAACAATCTGTTGCATTTGATCATTTGTACGAATCGGGACAAAGGAACAAACTTAAATTTATATTCAGCGGCAAGTCCGAGGCAAAAACAAGATATCTTAAATTGAATTCGATAAACATCAACAGCCAAAATTTAAATGTCTTCAATGCAAATTATGTACCTACTATTAATCAAGAATGGTGGGATAGTTTGTCAGGGGACGACAAAGAAAAATATCTTGAAGTTATCTATGGAAAGAATGGTGCTACCTACGGATGGTATGGGACTGTCGACTTAGAATACATCACAGTGGTAGACCAAAAAGGTTACTTACAAAAACGATTATCAAAAGAAACAAACGACATTGAAGTAGAAGAAATTATATCACGAAAACTTGACAAAATATTTTTGTTTCAAGAAAATGTATTACCCTGGAACAATCAAAATGATTAATTGTTATAATTCATTCGACACACTTAAAGAAGTAATAATCGGCAGAGTTGATCCTGCAGTAATAAAACTGTGTGATCCTAGTCAAGAAAAACGTTTACAATATATTTTTAGCAAAACTGAAAAAGAGTTAAACAATATACAAAAAGTTTTAGAGCAACACGAGGTCAAAGTACACAGGCCGCAATTAATAACAAACACAAACATTAAGACTCCTTTTTGGAACGGCTCCGGAATAAAGATACCATTGACACCAAGAGATGTATTTCTTGTGATGGGCAATACTGTTATTGAATGTAGTAGTTGGGATAGTAGTTGTCTGTTTCAACCTTATTACTTTAGGAACGTGCTTTTAGATTGTTTGAATAGAAAAGCCAAATGGATTCAAATGCCTATGCCAAGACACAATTATGAAGGATATGAATTGTCATACGATGAAGAAGTTATAAATCAAGACCCTGTGCTAGACGGTGCGGCAGTAATGAGATATGGCAAGGATATTTTCTTTAGCGGAGCAGGCAGTCATAATGAACTTGGAGAGAAATGGCTTATGAATTTATTTCCTCACTATACGTATCATAAGTTAGATCCAAAAGTATTCAAAGGTCATCTCGACAGTCATTTAACAATACTGAGACCAGGATTACTGTTGACGTATCACAAGAGAGATGAACTGCCCGAGTACTTTAAAGATTGGGAAGTAATTCATGTTGATCCCAAACACGATCAATCGATCAGTAACAAACAAGAATTAGTTGATAGCAAAATACAAGATGATGACTTTGCAAACACAGTGTTAGCAGTAAACTGTTTAAGTTTGAGTCCAAACAAAGTAATGATGTTTGACCATTACAAAGATAACAATTATCTTTTAGATCAGTTTGCCAAACACAAAATTGAAATAGTATTTGTTCCTTTTACGTATTCACACTTTTTCAATCAAGGTATGACATGTATAAGTTTTGATCTAGTAAGAGAAACAAAAGAACTAGAGGATTACAAATGAAATTTGGATATTATTCAGACAAAGAAATACCAGAGAGCATAGCCAAAGATAAAAAGCCTATATCCGATTACAAAACAAACAGTCATGGTTATAGATGTCCTGAATGGCATCCATTGCCTTTAGGCAAAAAGAATGTTGTGGTGCTTGGATGCAGTCATACCTTTGGTGAAGGACTAGAAGACGGCGAAGTTTGGATTGATCAATTGTACAACAAAGTAGATCAAAATCGTTTACGTTTTTGGAATTTAGGCCAACCAGGAGCAAGTCCAGATAAGGTTGTGCGTATATTGTATGGTTGTGAGAAAATTATTTTTCCACAACACATAATTGTTTGTTGGCCTTTTTGGAGTCGCAGAGAAAGATTAGACACATATCCAAAAAGTCTAATGAGTTACGACGACTTATTAAAAAAAGAAAACGAACACACAGACAAAAACAATTTCTTAAAAAACGTATTCTTTGTAGAGAAGTTCGCTGAAAAGGTTGGAGCGTCTACATTCCATTGTTTTGCACAAGACGTTTATGACATACCAGATGTTGCAAATGTGTATTCTGAAACCTCAGTAAAACTTTGTTGGCCGCATTGGTCTAAACAAAAAAGTGACTCAGCAAATAGAATCTTAACAACAGAACCTAGTTTGGCCAAAGATGGTATGCACTATGGAGTCGAGCATCATAAACGTTTTGCTGAACTTCTCTACGGTAAGTTTGGCTCGAGATTAAAATAATCACTTATTTTTATTTTGCGTATATAATCTTGTTTCATTATATATAGATCAAGATCGTTTTGATTGTTCTTAGATGTGGCCACGTGTCCTAATATATTTTTATTTTTCAATATTTTTTTGCACGTTTTGTAAACTTGTTGACATACTTAACGTTAAGCACATTTGGTTCGTTTAGATAGGCCCAGTGATGGTCGATGTTGTTTTTATCGGCAAACTCTATGATGTTGTCAAAGTCACAAACATTTAAGGCGCTGACTGTTGTCCAAAAATTAAGTTTAAACAATTTGTATTTTTTTTTAAGTTCTATATATTTTTGTAAAGTTTTTTTATAGTTCTGAAATTTAATTGGCCATCTCACATAGTCGTGAACATTGTCAGTTCCGTCAAAACTCATTGTAACAATAACCATTATCTTTTGTTTGAGTAGTTCCTCTACTTCTGGAATAAGTCTTGAACCGTTGGTGTTTATTCTAACAATTTTTACAGTATTTCGTAGACCACCCAACATCTCTCTATAATTTTTACTCGCAGTGGGTTCGCCTCCATTAATATCAACTTCAACTATTCTATCATGTGGCAGTTTCCAAAATTGATTGATATTGTTGATTCGTAAATACTTTTTATTAGTAAGACTACCTATCTTAGTGCTTAAGGTTGCGTTGCAGGTTTGACACGCACTATTACAAATATTATCCAACACACCACCAACCACTAGGTATTCTTTATGTTTTGGATACAATATCTTGTGTCTTTTTATACTTTTTAAACGTATGCTGTCACCCATGGCCTTTTCTGTTTGTTCACAACGAGTGCATTCGTTTGGCCAAATGTTTTTGTCCATTTTGTTTTCAATATCTTTTATCCAATTACTAGATTCAAGTTGTGTCAGTGAATTAAACTCCTTGGCATTGACCATGTGACCACACTTGCCAATTTTACCACTGGCCTGCAATCTAATAAAATGTTTTAATCTAGGACAATGCATCTTTGAATTCCTGTATTACGTTTTGCAAATTCACTGTTTTATTTAAAAAGTTATCTACAAGTTTTGTATCTATTTCGAAATTATATCTTATAGATTCAATTTGCTTTTTAGTGCCGTCAGTCAATTTGCTGACAGGGGGATTGTTATGATTTGGTATAAAAATATTTACATCTGTGTAATCATGAAAAGTTACAGGACCTTTGTAGTATCTATATAAATTAAATAACCAGTACACCTGTGGACAAAAATGTAAATTTAATATTTGTTTTGTCTCGATTTTTTCTTTTAAGACAGTATCTAGTTGTACATTTTCTAGAGATAAAAAACTGTTAACACCAGATACAAATCTTTTTTTTGGATCACGTAACAGAATGTTTACATGTTCTAGACTTTCTACTTCTTGGTCAATATAAATTTTAGCATCTGTAATTTTATGATATTTTTCTAAACTTGTGTATGCGTTTTTAAATATCATAAAAACATTTTTGTTGTGTAATGTTTTTAAAACTTTTACAGGAGATGTAAGAATTTTTTCTAGTTGCATTATATAGGAATCCGTTGATCAATCGGTCCTATAGATAATTCAGTGATGTGTATTTCTTTGTCTGTGTTAAAAGCGTTTAACACACTCTTAACCCAAACATCAACATCTGCCCCGCCTCGTCCTTGTGTATTGATGTGTCCAGGACGTATAACAGTGATCTTAGGCCAACTGCTTAAATTTTGTAATTGTTTCGATGACTCATCAAGAGCGACTTTTTGTATTCTATACTCTGCTTGTTCTTCCGGCACCTTTGGAAGTATGCTTACAATAGATCCTATGTTCCATATCCATTTGCGTTGCCCTTTCCATCTTTGCCAAACTTCAAAAAATAATTCTGTTTGAGCATATTGACTGATTGCATTGTTTATAAAAAGATCACAGGATTCAATTAAACCGGCAGTGTGTTTAACTCTTCTAATGTTTTCTCCCTCACTTCTTGATATTCCAACTATGGTATGACCGCGTTGTTCTAGTTGTTTGGCAAACGCTTGACCTATGCCTTTTTTGTGTCCTGTGATTGCAATTTTCATTTTAAATATTTAAAGTCGGAGCCTCCACTATTGGTGCCTTTCCGGTAAAGCCAAGTCGTGGTTTTATTTTTTGTAATTGTTTTTTGTAGTCATTATGCAACGGATGTGTAGCATTAAAAATATTCACCTCTTTGAAGTCACTGTAAACATTCCAGTCTTCTATTTTATTCAACCATACCCTGTCTGCATTGTAGTCTTTTCCTAGTTGAATTATATCTTCCATTTCGTGATAGTTGTCTTTTTGCACAACAAAGTGTAATATGAATCTAAAATTATATTTTTCTTTTAGGTCAGACATGCATTTCAGGTTCTCATTTATTTTGTCCCATCTACCTCCCAATCTCAACTTTTCGTACGTTTCTTTGGAAGCACCGTCAATACTGACTCCTAACTCCTTTAAGTTTTCAATTACCCAGGGAACCTTGTTATGAAAATCTTTGAACATCAAGCCGTTTGTAAGCAAACTGTATTTTATATTTTCTTTTATAGGAGTGTTCTCCATGAAGTGTCTATAAACATGCGAAGCAAAAGGATCACCGTCTGATCCTATATGCACCTGCATTGGATCAACACAATCCTCCAACCATTCATTGATCTTGTTGGCAAGTCTTACGCCAAGATCATAAGCGGAACCTTCTTTGTGAAAAATTAAAGATTTCCTACAACTTGGACATCTCAAATTACAACTGTCATCTATTGCAAGACGTAGATGTTTTATTTTAGGTACTGCACCTTGTCCTACTTTGCCTAATCTTATATAGGAGCATTGATGTTCATTGCAGTATCTATAAGTTCCGTCACTGACACTAGATTGTAAATATTTTCTAAGTTTACTATTATCGATAATATCTTTGAGAGATTGTATCTGCAGATTGCCTATACTTTGGGGTAACCAGGACTGACATTCACAAGCATAACATGATCCCATTTTGTCTATTAAAATAGTGTCATATGGTCTACTACAAACATTTTTGATCTGCAAATTTTTTGTAATGTCTATGTTATATCTATTGAACAGTCTCTCGTTAATCATATTGGTATTTAATTTTATAAACTAACCAAGATATCTTTTGTTGGTCAACCAACCATGCACTTTGTACTGTTCTACAAACTTTGGATGTTGGTTCAAATATCCAATTACGTGTGCTAGATTGTAGTAGGAATCTGTCTGCTTCCAGTTAGGAAAATGATTTGCAAAATAACTGTTACCCCATGTGCTGTTGTAGTGTTGGCTAAAATATTTGTCCTCGACTGTTTCACCAAAACAATTTTTTGTATAAAAAAATTTATCCATACTTTGTCTTCCAAAACTGCTATTGAGATTCCAAAACGTATCTGTGTTTTGACTTTTGTATATTTTGTTTGTTTCAGTCATGTTGTTTTTGCTCAACCATTGTTTTGCCAAGTGACACTGTTTGATTTGTAAAGTAGGATTCTCGCCTTGCCAAAACATTTCTAATACAGGCTGTCCCCAATTCTCATCGTCGTAATCAACGTGTTGCATGTAGAATCCTTTTTGGTCCTTGTACACATAAGGTTTATTTGATCCTGTGATGATACAACCATTTTGTAGCACTTTGCGATACACATCTGGATATCTAGTTTTTAAATTTAGTTCGTGTCCGATGTGGTGGAAACGCAGTTGCCAATTTGTGTTAATGATGTTGTGTTCAAAGTTATAGATACTGTTGCCTTCGTTGTGATCTAGTTTTTCTGCAAACAACAGTTCTGCCCCAAGCAGTTTGTCTTTGTTTGCTTGTAGATGTTGCATGGCTAATTGCACATCTTTGTTATAATGTGCATCTTTGTCTTTGGTGTACCAAACACAGATGTAATCTATTTTAATTTTATTGTCAATGAATCTTTGCAAAACAGTGTTGCTGTCTACACCACCACTGTAACATAAAACCAATGTGTCATATTTTTTACGTAGATGTTCACAGTGTTTACTTTCAAGATCGATTATGCTGTCCTTTGGTTCATGGCTCCAGTCTGTCGCTTCCCAACTGTCATCTCTCAAATACGCTTTGTAAGGATACTGCGGATTGTGTATGGCATATCGGATTGCTAACCATTTGTTGCTGAAAAACTTATCGCCAACTTGCCAACCTGTTCGTTTATCGTAGTTCATATATTTGTAAAAAAGTGTAAAAGTTTTCTAACCATATGTGTCCTATTACCATCCAAAAAATAAAAGGAAGAAAGTTTACCTTTGGAAATTTATATGCAATCGTTGTTGCAACCAAGTACACAATCAAATTAAAGACGCCATAGCCAGTCTGCCGTTCTCCTACTGCAAAAACCACAACAGCAAGTATCAGAAAGATTGTTATTTTTAAAATAGAATTATTTTTAGGAATGATCTTAACAAAATGTTTTGCAAATTTAATTGCTAAGGTCAACATAATCAAGTTTACAAAAAGTAACAACCACCAATTGTTTGCCAGTAGTTCTAAAGGTTGTGTGCTAGAGCCTTCCCAACCTTTTATGTCCAGCAGTTGAAATAGAATTGCTTCACTGCCCGTAATGGGTATGCCAAACATCAACAAAGGAAACAGTTGTGTAATACTACCACTGTTGTTGGCAGTCTCACTGCTTGTAAGACAAAATGTATTTCCTTTCTTGTATGTGCTTTGTTGAATTTTTTTCTCTGCAATATAGGCCAAATGACTTGCACTAATTGTGGTCAGTCCTGGCAACATTCCTCCTACACTGCCAATTAAGGATCCTCTCACAACAGCATATTTGTGTTTAATCAGTTCTTTGATTTTATCAAATTGTTCTACAATAACAATCTTTTGTTTTGTTGTATCTTTTACTGTCATGACTTCCTTCATACATAAAAGTCCAGCGGCCAATGAAAAGTAACTGATACCCTGACTTAAAAACAAAAAGTTAAAATTGTACAAAGGAACATTTGAATTGATACTGACTCCTATGTGGCATAAAGCAAGAGCCAACACAATCAGACCAAGGTCCAACCATAGTTTATTTTTTGTCGTTAATATCAAACTGAGACCAACTGCCATGAACAAAAGCATTCTTTCTAGACTTGTCAGTGTCAATTGCATACTTGATGTGGCCAACACTGTAATGAAAAGTAATCCAAACATTGTGCCTACAAAACTGCCTACGCCTGTGAGAAATATGGAACGTTGTCCACTTCCTTGTTTTGAAAGACTGTATCCTTCTACCACTGCAGGAAAACTGCTGGCCTCACCTGCTATGCCAAGATATATTGCTGTGATACTTCCAAAGTATTGAGCACTGCATACCATACAGGTATAGAACATCAAAAGTTCTACAGGTTGTAGTCCCAACAAGATAGGATACAACATGGCAATGGCAACCAACATACCCACTCCAGGAATCAAACCACAAAGTATGCCAACAGCACCACCAAATAATGCAATTTGTATTAGATCAAACATTAGCCGTTAGGCTCTGAACTGTACTGGCCCCAACTTAAAGTTTTTTCCATATCAACCTGTGTCTGTTGGTCAAAAAACAGAATCAATTTTTTGTTGTTGGCATAAGTTCCAAATTCGCCTGTGTTGTTTTTGAAATCTTGTTCTAGGCTCTGCGAAATAATTTTTGCTATGTTGTCTTTGTCATTGAACACATACCACGTGCCAAGAAATGCTCTTGTTAATTTTTTGTTGTCAAAATGTTGTGCAAGTATTGGGGCGTCAACATCAAGTTCGGGTAGTGTTCGTAACAGAATTTTGTATTGGTCTTTTTGTTTTGTCAATCGCAAATAGTGACTGTACGTGGTCCATACAGCATCAACTTCTCCAGATGCTATGCCGGCTCTCATCTTTGAACTGCCATTGTAACCAACAAACACGTGATTGTTTCCAAATGCCTTGTTCAATTGATTGTGCCAGCCTTTCTCCACATCACTGCTACCGCTGTAACCTATCTTTAATTTGGTGTTGCTGAACTTGTCAAGTTCAGTGCCTTGACCGTTTGTGTTCACGACCAAATACAAGCCTTGTACTTTTGACACAATGGGTTTTGCATTTTCAAAACTTACATAAGGACATGCAGGGTCATTTTTCATTTTGGACACCAACTGATAATAATTTTCATAGTGTGTCACAAAGGTGTTGCCGTTTTGTTGTTTGACCAAAGCAAAACCTTTACAGGCGTTGCCTGGAGCAATTGCATTCAATTTTATTCCGTTGAACTTGCCTGACTGACTGTCTTTGGCAATCAACTGTGCTATGGCGTTTGTGGATCCTTTTGTTGATCCTGTAACAATTATGTTGATCTGTTCTGCAAACACTGTGTTTGACATCAAGAACAATACAACTGCTGTTAAAATGTTTTTCATGTGTGCTCCTACTTTAATATTTTAAATTAACCCTTTTGTTTTGTCAATAGTTTTATTTTTCTGTTTGCAATGGGTTTGCCTCTGACTGCCGCTACCCAACGTTCCTCGGGTCCACAGTTGACTGCACCATGTGGTGTTGTCAGCACATTAATTTTGTAACAGTCTCCGCTTTTCCAATCTGTGATTGCGTCCTTGCCCCACATGACCACTTGTCCTGGTGCCCAGTCATTGAGGAATACTAGATACTTCTCCCAGTCCTCGTCTGCCATGAAGTCATAGTGCATCCACAACATGTCTCCCGGCATTTGCCTATTGATTTTGACCAAACTGTAATCTGTGTTCTCATACTGTTTGGGCATGTGCAATCCTAGGTCAGCAATCATTTTTTCAAATGGAGCGTAAGGCTTTTTGCATATTTCTGTTGGCAGTTCACTGTACAATGTCTGCTGTTTGTTGACATATTGAGTGCTTTCGTTTTTGGGAAACGGTGATTGCTCTCTTTGTTCTTTGACTCTCCAGTTCCACACAAACCAATCTGCTCTTACCCAATCATGATCTTTTAAATCTGATCGTATGGTTTCAAAATCCACTTGCAGTCTTCCTATGTATTCGTAGTCAGATTGTATTGGCAGTTTGTCCAATCCTCTGAGCGTACGAGCATGATCCCAACGGTTATCCATATTTTTTTCCTATTAATACTAGATACAGAATTGTATCATACGGAAGGGCGTTCTGTCAAGCAGTAAAGAGCAGTTGCTCAAGCGTCCTAGTTACTCCGACGTCACTGTTGTGGCGTTGTAGAAATATTTACCAGTTGGCTTGTCCGCTGATGCTTACAATGGTTCTTGGTTGTGCAGTGTCATTGACCACAGCATGAACGTGTTTATCTGTGTTGAGCCATAGACCTCGATCAGTGTTCATGGGCACCAATCCCACTGTGGCAAATTTAAAATACACTTGATCACTTGGGTCTAAATTAAAATAGATTTTTTTACGTGGCAATCTATCACGATGCCCGTCCATGTGTATGCCTATGTGTCCACCTGGGGCCAATGTGTTGCAACTGACACTGACAATGTCAGTGAACTTTTTTTGTTCAGCAATGTCTGCCAATGGGTCAAGACCCACGTGTCGCAACTGTGCCACAGAAGGATTTTTTAGGTTACGCATGGTCCATCCTTGATTGGTATCACCGCCTGGTTGATCCTCTTCAAATAGTGTGTGATCAATTTGTCTAAGTTGGTCAATGTTCACGGCTGTGTCATAGAACCAAGCACTGGCAGTGTTCCATCTGGCAATCCAATGAGCACCCATGTCACGTGCAAAATAGTCTCGAATGTGCAGGGGTTGATCTGTTTCAAATGTGACACTGTGATCAATTGCAAATTCGTGGTGATCATAGATTTGTTCACCGTACCAACCGTTGGTCAACTGTTGACTCACTGTGCTTCTGAATTCGCTGTAACTGTGATGCACGGGCATGAACACTTGATGATCTTTGATCACTGTGCCATGTGTGCATTTGCGGTTTTGATCATGCATTATAAATTTAAGATGCTGTATGCTGATACCATTCAGTTCAATGTCACTGATCTGCAACCAGTCATGATCAGTTTCAAAACAAATAACTTGCCAACCCTTACTTTCAAAATAGATCACTTCGTGATCTTTAATTGAGTAGGTGTCTCCATTGATTCGACACTGACCCTGTTTTTGTTCAAAAATTATTTTCATGTGATCAGATTATTTTTGTCAATAAATTCTTTCAACAGTCTCGCCCATCCATGGTGTCCTCTTTTGTTTGGATGTGCATCGTTCAGACTCTTGGTCCAACCATTCTTGGCGCAGTACTCAAAATGACTCTGCACATAGTCTTTGTTGGGCACTGTGACTTTGAACATACTTTTCATACGATTGTAGATGCTCATGTTTTCCTTTGCATGTTTGCTGGGTGTGAAATTCATAAATTGTGTCTGATCAACTGCGTTGTACAGCACATCTAGGTCGCCTTCTGTGGGTAGGTCATTTGTCAATGCCCAATACATCACATAGGGTATTTTGTGCAGTTTGAAAAAGTTCTGTAAGGTCAATATGTTGTTGTACAATTTTAATGCACTACTGGCATCTATGTCACAGTCTTGGTCACGGCTGATCCAATCATCTTCCCATGTACGCCATGAGGCCCATTGTCTCGAGAACTTGGCTATTTCATACTTGTAGCCTCTTATGCCTCTGTCAATAAATTCCTGTGTTTTAAGTTTGTGTACATAGTCCCATCTATGACCACTGCTCCAACCTATGCTGACAAAGGTATCCTTCATGCGTTCAGGATTTTTTAAGAACCAATGGATAGTGGTCTGCACACATCGATCATTGCCTCTGCCACCTTTTGCAAGGTTCATAGTAGGACCAATGTCTAAAAGTTCGCCCAGTTTTTGATGGCAACTTAAAAACTTTTTCTTGGTACTAAAACTGCAACCGTTACTGAGGTGATGTTTAATCATGTGTTATATTTAATTTCAAAGATCCTTCTTACGCAAATTTACGCTAACGCTTTTTCTAAAATTTACGCTTCGCTTCGCTCTATTATTTCCCTTTGAAATACTTGGTAATTTTATCGTCTTCATCTTTGTATTTTTCATGATCGGGTAATGGATCTTTTGTTTTTGTAATCTGAGGCCATTGTTCTGCGTATTTTTTATTGAAGTCAACAAGTTCTCCGCTGTCCATTGGTTCTATGGCATCAACAGGACACTCAGGTTCACAGACCCCACAGTCAATACATTCATCAGGATTAATCACAAGCATATTTTCACCTTCGTAAAAACAGTCGACCGGGCACACCTCAACGCAACTAGTATGTTTACAAAGTACACATTTTTGATTAACTACGTAAGCCATTACTCTCCATTATGTAATCATTCTGCCATTTGTCAACTATTTTGTAATTTAGACTTGATAGATAATCTATTGCTTCATTAGGTTTACCTTTTTTCCATAGCACTGCTGAACCATTTTCTTCCACAACAATTAATGGATTGTATGTTTTAATAGTGTTTGTGGCTCCTTGTAATACTTTTAGTTCGTGTCCTTCTACATCTATTTTTATATAATCAACATCTTCAAAAACAAAACTGTCCAGTGTTTTTTGTTGAACTAGCACTTCAGGCTTTTTCCTATTGCCCTGTTGCTCTAATATTACACCACCAAAACTTCTTACGAGATCAACTTTGTCACCTAATGCAGTTTCAAAATATTGTGTATTAGTGGGAAGTCTTTTAATTAGGTTGCTTTTTATTCTGTAATCAAATGCTTTTACACTTGCAAAATGTTTTGATAAAGGTATTGTAAAGTCTCCGTCTCTACAACCAACGTCAACAGCGGTTCTAAAGTTTTTTATATGAGGTTTTGATGCATTGAAAATGTCCAAACAATTTTCTGCGTTTAAATTGGTCATACTGTATTTTATTACATCTAACGGAATTTTTCAAGTGTGAATCCTTTAGAATCATAGCACTGTACAAATTCTGAATTGTTTGAATACCGCACTGTGCCTTGACCCCACACAACATCATGATCATGATACGAAAACGGTCTTGGTATTGTAACATCGATGTATTGTCCATTGCCAACTCCTAGGGTCAAGAAAGTTACGTATTTGCCTTTGTCTCCTCTAAACACTCTGCCGTTAGCAATCATGCCTGCAAATTCAATCTTGTCCATGTATAATTCTTTCACATACATACCAGGCATAAAATCTTTGTTTGACCACCAACCGTACTTTCTGTATTGAAATTGTGGAGTGTCCCATTGATCAGAATTAGATGGGGTCACAACATTTATGCCCACACGTTTGGCCTCTGTTCTGTATACCCAACGTCTATATGATCCATGACAGTGTTTCAAACAGGCTTGCCAAAATTTTTCTGGGTTGTGTGCTTTCTGATAGGCCAATGCCCAAATTAATCTGCCCAAGTTTACTGCATGAGCTCTGCACAAACCAAACCCCGACAAACTCTGTAACATTTCTATAATTGCATTTTTCTTAGGATGTTTGCCTAATCTAGTTGTAAATTCAAATATTTTTTCTTCGTTCTTTTTGGCAAATGCTCTACGATACATATCTGCTTCATACTTGTCTATCTTCAAAACTTCTGCTATTCTGTCGATAGCATCGTCTTCGTATACTATTGTGTCTTCCATTTTTTCTTGGCTCCAGTCATGAAACATGGTTGCTTTTTTTCTACCTGACACTGCTACTGGTCTTACTAGTGCAGTCGCAAACACACAGTCTTTCATTGACTTGGGTTGTATTGCTCTAAACAATCTTCTCATAGCCGGAGACTCTGCTTGAGTAACTCCTAACACATCACCTCTGCACAGTAAATCAGATGTGGCTTTGTCTTCCACAGGATAGTCTGTTAATCTTGTACAAGGATCAACTTCTAATAACTGACTAAGTCCTCTGTTGGCCAGTATGTCAACTTTTAGGTGTTCTAAATCTTCAACTTCATTTTTGTCCAGCAGGATTTGATTTTCCGCTGTGAATAAACTTTTTGGTAATTGTCTTCCAAACATTATTATGCCTCCGCAGTGTTTTGATATACATCTTTTTTTGCCCATCAATTTGCGTTCAATCCGTTTTGCTTCTACGGGATCAACACCAACTGATTCGTATGTGAATCTGCGAGGGAGTCTACCTTTTGCACCCAAACGTTTGGCCGCTTCACGCTTAGCCGACTTATCCTTATAAAGCACGTAGTTTGATATACGAGCCGAGCGTCCGGGCCACTGTTTGAATATTCTATTCATGACTTCTCCCTGACGATAATGGGGGAAATCAATATCAACATCAGGTAAGTCATCTCTGGTAGGATTTAAGAATCGTGCAATGGGTATGCCCCACTTCACAGGATCCACATCTGTTATGCCAAGTAGGTAACAGACCAAAGACGAACCAGCCGAACCACGAGTCATATGGGTGATATCTCTCGTAATTGCTAGTATGTCACATATTTGGATGAAGTAGTCTACGAAACGTAGTTGAAGGATGATGCGAGTTTCATCAGCAAGCCTTTGCGTGTATTCTTCTGTGCCTGGACATTGCCTAATAAATCTATCGTATAGCCTTGTTATGTCGTTTAGTTCTTTGTCTTTCATTTGCCTATGTTTTTTTTAGTTTGCCTGTTTTTGCCTTGAGCAATACTAATTATCTAACTTAGGAATTATAGTGGGGTTTTTTGGTATTGTCTTAATTTACTTTTTGGCACATCAACATCACGATGATCGCACACTGCTTTAATTACACAGTCGTCACATCCAGGCGAACTAGATCTGCATACCAACTTGGCGTGTGTTATTAACCACATATGAGCACCGTATTTGTATTTGTCGGGCGTGGTGTTGTTTACAGTTATACTTGCTTTTGCTTCATTAAGATTGTCTGCCCAACCCAGTCTCCATAATAATCTAAAAACGTGTGTATCAACTGCTATGTGTGGTTGCCCCCAAACAAATCTCATTACAATGTCAGAACTTTTCCTACCAACTCCCGGCAGTGTCATTAATTCTTTTTGTGTTTGTGGCACACGTCCATTAAAATTTTCTAACAACATTTTGCTTGTGGCAAGAATATTTTTGCTTTTAGCATTGTGAAGTCCTGCAGGTCGAATTGCTTCAATAACGTCTTCTTGAGATATTTTAATCATATCTTCTGGAGTGTCAGCAAGAGCAAACAGTTGTCTACGAGCCACAGCCGTTCTCTTATCTTGACTCTGTGCAGACAACATAACACCAATTAAACTAGTGTAGGCTTTGCTGTAAATTTTTGCTTTAGGTTTTTTGTTTGTGTATTGTGGATATGTTGTACTTAATTTTTCGTACAGATATTGTATGTCATTACTGTTCTTCATCCGAGTGCAATTCATTTAACAGTTGTCTTAGTTTTCCACCTTCTACTGTGGCTTTTACTTTGCCCACGTCGTCGCCTTTTCTAGGATCTATTTCTTTGGGTTTGTCTGGAGACACTTTGCTTTTTTGTTTCAATGAATCATATATAGTTGATGATTGTTTTTTGAACTGTTGATAATCTGCATCTTCAGCCAAGTCTCTAATTCTCAATGTATCAATATCAAATTCTAAATCTATTTTTTGTCCTACTCCCGAACTTGATCTTGTTTTCATAAACTGTATTTGATATCTGCCACGTTCTTTCATTGCTCTTGATGTGAATATACCAAACACGTTGTCTGCTGTTTGTATTTTACTTAGACCGCCACTAATGTGAGAATGATCAAATTCAATTTCTTCAACACTAGCTCTGTTCAACTGAGATGCTGTACACATCAGCATGTTGCTTTCTGCCGCTAAATTTCTTAGTTCTTCTGATACATACTTGTCTTTGATAAACAAGTCTGCTGGACTTATTCTTTTTGACTTAGGCATCATGAGATCCAAATAGTCAATCAAAACACAATCAATTTTCTTTTTATTTTTTAATTCTAATTCTTTAATATAAGATTTAACGTCCAACACTGTGCTTCCACTTGACAGATATTTGATTTGTAAGTTACCTGACTTCTTCGCTAACATCTTGACTTTCATTTCAACATTATCAATTTCAGGGAAAACTTTTCTTGTGGGTATACCTGTAATCATAGCATCAATTCTCATGGCTGTTAATGCTTCACTTAATTCAAAACTTATGTACAATGTGTTCAAGCCAGCAGTGGCCCAATTCACAGCAAGATTCTGCAAGAACAAACTTTTACCTGCACCTGATCCGCCTGCAAAAATATTAAGTTCTCCTCGGTTAAATCCACCAAACAGTTTCTTGTCCAAATTGGCCCACCCTGTACTAACTTGACCGTTGGAGTTTTTTAAGTTCTCCAATCTACCTTTTGGATCTTCAAAGTAGTCTGTACCCATGTCACGAGTCAATCCAATGTTGACTGCGTCTTTGACCTTGTCTTCAACAGGAGCATAATCACCTTTTTCTAATAAGTCTGCTGATTCAAGTATTGCACGTTCTAGTGCTTTGTGTCGGGAAAATTGTTCAAACTCATCTAGTAACCAATTGAAGTGACTTGGATCTAGATCTTTTGCTGTCTTTAATTTAATGTCATGTTTAGCATTGACTTGTTCAACCTCTGGCAACACTTTATATTCATCTACATAATCTTTTATAAATGTTGCAATTGGTTGTAATTTTCTATCAAAAGATTTAGGATCAAATATATTCTGAGCTCTAGCATATGATTCAGCATCTGCCATCATCATTTCTAAATATAATTTTTGTACATCAAAAGTATAATCAGCCATACATCTTTCTCTTTAAGTCTATTTTAAGTTTACTACTTTCTGTTGTTTTAAGTATCGATTGTATAGTAAACAGTCTACCATATTTTAACACAGCCTCCGCTACATCTCCAACCGTTTTATCCCATTCTGGAAAAGCAACACTCCATCCAAATTCTATTGCTTGATTTACAAGTTTTTGTCCAGGTGCGTCTCTGTCTGGTACAACAATTACCTGTCTGTTTAATCCATTAATAAGATCTCGCTGTGTATCATTTATCTCTGAACCAAGTATGCTAACACCAGAAATGGTAATTGCATCAAATGGTCCTTCTGTCACTAATACAAACTTTCTTGACCAATCTTGTGCGTCCATGTTGAAAACATAACCAGGTTGAACATCAGTAAAATATTTAACTTTTTCTAATGGCTCAAATAATCTGCCGGTGAAGCCTACAACATCACCACGCCAATAAAATGGAATTAATAATCTTTTGTTAACATCAAAATAATTATTCGAAGAATACATAAAGTCATACCAATCAGGACCAATACCTCTGCTTGTAAGATAATTCAACAAACTGTCAATATTTTTTTGTTCAGTGGCTGTCAGTGTTGTGTATTGTGTAAGCCAAGTTTCTAATTTTTTTGTTTGATTTGGCAATTCTTTTTTGTTAAATGACACAAATTTTTTCTTTTCATATTTAATATCACCTTCTTCATATCTCATTGCCTCTATTGCCAATTTACGAATTGTGTCGTCGGCAATTCCTATGTAGCTCATAAACAAACGCATTTTTTGTGAAAGTCTTCTGCCAATTTGATAACTGGCTTTGAAACCACAATTGAAACAGTGATAAGACACTGTGCCGTCAGCACTTGTCATTAGGCCTCCACGTTTTTTCTTGTCTTGAGTTTCTCCGTTGTGTATGCAACAAGGTGCATTGAAGGCAATCCAACCAGATGGTGTTTTTTTACGGCCAGCAGGCAACGATGTTAGAATAGTAGACTGGATCAGGTTCATAGTCTATATTTTACTGTCTGTATAAGATTTTGTCAATGGTGCCGGTATTACCACTAGCGTTGTCCCAACTAAATTTAATAAATTGGTAAACACCGTTGAAGTTGTAGTATTTGACACCTGTGCTTGGTAAGTCTGTAATTGTATTAATTGTGAAGAAGTCTGTCGCCGCAGGAGATGTTGTCATACTTCCTAACACTTTTAAGGTGCCAGTAAATCCGGCAGTGTAAACAGCAATGGTATGTAGTGCATCATTGTTGTTTTGTCCTGGATACCCTTGTATTGTTTCGTTGGAAACATATTTTAAAGGATAAGGATTGTTGCTGGTATTTGCTGAGAAGGATTCTGCAGTTTGACTTGCAACAAATTGCGGAAAGCCACCGTCTAGTATTTCTACTGAACCAGCAGAATTATATCCTGTATCAGCATAGGTTACTTGATATGAAGTGCTTGAACCATCAGTTAGTATTTCTCGCACAGAATAATTATAAAATTTGCTATCAAGACCTAGTAAATCACCATCTGATATGGTCACTGATGCTGTGCCTTTTGTTGCAGTAGATGAACCGTCATCTAAAATGCTTAATGTACGTGTTAAAACTGCTTTTTTGCTTTCAGTATCGATGAGAGCAAACTCAAATGTCTTGCTTGTAACGTCCTGTGCTTTTTGATCTTCGTTTTTAAAGGTGAAAGTGACAGGGTTTGAAACTCCTCTGAATATTTTTAATCTTCTGTCGTACACTTTAGAATTTCTCCCGTGATAACCATTTATATAGGCTATTACCAAATTTGTAAGTAAATACCTTGATACTGTTTGCATATAGCATATTTAACAGTATTTATTGAATAGCATGAATGAAGTTTTTGAAACATTAGGAAAGAAATTTCCCTTTTTATCACTGATACGCAAGGCAGACCTTGAGTTTATTGGAATCATATCTAATCAAGATAGTCAAGTAACTAGTTTCTATGATTACGGTAGAATACTATTGCCCGAGGACAAAATGAAATATTTAAAACTTGGTGAAACTTGGTGGTGGGAGTCCAACAGAAAAATACCAATTAATATATTTTTAAAAGGTGATTGGAAGTATTTTAGATCAACGCTTATAGCAATTTCTACTAAAGATGCAGAAATCGTTCACGGCCCGTGTGTGCGGTTAAGTGATATTGCCAAGAAGAGAGTCAAGAGAAGAACTATCCAACTAGTGAGAAGACCTATTTAATATAACGCAAAAAAAAAGCACGATATCCACCGTGCCATTTTATTTCAACATTTTTCTTTTCCCAAATGGTTTGCCATTCGGGTAAACATTCGCGAACCCATGATTTTATTTCAAATGTTTTGGTCACAGTCAACTTGGAAGGTCTTTTTGTTTTTTTTACTAGATCAAGTTGTCTGGCTAATTCAACGCCATAGTTCCAATCATCAGGTAGTTCTACTGTTGGGAGTTTGTATTTTTTAGTGAGATGTTTTTTCCGGTTGTACACTAAAAGCATATTTACCTTTTGTAATTAAATTCATCTGAACTACAATAGCCTGTGCATATGCAACTGCATGTGATTTTTTAAAGAAGTAACTGCCATCTGTTGGTTTAACCCAAACTTCTTGCATTATGTCATTCCAATTTTTATGCATTAGGCTTCTTTTGGCTGGCCTTATTATAGCCAACACAGCCGCAAGTTGTTCTATATTTTTTGGTTGCAGTTTTGAGACTATACTGAAATGTCCGTTAAGATGAAACAGTTCATCTACAAAACATTGTTCATTAAGCATTTTCCAGTCTGGTTCTTGAATCATAAGTTCAACTAGTTCTTGCTCATTTTTTACATCTTTGTAGATGCTTACATTCAAACAGTCAATTTTAAAATATCCTCTTTCTTCTGCTTTTTTGTAATCTATACTAGAATACCCTGTGACAGGTTCTTTGGGTATGTTGTGAAAGTATACACCTGTTTTGTGTTTTTCTATCTTATCCTCTTTAATGATAGATGCAGGAGTATGTTTAAACAATTTTAATACTTCGTCTCGATCAATAAAATCTATATCTACATCAGGCATTAGTGTAATTTCTTTTTGTTGTGTTTTATAAAATCTTCTTTTGTTCCTGGTTTTAGGATTTCTAAAACTTGTAACATTTTTCTGTAACCGGCAGTGTGCTGTGTTTCGTTTGTCATCTCAGGTAGTATAACTTTTCCAATTGATCCATCTTTCTTTATTACTATTACGCTATCTCCAACTTCCATGTCTAAATGATCATCTATCTCAATATTAAATTTACTCAATGTGTGCCTCCTTGGCTGTTTCTTTTACAAACAAAATATCTGCTGGATAATTTTTAAATTTGTTACTCCAAAATTTTGGATCTATGTAAGTTTGTATCATTTGTAATTGTTCGTCGCTTAATGATTTTAGCATCTTCTTGCCAGCATCACAACCTAGTACCAACCACGGTGATATCTTTCCTGATTGGATATGTTGTACTGCACGACTGGTGTTTACTAATCTAAAATAATCAGACCACTGTACATTTTGTTCTTGTGCCCAATCCATCATAGTGGCTATGGATCTCCTTAGTGCCGCTTCTACAGGTTCAGTTTTTAATGTGTCTTTGAGATATTGTTCATACAAATCATCTCTGCTCCAATGATCCAATTTTATTTTTGACAATATAACATAGTCAATGTATTTTTCAGGATACAACGGGTTGGTATGCATCATGTAACGACCAAATTTAACAAATGCATTGTAGTAAGAACTTTCACAAAATTGGTCATACGTTTTTGATTTTGTTGTTCTTTGGTGTATCTCGTAAAATCTTTGGAAAACAATAAATCCATTCTGTACCCATTTCTCCGATTTTTGTAAGTGTCTTCTTTTAGGTTCACACATATGCACTTGTAGTGTTCGTTCTCTTTGAAAACTTTTATTACAATATGGACAAGTAAAACTATTCATTCTCTAATTCTTTTTTTACTCTTCCTAATCCATGAAAATTTTGTAATAAATTTTTATTATGTTTTAGTATTGGCATCATTTCATTATACATCATTTTTAACTCATTAACATCTTTTTTATGCAACTCCTCTATTATGTCTGCAATTTTTTTTATTTTAGTGTGTGAATTATCATTGTCATATGATTCGTCCCACCATTTATCAAAGGTCTTAAAACCCATAATTTTTAAATAGGCCAATGAGCCATTGTCACCATTTATCACAAAAGGATTGCCATATGCAATAGCCTTGTATGTTTTTTCTGTAATAAAAATACCGCTGTGTTCTTTTTTGGTCTCATTTGACACCCATAAAAAACTATGATCAAATATATGAGTTTCGTCAAAAGTTTTGTCGAAATGAGAATTTATTTTATTGTCAAAATTTATTGGCAGTAGTGATATAAATTTATTTTTATTCTTTTTGAAGTCTTGGAATTGGTCCATGTAAGTGTCAGTATTGACATCATCGTCAATCCAATTTGACTTTTTAGATTCTACAACGTTTTCATAATTTGTGCAACTTATCATGCCCTTGTCTAATAAATTTCTTCTTTGTAGTTCATAGATCATGCCTAGTCTATGATGTGCAACTCTTTTACTTTGGCATAAACATGCAAATGATTTATCAAACTTTTTATTAATCATATGATTCTTAGTGTGTTCTGCTATCTGATGCATAAAGAAATCAAATCCTATGAAGTTGCATTTAACACTGTAACCTTTTTGTTGCAAACTCTTTATCTGAACTGCTTCATTGAATACATGCGGCACCAACCAAGTGATGTTTTCTTCCGCAACACCTCGTTGTGTAAAGTTTCTTATCACCCTGGAGTAAGGTATATCTTTGAAGTCGGGGGTTATATTAAATTTGTTTTCTTGCCAAGCATATGTGTTAAACAAATCCCATTGTTCGGTAACCATTGATATTAATGGCTTAATTTTGGATTGTTGCATTAGCAAGTAAACATCATTTGGAATTTTTTCTAAAACTGGATCAATAGTAAATGGGGTTCTAATAAAAATTGGAAGATATGTAATTTTGTTAGGATCTAACTTTTTGTAGTTTACTCTTGGAATGTCGCTCCAAACATACTGTGAAGCATCTATTAGCTCAGACAGTGAATCAACTAAATTTAAATCAATAAAATTAATTTTTGATTCCATGTGCCTCTAATAATTCTTCTAGTTCTCGATCTGTAATTATTTTATCAAGTGTTTCTAAATCTGTTTCTTTAGCATTAGGAAAAAGTGTTTGCAGTTGTTTTAAACTTTTGTTTGGCACACGTTTCATCGGTTTTATCCACGGATGAAATTGTTGTTTTAATCCTCCACACATGGCTGTTAATATCCAGCACAACTTTTTATGTTTACTAGACAATGTGAATAGATGTTTGTTAACACACTCGTTGATCATTTCAACATAGTGTTCTTGATAAAATTTGTCTCCGGTCACACTAGATGCATATCTCATTATCATGTAAGGACTGTATAACGATCTTTCTTTATCATCGATCCTATCAAAATAATCTTTGTTTCTGTAGTCAACGGCTTTGAGTCCATTACGCAGTTCGAAAAATTTTCTAGTAGTAGTTTTTGGTTTTGGTTTCTTCATATATCAGTCTAAATTTTGTTGCATGTTTGTAGTCTTTAAATTGTATTTTTACATATTGGTGTAAAAACTGTATTCCTCTTAATTCAATATTATACTCTTTGATCAAATCAAGCAAGTTTGGAAAAAAGTCTTTAACCATCCACACAGGTTCTTTTTTGTTTTGATTACCAACTGGCATCATCATGACAGGTGCTTTTATTTTTACAAAACTACTGTTTATTTTTTTTTTAGAAGCATTGGCCATAATCTAATTGTTCGCATTGTCTAGATATGTCTTTAACAAAATATGCACACTGTGGATTCTTTCCATCAGTTAAAGGAATCGCTAGTAGTTGACCTGATTTTATTTTTGGAAAATACCATTTTACTTCTGTATAGATATCTACGATGTCTATTTGTGCAAACTCAGGCATTCCGCCTGTAAGTGGATTAAAAAGAAAAGCATCAAAGCCTCGATCATTTAAACTTGTTATAGGCATTACGTGTAGTTCTCCTTGTTCTGCTTCTCCTATAACCATTTTCCAATCTAGTGGAACATTGACTTTGTAGTTCCCTATTTGCAATACTGCCGCTGGTGCGTTGAAACTTTCTAAAAATATTAATGGTATGTAAAAATAATCTGGATTGGTTGGATCTGAATTGTCCAATACAGCAAACCTCATTTTTTCATCTACAAACTCGGGTATTTTTTCTAGTTTGTATGTTTCATTATCAAGTGAAAGAATTTTCATAATTTATCTTTTCTATATTATACGGGTAATTTGCCTCTTTGTAAAACTTTTTTCTTTGTGTTAAATGCCTTTTGGCAAATTTACAACTACTTGTGATATCCCATATTTCTACGTGATCTTTGTCTTTTGCCTTCCTAATCCCTCTGCCGATTGATTGTATCACTCTCACAAATGATTTTCCTGCTTCTATGAGAACAAGATTAAAAATCCTAGGAATATTAATGCCAACACTGGCAACTCCATATGTGGCAATAATAACTTTATTTTTTGAAAGTTTAACTTCATCATATTGTTCCTTTCTATCTAAGTTTTTTGTTGATCCTGATATAAAAACTGATCCGGTTATTTTCTTATTAAGTATTTCACCTGCACTTATTCTGTCTACAAGTATTAGAGTGTTTCCGGAACTTGCAATAGTGTTTATCGTTTTAGCCACATAGGTCATACGTTTGTCGTCTGTGGTTAACCATTTAAGTTCTTCTGGATAATTGCTAAACTGTTTTGTTTCCAAAGTCTGTAAAATATTCACATTACAATTTGCTAACACACCTTTGTCTTGCAAGGTGCTAGCCGCTATTTTGTTTACAACTTCTCCAATGGAACATTTGATTCCCATAAATTCATATTCTGCTTTTGGCACAGTCCCAGTCAATCCCCAACGTATGCCACAGTGTGCAAAAGGACCGGTCAACAATCTTTTTAAAACATCTGCTTTGGCCATGTGTACTTCGTCAATTATAATTGTGTTGATGCCTTGTATGGCTTCTTTGAATTCTGCCGAATGTTCGTCCTTGCTTCTTTTTTCTAGTATGTTCAATGATTGCCAGGTGGCTATTGTGTTGTATCTGCCAACTTCTTTTCTGTCACCGTAGTAGACTCCTGTATCCAAATTACAAGCCAAGAAGTCTTCTTCAGTCTGTGTTACTAGACTTTTGTTTGGAACTATTGTCAGTGTTCTGCCGTATGGTTCGACCAGTTGGCACAGTGCCGCAGTAATAATGGTCTTACCTGCACCAGTGGCGATCTCTTGTATGCATTGTGGGTTTTCTATAAACTTGTTTATAGTTTCCACTTGATAATCTCTCAATACAATTGGTTGTCCTGCACAAGGATGTCCTGCAGGCCAGTTGATATCACTTAGATAATTTTTATCAATTGACTTAAACTCAAAATTATGAGGTTGTCTTTGATCTTCAAAGTCAACATACACCCCACCTTCTTCTAAAATAGGTAAAACTTTATCAACCATGCTCAAGTAAGTTGTGCCACCCAAACCAAAAAAAGCAATTTTGCCGTCCCATCTTCCAAGTTTTACTGCTGGCAAATGTCTTGCATATGGAATTTCATATTTGAATTTATTGTGTAGACGTTGTCGCCATTTGAGATCCAAATTTTCAAATTTAACGTTTACTTCGTCTTTTATTATTAGTTTACATGAACTCATAGTTTTTTTATAGCCCGACTCTGCCACTCATAACTTGTCGGTTGTGCATCACTATAATACAACTTTTTTGGTAGTTTATCAAGTAGTCTTTTGATATTTTCTCCACCAGTGGCATAGTAACCACCACCAATTGCAACTACTCCACAGCCAAATTTTATATTTGCTCTCATTAATGATCTGGGAAGTCTATTTCTAACAAAATAAACCATTGTGTTTTTATCTATGTGTTTGAAATTTTTGCTTTCTTGATACAAGTCGTATGCTCTTTGGAAATCTTCTACTGAAAATTTAGGAGTTCGGTCAAAATTACGCAACCATTTTTCATCAGGATTCATGTCTTTAAATTCTTTTGGCTCTTTTAGTTCAAATCCCCAACTTATGTTTTTATGCCTGTCTATTCCTTGTCGTTCGAACGCCTTTATCCAATCTTTTAAATCGTTGACTTCGTCACAATTGTCAGTGATTTCTCCAGTTACTGGCATTAGTATTGGAAAGCAGTCTAATTCCTTTAATCCAATTAACAACTCATCTTTGTTGAAACTTGCTTTGTCTACCCAAAAACTTGTATTGTGGTTATGGGCAATACGTTTTCCTACTTCGCTGTATGCTTTTACTTTTAATTTTTTTTGATTAATTGCAAAGTTTTTAAGTTTATCTAATTGTACAAGCAGTTTTTTGTTTGTAATATTTTTTTGCCAATAATTAAGAAACGACTCAGAAACATTTTTAAAGGTCATATTTTCTTTATGTATGTAGGCAGATGGCTGTTTAGTTTGACACTTTATTTTTTTAATTTCTTCATATTCATCTAGTAATTGTTCTGATGCAAAACTAAAATTATATCTAATGGCTATCATTGTCATGTAGTAAGTTGTTACTTCTGTTTTTTTAATCGTCCAAATCTTACTTTCCCCTGAGAACAACATATATCCTTGAGGCAATCTTTTTTTGTCTTTACAACATCTTATTAGTTTTACAATTTTTTCAATAAAAGGAAACTTCATTGTAATGATTTCTTCACTTTGTCCGTCTTCAAATATCTCTTCACCTATTTCAATAATTTTTTCTGCATGTATAATTCTAAAAGGGTTTTCATAAACAGGATTTGTTATAAGGTCTCTTACTTTCAATCCATATTTCTCAAATTTTGTACTATATCTTTTACAAATACTCAAGGCTAAATTTGCTTGTTTCTCAGTCCATGCATATTGAGATTCAGCAAGTGAAACTACTGTGCTTCTATCTTTTGGATGATGTAAATGCTTAATGCCATCTACTCCTATCCAAGCCCATTCATTATATGCTAATATTTTCATTAGTTCATCTATTGTTTTAGGTTGTTTTATGGGTGTATTTGACATATTCTACAGTTATATTAAACTCCGTTATTTTGATAATTATTAGTATAGCACAATTGGTAAATTTGTCAATAGATATGAAAAAAAAGATTAAAAATACACGCAAGTCAATCAGATTAAGGGTAAAAAATGCCCTCAAAAGACGGCAACACATAAAGGTGTACAGACCAACTTTACCAGTGACACAGAGCTGGTTTAGAACCCTTAACAGAGGTCTTTTCAATGGTAGACTAGTTGAACCTGATATGTATGTTAAGAGACTAGTAGGTGATTGGGGTAGATGCATAGCAAATTGGGACAATAGAAAATGCAGAGCAGGCACCTACGATCAAAATGTAATACCATATCAAAAAGTTGATATTGAATATAAAATAGAACTGCATTGTATTTTTCCTAAATGGAAAGATTTTATTGAGACACTAGCACATGAAATGGTGCACTTGTATCAAATGCAAATTATGGAAGATCCATATTCAAATCATAATAATAACTTTTACAGTTTTAGGACCAAGTTTAAGACTTACGGTCTAACACTTTACCGTTAAATTCTTTATAACTCATTAGTGTAGTATTTTTAAGATCAACACCGGTCTGTAAATTGTGTAGATATTCGGGTGGATTGTCATGCACAATGGTAAAATTGCAATAAGGTCGTTTTTTTATTATGTGTCTTAATTGTGTTAGCCATACATCAAAAATTTGATCGCTATGTCTTTCACCATAGTTCTCAGAATCTTGATAGATGTTATTCAATTGATTCTTTCCGTATTCTCTAAAATCAAATCCTATAAGATAAATTTGTTTGTGCCCGTGTACAGTGGCAGTCCAAATTGCTTGATTGCCTGATATGTATCCAGGATTGTTTGGTATAAGATTAAGTCCCTTATTTCTGTTAACTTCTAGACTTGGTGCATAACACACACAGTCTTTCCACATTTCGCTTTTAGATATTTCACGTGAGATGTTGGCGTCTACACTAAAAATAAAGTTAGGAGTAAAATCTCTGTACAAGGCATTACAACCATATGTTTGGCCTGTGGCATTCAACGTTGACAAGTCAAAATGTTTTCTACTGGGACCGTTGCCAATGATGTATGCATTACCTTTTGCTACTGCGTTAACTTTATCTTTGTAGTATTCTTTTTCAACAATTCTTTTGCCTTTACGAATAGTGATTTTTTTTATAATAGTTTCTCCTGTGTATGGTGTCCAATCTATTGGTTTAATTTCTGTCATGCTATTCTTTAGGTATATAATTTAAATTTAACACTGCTCTGTAAGGTTGTTTACAAGAGTTAGTTGTGCCGGCGTGTGGCATTGTGGCATCAAACAGCACTAGTCTATTTGCAACACTTGTGATTTTTTCTCCACTTTCAAATTTAGTATAGCCGTTATTTGTATTCAAATATAAAACTGCTGTTTTACTTTTATCAGCAGGTTTTTCTATATCTATGTGCATTCCATGTTCTTGTATTTTTTCTGTCCTATATAATAAATTAAATTTTGCTCTTACAATCTCTTTTATGTTCAATTTATCTTTAAAGATATCTAGTCCTCCTAATGTAAAAGAACTTTGAAATTTTTTATCTTTGTACATCAGATGGGTAAACTGTACATAGCCATCGCCGGCATAACTTACACTATGATTTAAATACCATGGAAACTGTCCCCATTTTAAAACTATGTATTCTAGATCACTAAAGTCGTCTTTACTTAAAAAATTATCTTTAATTTCTAACATTATATTTTTTTACCAGTTGGTTTCTAATTCTCTCCCAAGGAACTCCTTGTTTTATTTCGTCAATCCACCATTCGGTGTGACACAGTTTGTGAGCCCACTCTTCTCGATTTGGCGTTTTTGGGTTTGTCATATTTGTGTAATTATTATTAGCCACATCATAACTTAGACTTGACGGAGACGTAAAAACAGGAATGCCATTAAACACAGCCTCCATTGCTGGATTACTACTATGATTTACAACTGCAAATGCATTATCTAATTGTTTAACAAAATCTGTATCGTCATAGGTATTTGGATTTCTTCTAGGAATTTGTGTTTGTACCCCTGCCATTTTTACACTAATCATATTACGTGGATGAGGTCTAATTATTATGTTTTTGTCAGTGTGTTTTTTTATTTGTGCTACTTGTTCTAATAACCAAGCATTCATGTCTGGAAGATTTTTCCATTGTTCACTGCTGTCATGTTGTCCACAAACAATTATATTTTTTCCAGTGCGTTTCCATGGCTTTAGTTTAATATCAAATTTTTTCCATCTGTCAAGACTGTATTCGTCATTGGCAAAATCAGCGTCTCTGTTAATTCCGTTGATACCTATTTTCCAAGTGGTGTTTCTTTTAATGCCACCAACTTCTAAAACTACCACTGGTTTTTTAAGTGCTTGAAATTCTTTCCAAACTTTTAAATTATTACGCATACGTCCTTGCCATAACACTGACCAAATTACAGCAACATCTGTATCGTGGTCCCACTTATCGATTTGGAAATTTTCTTTTTTGTTTTTAAGATGTTCAATTAAAGCATCAAAGACTGGCTTTGAATTCAAACTGCCGTAGGATGGAAATACACTTATTTTCATCTTGATTAATTTCCTTGTTTGCCCTTTGCAACTTTGTTTACAATGTCTTCTGCTTGTTTTGGATCAAATTTTATGCCACCAAACGGATCATAATTTTCTACGTTTTTCCAGTAGTCTTGCTTTCTTTCAGTGCGTAAATCTGTACTCGAACTCTTTCCTTTAATTTTTCTTTTGCCTTTCATGTGATCAATATATTCTCCTAGAACACTGTTTATAAAAATATGATGTCCTTTGGCTCCAGCACCTTTGCCAATATCAACACCATCATTAGGTGCAATTCTTTTTAATATTTGCCAAAATAGATAACTGTCATGCCATTCTAGTTCATTAAAAATAGTATCTTTATTGTATAAATCTGTCCATGCTTTCATGAAGTCTGTTATTTTTGGATGCTTTTTATTGTAACACACCCAACCACACTCTGGATATTTTTCGCCTCTGCCTAAAAAATTTACAAGTTTATCGTTAGGTAGTAAATCGGTTACAAAGTCAGTAGTTATTTTTCTAAAAGTATATGTGTCAGCATCTAGCCAAAGAACATAATCTGCATCAATCGTTTTTATCGCATGATCAACTGCAAAAGTTTTATGACTAAATCTCACAGCGTCCCAAAGATAACTGCCTTTGCCTCTGTCATTTTTTCCTGCTTTAGGATCTCGTCTCACACCACCTGGAATCTCTTGAAGTTCACCGTTGGCTACTGGATCGTTTTTGTGTTTGGTTTTAAATTTGACAAGTTCGGGATTTGCTTTTTCAATGTCAATGTATTGTATTTTTTCATGTACTAGATCTGGTTGCGTGCCTTCATGGTAGGCATACAATTTGACATTGTTTGGCCAAAATTTAATATGGCTCTCCAACATTCTTTTAGCATATGCCTGCCATCTGTTGGGAGGAAATGTTGTTATTACTGCAAGTGTTGTCATTATAATCCTAATTTCTGTTTAAATCTTTTATAAACTGTGCCGTCTCTTATTTCTTTAATACTCCACATTTTGTAACCTAGGTCATTGACCCACTGCGTTCTATCAGGCATGTTTGGAGTTTCAATCTTAGTCAAATCAGTATTTGCTACAGGCCAACAAATTGCAAGATCACTAGTACAAAATGTAGGAATCCCTCTAATGCAGGAGTCAGTTGATGCAGTTGAGTTGTGAGTTACAACAGCATGACAATTAGTAATTGCTTCTTGAAAATGAAATCTATAATGCTTTTTCTGATCACCTTCGAAATGTCTCTGAGGTATTTCAAGTTTAACATCATTTGGAAACTCTTTCCTTCTTTGGTGCATTACGTCTGCATGATTAGGATGTGGCCTTACAATAAATTTTCTTTTGGTCAACGGTCTCAGTTTTTTATATACATTGTTGAACCATTCTAATGGGTCTAGTTCATTCATGCTCCAGTTGTCTTTGGGCTGTAACACAAATAAAATAGGATCTTCTGGATTAGATTTACGCCATGGCTCATATTTTACTTTAAACTTTTCTTTCATCATTTCCCATCTATCACTTGGACTATTGTCAGAAAGAAAGTTACCGTTGTTCATTGGTGTGTACAAGGCCACTCGAAAATGATGATCCTTTGAAGTTGACACATTACCAAAACTTGATAACACTCCTCCGTCAAATGTTATTAAAGGAATTTTTTTTGCACGACATTTGTCAGCAAGTTCTCGTCTTCTGCCTTTGGTATGGTGCATTTGTTTGTCTCCACCATAGCCAAACATTGCGGCCATTAGTTCTGTTGGTTCCATTTCTCCTGCTACTGTTGGCCCAGACCTATTTTCGTTAACCATTATAGGTTCGTCACCGGCCGCTTTTATACCTTCTGCCAAATGGTACAGCAATTCATAACTGTTTCCTCTTCTTCTATCTTTGACTGTTCTTCTAAATATCTGTACTTTCATTTTTTATAAATCCTAGTTCTAACATTGGTTTTAATCTTTTCCTGTTTATTACAACTTTGTAGTTACTTTTGAAGTTGGCACATACTTCTTTGATCTGCTCAAAGTTCTTTTCATAATTGTCATTAAGTCCTAATTCTATTTCTGTCACCCAGTATTTGAATTGAATATTTTTTTCTAGTAATTCGTTTGCAAAGTTATACCAGTGTCCTTCTATATCTGTTTTTATTATATCTACAGAATCCCAATTGTGTTCTTGCATTATTGTTTCTATATTTTTAAATTGAACTTTAGTAGATAATCTAGTACCATCGGGATTAAATGCACTAAAACTTTTCCATTGCTGTT
>Ga0181404_1000021_pt1 | contig 41056 bp, 39 predicted proteins | sample 27SPOviralmetaG_FD_130133 | JGI IMG/M metagenome (GOLD analysis project Ga0181404, IMG submission 130133) | Marine viral communities from the oligotrophic San Pedro Time Series (SPOT) site, San Pedro Channel, CA, USA - 27 SPOT_SRF_2011-10-25 | ecosystem: Environmental > Aquatic > Marine > Strait... | reverse complement strand
GTTTGCAAGTATAGCTATGTTTACACTTGGATTAAATAGTGCATAGTGCAATAGATAAGAAATCATAACAGTAGATTTACCAGACTGTCTGGGTAGTTTACATATAGTAAAACGATTGTTGTGAAATGTACCAACCATTTCTTTTTGAAAGTTGTACATATTAAATGGTACAAGACCTTCATCAAGAGAAACAATACGCATATATGTTTCTATAAAGTATACTGGATCCTGCATACACTTTGCGTATTCGGCAACCTGCTCCTCAGTGTACTCAAAGGGAACATTAGTCTTTTTTAAATTAGGATTTCCTAAATATTGATTATCACTTGCCTTTGTTGTCGACATCATCTATCTCTTGAAGTTTGCCTTTTAATATCTTTTGTAATTCTTTTGTACTACCTACAAACAATGCGTTGGTCACATTCTGTGGTGCATCTTTAGGAACTTCTTTTAACTTCTTCATTTTAGTTTGAAGGTCGCCAAGTTTTTCAGTTACCTCAGCAACTTGTTTAATAAGTTGACCAGCAACTTCATAAGATCTTGGATGTTCAGACTCACGAGCGAGATCTAGTATACCTTCGATAGCATCCGAACCTCGTTCAATTAAATTATAAAAATTTTCTCTTTGATATTTGTAGTCAGCATCCATATCTTCCAAGTTTTCTTTAGGTCTTGGAACAACAGGTATGGTTTCATCTTTTGTGATTAACTCTGACTTGTCATCAATATTCAATGCTTCATTTAATATATCTTTAGTGCTCATAATGTGTCCTATTTGTCAGTGCCACTTTCCTCATCAAAGTTTTTAGCATCTTCAAAGAAAGATACTGTTTCATTAAATCCGAAGTCATCATCGGCATCAGCAGTTGTTGGCGAAGGTGTAACAGAATACCTTTGTTCTCTTTTCGGAGCAGTATCAGGTAAATCTGTATATTGGTCGACTTGAACAGTTTTAATAACCTTGCTAGAGGTAACTGGTCCATATAGAAAGAATTTAGTAGTAAAGTCTAATGTGTATATAATTGCTCTTCTTTCACCATAATCGCCTTTGTAACTATCTTCATAGTCAATACCATTTAATACAATAGGAATATCTCTTGCGACACCCATATCTGCCATATCATTAATTGTTAATGTATAGTCTGGTTGAAAGAATGGTAATACTTGTTCAACTATTTGTAATGCATCATCAGATTGTTTTGCCATAGCATATAATTGTATGTTTAAATTATAAGGAACTGGCATATATTGTGTATCTAATTTACTAGAATCGCTTGAACTTGATTTTACTTTTTTAAACTTTTGTACACGATTTAACTTTCTAGTAGGATCGTATTGTAAGTTTTGTATTTCAAATCCTAATCTAGGAAGTGTAATAGCAACCTTGCTATCTAAATTAGCATCTTGGTCTAACCTTCCTAACCATTTTTGTTTTGGTCCATATGCTAATGGCACCTTCATAGATTGTGTAACTCTTCCACTACTATTTTTCTTCACGATGTGCAAGTCATTAAATAGTGTACCAAATGCCACTACAATATTTCTTACTGTTTCGTGATAAAATTGTCTATTACCTAACATTATTCATTTACTCCTGGATCTCCGAATGGGTTAGACTCTGTAAAGTCTAATACATTATCATCTTGTGTATCAAATATAGCATTCTGTGCAGACTTATCGTTTACACCATCTCCTACTATATAGTCTTCTTGTATCAAGTAATCAGAATCATCTGCGTCAGTATCATTTTCAAGTAATATACTTTCACCAACTGAAGTAGAGTCATTTTCCATAGTGATGTTATCACCATCAGTTTCTTCTAATAATACACCATAACTTCCTTGAGCATGTTGTATTGTAATATTTTCGTTTTGAGCAGTTGATTGCTCCATAGTAAATTGATGTTGCATAGAGTCTATGCTTAACGCATCATCTATACCATCTATTTCACTAATACCAGTATCAAAGTCTTCAGAACCATATTCAAATGTTCTACACTTGAGTTTATATGTTGGTAAATTATGGACTTGATAAAAAGGATCGTCATGGTCTACGAAACCTATTTCGAATAATCTTTTACCTTTAGGGAAATAAATTAAATCTCCTTCATTTGGTCTAGTGCTTGTGGTAAGGTTTGAGTCTTGTGATACAAACTGTTCCCATCTTCTTCTTGAAACTATAAATGTTGTTTCATCTCTTATTTCTAAACCAAACTGAGACATCAGTTCTTTTTGCCCTTCGTAACCATCTACATTCTCAATATACATTTCTATCAAGTATGCATCATCGAAAGTTGAGAAATCTTCTTCACCTAAAATAGAATCTTTTGAAGCAATGTTACGAGGAATATAGTATACATCTTGACCATATATACGAAGTTGCTCTATAATTAAATCTTCATAGAGTTCTTGTTCTCTAACAGTTCCTGTGTCAAAATATACATTTGTTGGCATTGCCTTATCCTATTTGATACATAGGAGGCAACTCATAAGCAAGTTGTATCTGTTCTTCCAGTTTTTGAATCTCTTCTGTTGCTTGTTGGTATATTTGTTCACCATTCATTTGTACACCACCCAGCATCTGGATTCCTTGAAACTTGGAAAGGTTTGCTCCCCATTGCCTTTTAATTAATTGAGTACAATATTTCTTTAAGAAAATGTCATCCCAAATATCAGTATATGTATCAGGATCTACTTTTCTAAAACACTCAATAACGATAAAGTCATCTTCCGCCACATCGTTCGCCCAATCCATATCAATGTATAATCTGTCTTGGTGTTGATTGAAACGAAGTGGTTTTTCACCTACTAATAAATGTGATAGGTGGTCTAAATGACTCATTGTCATTTCATAATGAACAAGTGATGTTGATGAGAAATCGTATAAATCATTTAATCTTAATTGATAACGCATATCAAACATATTGTTAGTTGACGAGTCATCAAATGGAAATACTTGAACTATAGAAACTACAGGGGAAGGAATAGGAATAAATCCTTTGCCTTCTAACCAATTAGCAGTAATGCTATTATCAGCAGTGTCTGTTGCTGTTGTAGTAGCATTAGTTGCTGCTCTAGCAATTTCTGCAGCAGTTATTTTATGTTTAAGAAACATTCTTTCAATACCATCATAATGATATTGAGCAAAATATTGTAATCCTTCATCTATACGATCGTCTACTTGGTCGGGATCGACATTAATTTCTATTACAGGTTTACCTAATGCTCTTAAACAGTATTCTTTAAATGTTGATTTTGTACTTGGGATTGCCATTTAATTATCCTATGAGTATGTTCCGCCATCTACAGTGGTTACTGTAACAGCACCAGAACTAACAGTGAAATTATCACTACTAAATGATGCTACACCTTTATTAGATGTTGTTGCTAATTCACCAGCAATTGTTATTGTACCACCACTTTCTGTTGCATCTATACCTTCACCAGAAGCAAAAGTTATTGTTGTTCCTAATGCTCTTGCAGTAGTATTAGATCCATCACTTACAGTGATAGAACTATTTGCTAACGAAGCATTAGCAATGTTTGTTAAAGTATTATCTGGACCATTGATTGTTTTGTTTGTAAGTGTATCAGTTGTTGCTTTACCAACAAGTGTGTCTGCAGCAGCAGGTAATACTACTGTAACATCACCAGTAGATGCTGGACCAATTAATGTTACTTTGTTTGTACCATTATCTGAATCTTCAAAGAACTCTAAGAAACCAGCACTAGTAGCACCATTCTTTAACTGTATTCCAGCATTAGCAATAGGTGTAGTAAGTGTTGGTGTAGTTAGTGTCTTGTTTGTTAAAGTCTGACTAGCAGAAACAGAAACAATGTCAGCACCACCTAATGTAGCAGTTGTTGCTTCTAAGTTAGCAACAAGTGTACCAGTTGTAATAGATAAGTTACCTGTTGTAGCACCAGTAAATGTACCAGTACCAACTATAAATTTATCAGCACTTTCATCAAAACCTATAAATGCATTTGCTGCACTACCTCTTTCTATTACGATACCAGCATCATGTGATGGAGTACCTGTTGTTCCGTTTGCTAACTCAATCAATGTGTCAGTTAAAACTTTGTTTGTTGTAGCAATAGTTGTAGTATCACCATTAACAGTGAAATCTCCTGTTACAACTAAATCATTTCCGATTGTAACATCATTTGGCAAACCAACTGTAATTGTACCAGAACTTTCTGCTACTGTAACCTCATTAGCAGTACCAGAGAAAGTAATTGTTCCACCCAAAGCAGTAGCAGTAGTATTAGATCCATCACTTACAGTGATAGAACTGTTAGCAAGTTTTGAGTTTGCTATTGAACCTGCTAATTCAGCATTAGCAACACCACCATCTTTAATAGTTACTGCACCTGACGATACAGCAAAATTATCACTACTAAATGAAGCAACACCTTTATTTGATGTAGTTGCGTCTTCACCTGAATATGTTATTGTACCTGAACTTTCGCCTACATCCATACCCTCACCTGCTGCGAATGTTATAGTACCACCCAAAGCAGTAGCAGTTGTAGTAGATCCATCACTTACAGTGATAGAACTATTTGCTAATGAAGCATTAGCAATGTTAGATAATGTGTTATTACTAGCATTAATAGTTTTGTTTGTTAATGTATCAGTTGTTGCTTTACCTACTAATGTATCTGCAGCAGCAGGTAATGTTACTGTAACATCTGCTGTCGATGCTGGACCAATTAATGTTACTTTGTTAGTTCCGTTATTAGTACCCTCTAAGAATTCTATTTTACCAGCAGTTGTAGCAGTAGGTGTTAATATAGGATTAGTTATAGTTTTGTTTGAAAGTACCTGTGCTCCACCAAGTGTAGCAACTGTACTATCAATAGCAAATGATATTTGGTCGTCAGATACTGTAGTGTCAATACCAGTACCACCATCAAAAGTTAAAGTTCCACCTGTACTAAATGTGTCATTAGAACCACTATCCGCAGATAGTGTAAACGAACTAGATGCTGCTGCTTCTAAACTAATTGATGTTGAACTGTGGTCGTACACTAAAACATAATTGTCTTGTCCTGACCCAACAGTTTGGTCTGCATTAAATTCAAAGTTACCAACTTTAACATTACCAGTACCATTTGGGTCTATTATAATGTCACCATTTGAGTTTGTAGAAGAAATAGTATTAGCATCGATAGTAATATTATCTACAAGTAACTCATTAAGTTTTTTATTTGAGTCTACAAGTAATGCTTTACTAGCAGTTACAGTTCCTAAAGTGTGATCCATTAAATCAGTGTAATATTTTCCACCAACTTTTAATGGAGTGTTGCTGTTTGATGTAGGATCCCCTATGAATAGACGACCACCATTACCACCAGCATCTGTATCTGCTGCTGATGTGTCATATATGTAAGCAAGTTCACCCTGTTCCAGTGTAGAAGGAAGATTTGCTGTAGTTGTTCTTTTTACTTGAATGGTTGTTGCCATATTCTTTTATTCCTTTAAAATATTCCACCAGTAATTCTAAGAGTACCTGATGTAGTATCTATTTCGTTCACTGCAGTAAACTTTCCTGTAGATGATTTATATTGTATTAATGCTCCATCAGCGAGACCTGTAGTATTCACATCACTAAGTGCTGCGAATGAAGTTGCTGCTTCTCCAGTGTCACCTTTTGGACCTTGTATTGTAACTCTTGTTACAGCAGCAGTTTTGCCCTCTGAAATAGAACCTTGAATTGTAGTACCACTATTTAATGTTGCAGTAATAGACATTTCTTAACTCCTTGATACACTTGGACTTATAGTAGCAATGCCTTCTAAAACTCTGGTCTTATCGCCACTACCATCTGTAATTAATAAGTCATAAACATAACGACCTTGCTCTAAAGCAGTCGTTTGTACATCTGTAAGAGAAATAGTTATTTTTCCTGTAGTTCTGTCTGTCGCAAATGCTGATGTAAATGAAGTCGCTGATGTCGAATCATATGTTTTCCTAATCATTGCTAAAGCAGTGTAATTAGTTAAGTCTAAAGCAGATCCAGCAGAATCTGACACAGTGACTGTAGTTGAAAAATCTGCACCTTGATCGATGAAGATGTTAGAAATTGCTGCCATTTACCTCAATTCTCCAATTAGATGTATTAACACATCTATTTATAAAAGAATTAGTATTGACTTTAAGAAATAATAATGCGAACTAGACCCACAATGTCTATAACAACTAAGGCGAGATAGTTTGCTAGCATACCAAATGAACCTCTTGTCCATGCTGACCAAGTGTACATTAAGCAACCTGAGATCCAAACTATGTATAATTCTAGTAATGGTGGATTGGGTACAGTTAATGCCATGACAATAGAGCATCCGATACTAAGTGCCCAAGCGACAACTTCAACTATAAATCTAAATGAATTAGTTTGATAGTCTGCTGATATCCATTCTAGTGTGGCATAAATTTTCTGCATAATAAATAGTTACCTGACGATTTTATAGTATTATACTCGACTTGAATAGAAATGTCAAATAATTTAGAAGTATATGTTTCGTATAGGTTGATAATTCCGTTTCAGTATAGTATTATAATAAATAGTATTATCTTGCTTTATTTAGTATAGGTAATGTATAGATAAATCTATACGGAATCTATTGACAAAACTAAGTAAATAGAGTATAATCATGGAAGTAAATTAAACAAAGGAGTTTAGTAAAATGAAGAAATTTTTAATCAATATTCGTTACTTACTAGCACCTCTATTCATACTTGCAGCAGTTGCTGGTGTGTACGCAGGTGGTCCATTTGTATGGACAGGAGTTGTTCTTCTAGGCATGGGAATTGTTGTTGACACATTAGTGAAAACAAGAACTCCAGGTGCAGGTTTCGATGAAAACGGAGATACAAATGGTGTACCATTGTTCCAAAATGCAGTAATGTATACAATGTTACCAGTGTTTGTATTACTTCAAGCAGTATTAGCATGGAGAATCTGGCAATACACAGGTGGTGCTGTAGACGCATTAACAACTTCACAGTTGATTGGTGCTACAATGTCTTCAGGTATTTTCTTGGGTATCGGAATTATCTATGGTCATGAACTTGCTCATACTAAAGGATTTAGTTTCATAATTGCTCGTTGGATGATGGCATTGTCTGCTAAAGCACACTTCTGTTATGCTCATGTATACAATCACCATTTAGAACTAGCACATGAAGACGATCCAGCAACAGCACCAAGAGGTCGTAGTTTGTGGGCACATTTCCCCAAATCAGGTTTAGGACAATCTAAGTTCTTATTCTTAATGGAGAAATCAAGACTAAACAGACTTGGTGTACCTTTCCTAACATGGCAAAACAGATGGTTAAGAGGTTATGCTATGGCATTACCAACAATCGGATTATTCTGGTTCGCAGGTGGTTGGGTAGGAATAGCATGTTTGTTTGGAATGTGGATGATATCCAACTTCGAGTTAGAAACACTTAACTACTTGGAGCACTATGGATTAATCCGTGAGAAAGGTCAACCTATTGACTACAGACATTCATGGGATACAAACAGTGCTTTCACAAGTTGGTTCTTTATTGAGATTGGTCGTCAAGGTGACCACCACGATCGTGGAGAAACACACTTCTGGGAGTTAGATGAAGTAGGTGCACCAAATACTGGTCACGGATACTTTACATTGTTCGCAATTGCTTTATTCCCACCTCTATGGAGAAAGTTTATTGAACCATATCTAGAAGATATCGATAAGCATGATTCAACAGAAGGTGAGCAGAAGATAGCAAGAGAGATGAATAAGGTAGCAGGTTATCAAACCATATAAGTTATCATAATCATTTTTAAATCAAGGGAGTCTATTCAGACTCCCTTTTTTTTATTCTAAAATTACTTTTAACATATCCTTCAGGTTTTTCTTCCCAAAAGTTTACAGAAAGAGCATATCTATCACCTAATGTTACAGGCAATACTTGATGCTGTATAATTGAATTGAAATATATTAGTCTGTTGTATTTTGGTTCGTATTGAGACATATCTTCAAACATTAGATTGCCACCTTTAACAAAATGTGGATATCCATAAAACACTGTACTTAATGAAGCAGGTTTCTTTACTCCTGTTCTTTTTTGTAATGTCTCATCTAAGTCTTGATGTGGTGGTAAGTTATTCGTAGAGTTTGAAGAAATCTTAACTCTCCAATATTCATATCCAGCATATCTATGAAATGTATCTTTAAATGTTTTTCTATATTCTTTGTATACTATTCTTTCAAATATATTTGTAGGTCTGTTACTTAAACTCACCCACTTCATATCTTGTTTGTGTAATAAGTCCCAAAGATTAACATTGTTTAATTCTTCTAGATAATTAGCATCTAGAAAATTGTCAATTGTATTAATCACCATATCCCAAATTTATAGTAAGTGAAAGTCGTTTACCATCTGACTTGTAAACTTCATGCCATGCTTGAGCAGGAACGAGTATAATTTCTTGTTCATGTAACTTATACCTTTGGTCATCTACAGTCCAATAGTTTGTACCATAGATTTGTTTTGATATAGCACTATACCCATGATTATGTAAATTGAAACTAGGATGAACATCTTTTTTACCATTACCAAAATAGAAATTACCTCGTATGTTACCTATACCAGTTCTATCTATAAGTTCCTCCTCAAGAGTCCTGAGTTCCTCTGTAAGGTCTAATATATCTGCCAATAATACAGTGTAACCCTTATCATAAAACGACTTCATTTTATCGAAATCAAGGAATCCAGTTCCGTCATTTACATAACTATGCTTCTCTCCATACATAGATATTATTTCAACAGTAGGTTGTTGGTCAGGTGCAGTAGGATGTACGAATGGCCATCTCCTTTTCATTCTCAGTATATCAAACATTTGTTCTTCAGTTATATTAATCTGAAAGTCTTGAACAAACTGACACAGTTCTTTTTCTTTTTTCTTAAATAGTTTTTGATACATTATTTAACAAAGTCCTTGTTCATTCCTAACATAGGTCTGCTATCTAAATGCAGATTTACATTATCTTCTTTATTTTCAACCCAATGTAAAAATACTTGTGCGTGGTCTACTCCTCTAAATGGTTCTCTCCAATGTTCAATCTTAGTTCCTTTATATAAACATAATTGTCCTGGAGTTAATTGTACAGGAGTTCCTTTCGTATTCTTTCTGCCACTCTTATCACCAAAGAATATTGGCCAGCAATATGTGTCCTTTAATTTATCACCATGCATGTTAGATAAGTCATATCCTAAACAAAGTGTCCCACTTACAATACACTCGCTCCTATCAATATGTCTTTCCATTTCAGTGCCTTCTGTATACATTCTAGACCAACTATATGTTGGAATAAGTTTCATACCCATATGTTCTTGGACCATTGGTGTTGCTAATGCTAAGACAGTTTCAATAACTGGTTCAGCATATTTGTTCCAAACCTTTTTATTTAAACAATTACTATCACTAAACTCACCATAATGTACTTGTTCATCATCAAATAAATCTGGTTCTATTTCTTGAACATATTTTGCTTTTTGGGCAGACATCTTCAAGTGATGATATAATATTAAAGTTGTTTCGTCTTGTAGAAAATTGTCGAGTATAACCCAACCATTCTCATTGAAAAACTCATTCGACTGTTTTCTAATTGACATATTTTACCTCCAAGGTTTTCCTAATGCCCAAAGCACTAATGAATATCTAGTGCCCTTTGTTATCGGTGTTACTGTATGTTGTTTAAATGAAGGAAAAAATATCATAGAACCTTTTGCTTTTATTTCTGCACATTCCATAATATCAACTCCAGTATCATGCGTCTTACCTAAATCAAATTTTAATTCACCACCCTCAAAATCTTCAGGTCTTGATAAATTTAAAGTCATGCTTATCTTTCTAACCTTTCCTTCAAATGTTTTATCATCTGTATATGGATTGCTTGATTCCTTATCTTCTTCACCTAAAATATATTTTCCAAAGTGGTCTGAACCACCATCGTTGTGCCAACCATATAACCCATCTTTGTCATACTTTGTAAATTGAAAACTCTCTGCCCAATCTATATCCCAGTTCCAACCTGTTTCACTATTAGCAGTTTCTAGATATGGCCAAATTAAATCATACAACCATTGGTCGTTAAACCATGCTACATTACAATCTCTGATATAATAGTCACCCAACTTTTCTTTTGCTTCTTTAGGTGTTAGTTCTTTGACACTAGGTAAGTTTGTACCAGATTGTCTTTCATCGTTGCTCCTCGTTGTACCAGAGACCTCTCCACCACCTTCTCGTATTGCTTTTAACTTTTTCTCACCCATCTTTATAATGGCATCACATACATCGTGAGAGATTGCTTCTTTAAACCAATAATAGTCATGATATAAATTCATAAAGACAATCCTCCATCAATATGGTTTACATGACCTGTTATAAACTTTGCCTCATCTGAACATAAGAAGATTACTAGGTTTGCAATATCATCAGGCATTCCTGCCTGTCTTAATGGAGTCATAGATATAATCTCTGGTTCATACCCTTCGTCTCTCCATATCTTTGTCATATCAGTTCTAGTATATCCAGGAGATACAGTGTGTACTCTTATATTATATTCACCAAGTTCTTTGGCAAGAGAATTAGTAAACCCAACAACTGCTGATTTAGATGCAGAGTATGGAGATTGAAACGATTCTCCTTTGTGATATATTGATGACATATTTACAATAACACCATACTTGTTTTCTTTCATACTAGGAACAACTTCTCTTACTAGTAAAAACATAGATTTTAAATTACAATCAAATGTATAATCCCAATCATGAGTAGTTGTATCTTCAATGTTCTTATTGACTAAACAAAACCCAGCACAATTAATTAAGATATCTGGTTTGTCTATCTTAGAAAGTTCTTCTTTTATTTGTTCCTCATTAGTTAAATCTATAACAATACATTCACCATCAAATTTATGTTTATCTTCTTCTGTCATGGAAACACCAATTACATTAACACCACTTTGTTTTAGTTTGTTTGCGATAGCATTACCAATACCACTTGTCGCACCTGTCACTAATGCTGTTTTACCAATCATTAAGTTTACCTCTCATTTTATATGCGATTGAGTATCTCATTGTTTTTTTATTAAGATGATGTTGTGCCTTGTGTGGCATATTAGCAGGAAATACTACCATTCTATTTCTTACATAATCAACTGTTTCTATTTCATCACCATTCTTAAATAATGTACCACCAAGATCGTCTACTTGCCATTGTTGTGGATAAAAGATAATTGTAGCATTACACCAACCATTACCATTATCGCCTTCATCAGTATGCCAACGACCACCATTGTGTTTACCATAATTGTGAGCATTAACATATACTCTTGTTACATGTGGACATTCTTTAAATAAAGGTTTGTCATTATACTCTGTAATTACACTAGTTAAAAAATTAAACAATACATCTTCTCTTAAATCATTTGTGGCAAAGAAGTTACCCTCATCCATCGTAGTAGATGTATGTGGAAAGTATGGGAGTGTTTTAATGTAATCGTCAACATAATTTAACATTTGTGTATCTAAAACATTATCATATACTTTGAACATTACTAGACTCCCAATTATAAAAATGTGTAATACAATATCTTCCAAGACCACTTTGTGTTGGTTCTTTGTCAAATTTTACAGGTATTACTTGATGTGAAAAATAACTCGGAAAGAGTAACATTCGATTAGACTTAACTTTTATTGTTTTTTCTGCTTGTGGTAATCGTAGGTCGCCACCTTTAAATTGTTTTGGTTCTCTGTAAACCCATATCAAACAAGTAAACATCATACTGTCAATGTGTGGTTTATAATAATCACCATCTTCATAATATGAAATCATAGTTCCATCAGTATTTGTACCTTTGTAACTATGGTGGTGAATAGGAAACGCATCTTCAACAATCTTATAAAACTCAGGCGATCTTTGTTTGTACATATTTCTCAATATGTTTGAGAAGTTTCTACCCTCTTGTGTTAAGTATAAATCCCACAAATGAAATCTAAATGCTTTACTCTTTGGTGTACCATCTATCTCACGAGCAACAGGTGCATTGTTTTCTTCTGTTCTAGAAATTTTATGTCTAGGACAAGACTGATAAAAATCTAGTTCTTTCCAAACAGATTCTAGTTCTTCTGGGTTATACCAATTATCAACAATCAAGTAAGGAAAAACTTCACTATCACTTTTAGTTACTTCCCAATAGTTTTCAATATCAGTGCTATCTACATCATTTAATACTTTCATCATCCTAAAGTTCCATCACTCCTACCACCCATAGTAAACAATCTTCTATGTGGATATATTTTATTATTAATTTTTACTTTCACCTTTTCATCTCTAGTAAAACCTGCTTGTATAGACCAAGCATAATCTTTTGCTTTAATTCTATGAAAGGTATCTCGTTTCACATAGTTAAACCACTTTCTTTCTTTGACAACAATTGTACCATTAACATTTCTTTCCTCAATATACTTACCCCAAAAAATTAATGATAAGAAGTTTGTTTCGTGACTGTGATATATTACTCTAGCATCGTTTCGTGTATTGTTGAACATCTTATCATGGTCGATAGGATGTATTCTTGATACTAGGATAGTGAAGAATGGAGACCAGAATCCCCATCGTGATAATGCTGTAACACCATTGTTGGCAACAACATGATTTGGACCAAATCCAATTTTAAGTTTTTTACATATCTTCGAGAATAACTCTTTCATACTCACCATTCTCCCTTGCTTTAGGAAAGAAAATATAATCATCAACTCTTTTTATAATATCTGATGGTACTTGATTACCATTATCATCATACTTCGATTCGACAATTTCTATTTGTTCTATATTATTTATACTGCTTGAATAACTTGATGTAATCTCAATATGAGAAAATTCACCTTTCTTTTTAACTTTAGTTCTTTTAACACAACCAAAAAATTTAAGTCTAATTAAATTTCCCTCATTATCATACTCACACTTAAATGCGTTCTTTGTGTTTATCCTATCAATAGCATCAGTTCCATTATCTACATGAACAAGATTTGTAAATGGTTTAGCAATATCTTTATTTTGTTTATCAATCCATTTATATACATCTTCAGTATTACCTGTTATAAAAAGGTTTTGTCCCATTCTTTCAAATGTATCTGAGTAATATTCTGACATCCAAGCAATTTCTAAACCATCATCTAATTTAGTTTTACAAATAACTTCTGGATTATCGTCAGTCTTATAATAAACTTCAGACCATTTCTTAGCATTATCTAAATCATAATAGAAACAGATAAAATCTTTATCATAAAATATTTCATGTTGGTCTTTTAATTCTTTGTAGTGTTTATTTTTTTCAAGATTAAAATCATCAGAACCACATACATTAGTTACAACGAGATTATCTTTTAAATGATAACCAAAACATTGGTGTGCTGGATCTGCCCAAGAATATGTCTCACTTGGAAATACTTTATATATTTGTTCTTGTATTTTCTTCACCTTTTTTCTATGTGACAATATTCCTGGATTAAACCAGTATATCTTCCAAGTTGCTTCGTTGTCTTCAACTATCACTCTATGTAAATATATCATATCTCTAATCGCTTATTGTAAAAAATCTTTCATGTTTTAATTTCCTACCACTTTCTTTTAATCTTACAGTTGGTTCACACTTTCGTTTTCCCATAAACATTAATGTATATACTGGTTTATAACAAGTAATTTTATGATGCCATCCACAAGGAAGATAATTAAACCATTTATGTGAAGTTCGAAATACTTTATTTACTTCTAACACATCTTGTAGATATGCTCCTTTTAAAATAAAGGATAGAAAACTTCCTTGATGTGAATGATACACCTGCGATATCTTATGTAAATGTGTGATTGGATATATTTTTGAAATAAAGATAGTTAGATAGGGAGTCCAGAAACCATACCTTTTTATACAGGTAATACCATCTTTATTGATTACATGACTTGTGCCTATGCCACAGTTTTTAAAAATCTTTGTAATTAATTTTTTCATAGTCTTTATCCCTTGCTTTAGGAAATAAAATATATTGTTCATTATCTTTTGGTTTTGATGACTTTATAGAATTACCATAATCATCATACTCTGGTATTACTATTTCAGTTTCATCTAAATTATTTATACAGTCTGCATAATCTGCTTTATACTCTGTTCTGTATTCACCTTTCTCACGAATAGAAACTCTATCAACATGTGCCCATAATTGTAAACTAATTAAGTGTCCATACTTATCAAATACAAACTTAAATAAATCGTCTTTATGTAACCATTTATCTACAGGTATAGGTTTAGGAATATCTTTGTTCAAACTATCTGCGAAGTCATACACTGCTTTAATATTATCACATCCATTTATTAATATATTTTGAGATATGTATTTAAAATCTTCATCGTAAAATTCTGAGACAGTATTAATATGAACTGTAGATGGAACATCAACAACAGGATCTGGATAGTTTTCATATCCAAAGTTTTCTATATCTCTATAAACTACTTCAAATATTTTTGATTTAGTTTCCATATTGTAAAGGTATCGAGTGTATGCTTTGCCTGTCAATATAGGATGTTGTGCTTTGAGTGCGTGTTTCCTTTCTAAAGTTTTCATTTCATCTTCAAAGGGAGAACACATATGAAATATAATATTATTATCATCATGGTTCATACCATAGATGTGATTGACAGGATAAGTATATGTCTCATCAGGAAACACATCACTTATCTGTTTGTGAATCTTTTTGACAAATTTTACTTCAGATAGTTTTGTTGGATCAAACCACCATACTCTAGTTAAGACTTTACAGTCTTCAATCAATACTCTATGTAAGAACATAATTTATTCGTCTGCGTACCTAAATCCATCTGTGTCATATTTTGGTTGAACAATTTTACATGCTGAATCTGAAACTAGTGTTTTAGTTACATCTAAGTTTTTAATACCATCAGAATATCTTAAAGTATGTTCAATACTAAATTGTCTTCTAACCTTTTTAGATCTGACTTGTTGTACCTGAACACCACCATATAATTCTACACTTGTTAATTCATCATCAGAGTTAAATGAGAATTTAAAGTAATCAGTATCTTCAGTTAATTCATGTTCACGAATTATCATTCTCTCACCAGTCTCGAAACAAATATAATCCATATCATCATTCGGCATAAACTCACCTTCTTGTATCATATAGACAGAACCATCTTCAAATAATATTTTATCGGTTGTATCTAAATCGTCAGGTATTGGCAAATCTATATCTGACTTTAAACTCTTTGCCCATGCATATACATCATGTAATCTACCTTGAACATATACATGTTGAACATTAGTATTATTAAAACTTGAATCGTATTCTTCTGTTATCATTAGCAATAATAGATTTTTTCCCAATGGTTCTACAGGATATGCTGAACCTGAATTATATGCGATTTCAAACTTTCTTGTTTCATCTGTTAAGTTAAATGTCCAGAACATTTGTTCTTTATTTAATAATAGATTATGGTATAAAGAAAGAGGAATATTCTCATCAGCATATGGAAAAGAATCTTGGGGAGATAAAGTGCATGCAGTTAAATTGTCATCGTTATCAAAAACTAATTTAAAAGAATCATTTACACTAAGTGTATATCCTGATGGAATAGTAGCAGATAAACTACTGTTTAATGATTTGACTAAAGAGTCTACATTTGCAAGTTCACCTATAACATATACATTTGATTTATTCTTATCAACATACTTTGCATCAAAGTCATGTGTCATTCTTCTAAGACTAACATTAGAAGGCATACTAAATGGCAAACTTGGAGAGGTATACTCTATCTCTATTGTTTGTGTATCATTATGAAATTCTCGATCTGCTTCTGCTCTAGAAAGACCACTAGCAACAGTATCTGGAACAGAGTCTAAAATATTTTTAACAGTTTCTCCATCATCATCTAGATAATAAGATGCGATGGTTATAATATTTGGATTAGAAACATCAATGTATGCTTCCTGAATAAACTGTTCAAATCCTCTTCTATTAATAAAGAAGTTATTCCAAACAGCATGTATTCTTGACTTCAAAGATAACATCTGAGTATCATCTTTAGTCAAAGCATAATATGCGATTTCTTTTATATCTTTATTCTGAACTACAATTCTACTTAATTCCATTAAGATGTTGCTCCAATGACTTGCCCAGAATTATTTAATGTTAATTGGTTTCCGTTTGGTTCAATTGCTTTACCTGCTGCACCTCCAGCACCATCACTTGTTCCAGTACCTTGTCCTCCAGCAGCACCATTAGCACCACCTGCTCCACCATTAGGATTTGTTTGCCCAGTAGAGTTACCACCTGCTCCACCACTAGTTAAATTTGCTGATCCTGCTTGTCCTGCTTGTCCTTGACTATTACGACCAGCACCACCAGAACCTGCTTGTGATCCAGCACCACCGCCACCTCCTCCTCCTCCGAAGAATTGTGTACTTGGTGGATTTCCAGGTTGTCCAGGTTGTCCAGGAGATGGACTCTTACCACCACTTGGTGGGTTTCCTGGATTTCCAGGTTGTCCAGGTTGTACAGATGAACCTCTGGCACCACCACCACCTCCTCCACCTCCAGCATAGATATCACCTGGAGCAGTGTTTTGTACAGTAACAGGATAATTAATTTCTATACTATCACCTGCTGCTTGACCTGCTTGTACTGATGCACCTGCAGAAGTCATACCACCACCACCATCACCACCACGACCTCTAAATGCACCATTGTTTACAATAGTAATTGTGTCGCCAGTTGCCCAGTTGGGTGATGCACCTGTAGCAAGTGCAGCAGTTCCAACAGCATTAGAACCTACTTGAGCATTGTTAGTTAGAACTATGTCAGTTATACCTGATGAATAAGTTCCACCTCTGTTTTGAGATATTTGATAGTTGTTTGTATTGGAAGATATTGTTAGAGCAATACTAATTCTATTTGCCGATCCATAAAATTGACCGATAGAGATTGCACCTGATGATGGAATACCACCACTGTCACCTTGTATTCCAGATGCTACATTATCACCACCAGCATAATATTCTGATAGAGAATGCGGAGTAGATCCACCGAACTCTCCTGCTATTTGATTTATAGATAAACTATTGGGACTACTTGGTAATGCCACTTCTCAACTCCTCAATTTCATCAGACAATTCTTTCACTGCCTCAATTAATAAGGCATGTAATTGGTCATATTGTAATACTTTATATTCGGTTTCATCTTCAACACCCATCTGGAGTGGTAATGCTTTTTCTCTAACTGCTTGTGGTAATACTTTTTCTACTTCTTGTGCTATTACACCAGCACTTCTCTTACCATCATTTTTGTATGTAAACTCAACACCTCTGATACTTTTAACTTTTTCTAATGCGTTTTCTACTGTAGAAATATCAGTCTTTAATCTTTCGTCAGAAGTTGTAGTTGAGAAAGCAATTACATCGTTATCTACATGTAAATCTCCATCATTCTCTAAACGCATATCCATGTTGCCATCTAGATACCAATCATGAGTTGTTGTGTTGATAATATAATAATCGTTAGTATCTCTACCTATTTGAAATACATCGTTTCTTAAATCACTTTCTACTGCTACTGTAATCGCACCAGATCCTGTAATCGCACCACCTGATACATCAATACCAGCACCAGCAGTTAATTCTACACTTGTTACAGTTCCAGCATTTGTAGTAAATCCAGAGTCGTTATTGAAACCAGAAAGAGCAATATTGCCTTTTGTTAATTTCTTTTGAGCATCTGAAGCATCAACAACTGCAAAGAAATCACCATCTCCGTCAGAAGTTGAAGTTGTAAGTTCTGACAAATCTACTGATAGTGTATGAGTAGTAGTTTCTCCAGATGTTGCAGCAGTGGAATCTACACCTGTTCCACCAGTAATCGTTGCTACATAATCACCTGCTGTATGTGTTCCTAATGTAACAGAATTATTTTGTTGTGTTGTAGAAATACTAATTCCTGCTGAACCATCAAAGTTAGCAGTACCAGCAACTGCCCCAGCGACTGCGATTGCTCTTGCTGTAGCAAGTGCTGTAGCAGTGTCAGCATTGCCTGTAACAGCACCAGTTATATTACCTGTAAAAGATGCTGCTGTAACATTACCATTGAATGTTGCTTTACCTGCATCAGAACCATCGATAGTTAAGAATGTTGTATCAGCACCACCATCTGTTCCTTTAATTATAATATCAGAATCATTCGCTTGAGCATCTATGGTTATATTACCAGATGTTGTAGTTAGGTTAATTGCAGCATCACCTGCAGAAAGATTATCTGCTGGAATCTCAGCATTTAAAATATTAGTGCTAGGATTATATGTTAAATTAGAATCTGTTTCAATTCCTTGACTTCCAGTTTGACCATCTACAAAAGTAACAAAAACACTTTCGTTAGCAGTGTTATTAGCACTTGAAACAACTGTTGTTGCTGCACCACTAAATGTACTTGTAGAACCACTTAATAATACAGTGCCAGTTTCGTCAGGAAATGTAATTGTTCTGTCTGCTGTTGGGTCAGCAACTGTTAAGGTAGTTTCAAAGTCATTATTAGTAGCACCCTCAAATACTATCACTCCATCTTCTTTTACATTAAAAGTACCTGAAGAAATATTATTAGTATTTAATTCGTTATATTCAATAGTACCTGCTTCAATACCTGTAACATCGGTTACGAGGTTATTGAACTGCGTCCTTAACTGATTTAATGTGTTCGTTGCTGGAACACTTGTAGCAGATATTGCCATGTTTGTATCCTACCTGTTAATCTTTTTAGTATTTATAATTGTTTTTTCAAGTTTTTCTACTTTTTCATTTAGTTCCTTAACTGATTCGATAAGGAGTGCCACTATATTACCATAAGCAACTGATTTAATTTTATCATCAGAACTATCTTCTCTTATTACTTCTGGTGCAACTTCTTCAACTTCTTGAGCAATTACACCCATCTGTCTTGGTCCATCTGTATCTTTTCTATCAAATGTTACACCTCGTATTTGACAAACTTTATTCAACGCATCAGGTATAGTTTCAATATTTTCTTTAAGTCTTACATCTGAGAACGCAGTAACATCGTTATTAAATGTTGCTGCTCCAGCAGCAGACATATCTAATGTAAGTGCTGTAATACCACTACCACCATCATTACCTTGAAATATCATGTCTTTATCGCTAACTAAAGATTTAATTGTTAAATTATCGCTGTCTAAACTAACATGTCCTACATTAGTGCTTCCATCTTTAAAAATAACTTCATCTCCACCAGCATCTAAAATAATATCTCCTGCTACATCTAATGTTAAATCACCTGAACTTAAATCTATCTCTGTGCCATCTATTGTAATGTTATCTATAACTACACCAGCATTAGCAGTTACAACTCCAGTAACACCGAGAGTTGTTGCCATATCTACAGCACCATCAATGTCAACTACATCTAAGTTTGTAGTACCATCAACATCTATATCACCTGATATATCTAATGAAGCAAAGACAGAAGTACCTGTTGCTGTTACTGTTCCATCTACATCTAGATCTGTGCTGTTAAGTAGATTTAAATGGTCATTAGTTAATCTCATGTTAATAACATTAGAACCATTTTCTTTACAAGCAAACTCTATAATACCATCTTCTGTACCATCAGATGCGTCACCAATCTTACCAGTAATTTTTGCATATAAAACTTCTTGGTCTGCATCATTTTCACCTTGAAATTTAATCTGCCCTAAGTAATCGCTGTCAGCAGGTGAACCACTGTTTCGTTTCAAATCTATAACTGGACCAGCACTAGCACTATCTTCTGTAGTAGTTAAAGTAAGATTTGTGTTTGTGTCTGTTCTTGTGCTTGATATATTACCAGAAATATCTAATTCTGTTGCGACAATCTTATTGTTAAATGTTGCTGCTCCAGCAGCAGAACCATCGATAGTTAAGAATGTTGTATCAGCACCACCATCCGTACCTTTTAAAATTATATCACTATCATTTGCTGCTGCATCGATTGTAATATTTCCAGACGATGTAGATATAGTTACAGCAGCATCGCCAGCAGTTAAATCATCACAAGCAAGTTCTGATGCTGATGCTGTACCTGCACCTACTATAACAATATTATCTGAACTATCTCTTACATATATTTTTTGGTCAGCAGTATTTACTGCCATTTCCCCTACAGCAAGATTAGATGTAGAAGGAACTGAACTACCAGTTTCGGATCTTTTGGGTTTAATTACAGTTGCCATTTAAGAAACCTTATCTATCGATTAGAGTTTTTAGCATGTCTTTTATTTCATGCATCTCACACTTTAAACTATTTATTTCTCTAGTGGCATCTCTTATTTCATCCCTCTGTCTTTGAGCATCCAAAGATCTTCTTTTTGCGTTTTCAAAAGCAGAAGTATTAACATTAACTACAGCACCAGAATTCATATCTCTTGCTAGATCTGTATTATCTTCTACCTTTACATACTCTCGTTTTTCCATATTATGTCGCCAAAGCAATTGCTCTTAAATCCTTAATTCTTGGAGGATTCGCAGCATCAGTTGATTGTAAAATAATTTTTATTTGAAATTGTTTAAATTCTTCTAGTGCTGTTCCACTACCTTCATCATCAAGACCAGCAGTATAGAAATATTCTCTAAAGTCATTTTCATCTAAAGAATTAGTTATGCCACCATCTGGTGAACCATCAGTATTAAAATATGTAAAACCTAAATCTTCAAAATCTTCATCAGAGTTTTGTGGTTTAATTCTAAACATAATTTTAATATCTGCTGAAGAATGTTTTTGAGCAGCAAAGAATATTTTTAAAGCAGTAGCAGGACTTTCTAAAACTACAGATTTAGTAAAATATATTGCAGAGTTATTGTCACCACTAGGTTTAGTTGAGTCAACAAAGTTTGCTGTAGGATAAACATCTGAAGATGATTCGACATCATTTACTCTGTTAGATACAGCAATTAAAGATGCTCTATCTAAATCTATTACAGGTGATAAGTTTTCATTTGTTGTAGACAAAGTAATTGGTAATTCTAAAGAAGAAGCACCACCTAATTCATTTAATTCATTTATGCGAGAAGCAACAATAGCAGTAGAATCTAATTTAAAGTTTTCATTTAAAGTAATTACTGATGAAGTTGCATCTTTTGTAAATGATGTTTCAGTACCACTTGGACTTGTACCTGTAGTTTTCTTTATGTTTAATGATATATCTGTATCAGGTAACTCCATAGATCCAATAATAGTTTTACCAGTTTCGAATCTATAATTTTCAGTAGCAAATACATTAGCACCACCCACCTCAGCATCTGTAGAACCACCAGTTACAGCAGGTGATGTTGATATTGTTATAGTATAAGAATCTATATTGACATTACTAATATCAGTGTGTGTAGTATTAATTTCTGTTAATGGTACATTGTTAAGCATGTATAACTCAATAGTTGAGTCATCAACATGTGCTGCTGCTGTTGTTCCACCTACACCTCTTGTCAAGGACGATATTGCTGTTCCAGAAATAGTACCAGAGATTATCTCGTTGTTTATCTTAACGAATGCTGTACCAGATCCTGGGAATCCTGTTGCCGATGTTAGAGTTAATGATGTGCTAGTTGCAGTAATAGCACCATCAAGAGTAGTAGATATCTCAGACTTAACACCAGTGATTGTTACATTATTAGAAGTAGAGTACATACCATGGTCACCATGCTTTACTCTTGCCTCTAGAGTATCATGAGTTAATACGATAGGATTTGCTCCGAGACGAGCACCATATAATTTTGTAGTGCCATCTTCTTGAGTAGTTTCTTCCCCTATTTCTTCATTCTTTAATGTTGCTGTACCAGCAGTTGTAGAGAACTTTGCTTTGTACATATTAAGTTTCATATCTTGAGATTGTACAGCATTCCAAGTTGTATTGTTTTGTGACTTAAATAAAGATCCAAGATGTGGTTGAGATGACACTGTTCGACCAGTACCAGATAAATCAACTTCACCCATTTGTGAGATCCAAAGTCTGTAGTCTAAACTGTTTGTTAAACACACAACACAATATTCTAAACCTTGCTTCAAGTAAATTGGTGAGTCAAAGTTAAATGTTGTTGGTGTAGCACCATTTGAAGAAATGTTTATATCACTGGCATTTAATACCTTTCTACCGAATGGTAAAACTTTTGGTCCAGGATATCCATTTACTACATCTCTTATCTCAACCCAAACAGGTAAAATTTTATCTTTAGCACCAAAGTATAAATCTACTTTAGTTACAAAACAACCACCATCTTCTGTTACTAAGAATGTTTGTGCTAAAGGATCTACTCGACCTCGTGGTTCAACTATTCTATCACGAGATGTTGAACTTGTTAAACTTCTATTTTGTGTAACAGTGTTTTGTACAATTCTAGCATTACGAGTTGCTATGATAGTTTCTTGTTCAGTTTCTAAAATACCTTGTGCGTTGTAGATTGTTTGTCCAGCAGTTTCAACCACTGACTCATCTTTAGAGTTAGTTGAACTGGATGTTAATCTAAATTCTACTTCACCAGTTCTAAATCTAGGATTGTTTTCTTGATCTCTAAATCTAGTGTTAGGAATTCTAAATGTACCTCTTACTTCACCTACACCATTTGCGATAAGTGAACTGCCCTCAACTGGACTTGTCACATTTGAAAAAGTTTCATCGTCAGATTGTGCTGTGTAAGATACTCTTTGACCATTCGCTCCTATAGAATTATAAGCAACATCTCCAGGAGTACAGAATGAATTAACATCAACACCAGCAAAGAAAGCATATACTCTAGTGTTTGGTAGAAACCCTTTACCCTCAAAAGAAATAGTTCTTGGTCGTATAAATGGAACTAATGCTCTAGATACTACTCTACTTCCTATTGATTCTGTTTCTATATTTTCTACAACACCAGTTCTTAGACCAGTCCTTGTTTGGTCTGTACGAACAGATGATACTGTACGAACTATTGTATTGTTATTAGTTCTATGCGTCATTAGTTATTTCTCCATTTTCATTTACCAAGAAGAATCTAAATTTATCTCCATTTTGTTTCTTGTTAGCAACAGGTGGTGGTGGTGGACCCATCATTGGTCGACGAATAACTGCTTCTGGTGGAATAACTCCTTGATTTGCTAAGAATGGTCTAGTTGTAATTGTACTCACAACACCAGACCACTGAGTTTCCCATGCATTCCAAACTGTTCCGATATCTGCAGATGCTACTACAGCATCAAAGTTTCCTTCTTGATTTACTATTACTGCTGGTGCTTGTTTTGTTTCAAACCATGTATCACTAGCAGGTTGTAATTCAATTTTACCAACCCAGTTACTAGTCATGAATGGTTGTACATTCTCAACTCTTGTCGCATAAGGTTGTTCTACAAATACTTCTTCAGTATATGGAAGTGTTATTAAGTCGCCAGTCTTTTGATAACCAGCACCTGTTCTTTCTGAGTCAGTTGTAACAGATTCTACAAGTGTAACATTTCTACCATCACCGATAGGTCTTAATTCATTATCTATCATATCAATAGCAACATTATAGTCAGGATGGAAAACATCACCAACTTTATGTCCAGCAAAGTTATCTACTATAAATCCAGACTTAAATCTATTTAAACCATTCGCATCTAATATTTCAAAAGATTCGGCATCTCTTTCCAATAAACTTAATGCTGTATAATATTCTATATTTTCGATACGATCTTGTAAAAGACCAATATCTTTCATTGTAAATCTTTGTGTTTTATATCTTCTAGACTCAACGGAATCTGGTGTAAATGTGAAAGCAGGGATAAAGAATCTAGCAAGTTTTAATGCGTTATCTAAATCTTTTGGTTCTTCAGGACTTTCTGCAGAACTACCCTCTATAATTTTAAATTCACCATCAGCAGTCAAAAATAAGTTAGCAATTTTAGATAGATAAAATTCAAAGTCGTTTGAACAAGTGCTATCTGGTTTTGGTATGTCTATACTAGCAGAACCAGTTCCTGTAAATGCTCTATGTACAAAATCAAAGGATTCAGCATTTACTTGGTCTACAGTTGATATAGTTTCAGAAGTACCACTAATATTAGCAACAGTTGGTCTGAAGTCTAATGAGTTTCTTAGTAAGTGATGTCCTGTTATTTGTATTGTTTGTGGATTAACTAAAGATTCATTGTATGCTGGTATATCATCAAAATTCATTTGTCCTGCTTGTGATGTATATGAGTCAACACTAAAGAAGTCACCAGAACCATGAGAGAAGTAATCATATACAACTAATAATCTTCCAGTAGGATCTGCTGCTCCAGAATTTTTGTGTATCCTAGAAATATCATAATAGTTATCTCTTTGACCAGTATCTAATTTATAATTATCTGTAAGTAATTTACTTCCTACAGTTACAGTGCCGACTGTTGCTGTAGCACTAGAGTTTGAACCTGTAATAGTTTCGCCTGCAGTAAAGTCAGTAGAACCAACTCCACCTAAAATTACATAAGACATTGGACTTGTTGCTGTAATACATCTAGCAATAGCACCAGAAGTTGCACCTGTAATTCTTTCACCTCTATCAAATGTTCCAGTAACAGATGACAATGTCATTTCTGGTGTTGTAGCATCTGCACTTGTGCTTTCTGAATCATACACAGCAAGTAGTTGATACACATCTGCTCTACCTAATGATATTACACTATGTGTTGGTCTTGTACCAAACGGATCTGAGTCAGCAGCAACTTTTAATTGCTTACATATGTTTGTAGTTTTAATTGCAGCAGCAACATTACTCTTAACGATAGTTCCGATAAGTTTAACTTTAGCATTCTCACCTAATATTGTATCATCAGTAATTGTAATTGTTGCTGAACCAGTACCTGTTATTTTTCCAGAAATAGGAACTTGGGCACCCTGTGCACCTGAACCATCTCCTGCTACAAGTATAGTCATAACATAGTCACCCTCTGCAAAGGATGCGAATACTTCGTTTGTTCCTGCGGAGAACGATACTGCCCCAGAAGAGTTAGATGTTCCTACGAACTGTCTTCTTATAGTGTATTGTGTGTCACTAGCACCACTGTTATCTGCAGTCAATAAAGTCTTAGTTGTATCTTTTGGTAAATCGAATAGAGTTGTGTTTTCATCCGATCTATAAATAATTGGTTGTTTAACTGCTGCGAGGGTAGTAGATAAATCTCCTGCTACTGTATAATCTAAACGAACTTGCTCAAGTATTAAGTCAGCAGTGAAATCTTGTCCAGAATCTGCGTCATCCATGAACAATTGTTTTCCTTCACTAAATTTAAAACTATTAATACTTGAAATAGTTAAGTCTGCATTACTGCTATTCTCAACAATTAAATCTGTTTCACCAGAGTCATGAACTGTAATCTTTTCAGATGCTTGGAATGTACCAGTTACATTTGTTAAGAAAACTGCTGTACCAGTTGTTAGTGAACCATAAACAAAACCAGTAGCACCAGATGTGACACCAGTTACTTTTTGTCCACCAGTTGCTTCGTTTGCTACTATGGTTGGACTTGGTGTTCCACTCATTGTAAGTTTTGTAAACATACGAGTATCAAACAAGTATGCTCTGTATATTGCTGCCACATTACCAGATGTGCCACTTAAATATTGTATTGCTCTAATTCTAGTTGTACCTATTTGACTTCCTGCTGCAGCACCTCTAGAAGAAGTAGCAGTGTTAAAAATCTTGACTTCTTTGAATGGTGTTGCCTCACCACTTACATCGCTAATGTCTGGAGTACCATACAAGTTATCAATTTTTACAAAGTTACCAAAATCTAAATTAGTTATTCCGCCACTTACAGTATTAAAATCTCTTGATTTAGTTATATCTTTAAATGTAGTAGCAATCTTTTCTACTTCGTAACCACGAATGTATGCTTTACCTGTAGAACAAGCAACAGATAATAAAGTTTCCCCAGCAGTATTACCATCATCAGTTGTATTACCAGAACTATACACACCAGAAAACTCTCTACCACCTACAGAATTATCAATAGATTCTTTTACTTCAAATGTAAATGGTCTTACAGTGTAATCACCTGACTCATCAAAAGTTCTTCTTGCGAGTGTGTCACCTAATACTGAATAATCTGTATTTCTTGCTTCAGATTGAACGATACCATTTTTAAGGTTCATTAATTCTATAAACGAACCATCATCAGCAGATTCTTCATCTAACTTGGAAAGTGTTAATGTGAATTTTAATCTATGTGCACCTTTGGCAGCATAGTTACTAGTACCTCTAGCATTATCGGTAAGTGAAGAATCTTCTTCAGGTGTAATTAAATCTTCAGATACAACTAAACCTATACGAGCAGATTCTGTTATTGAGTTTGTACTTAATACTAATGTTTGTTCTGCGACTCTTACAAAAGATCCACGAACAAAATATATACCTTCATTAATTTCTACTGCCGAACCAGTATTAGAAGCAGAGGTAGTAGAAGTTGTTGCTGAAACTGCTCCTATCGCATAACCAGTTGTATGTGTTATAGCAACATCAGCAGTAATGTTTTCATCATTACCAAAAACAGCAGTTGAGTTATCTGACCCTGTTTGGTAATAGTTTACAAATAAGATTGGTGCAGTTGTTGATGTAGCATCTTGATATCCTACAACATATGCTTTAACACCAGTTGTAACACCAGTAATAGATACAGGATCGGTAGTATTTAAGAACTGACTTGCGTCTATATCTTCACCACCAAATGTGCTTTGTAAAGAAACACTATCGTAAGAATCAGTATACGATATCTGTCCAGGAATTACTACACTTCCTTCTTTAAATACATGACTACCATGTCGTTCTACTTGATTTTGTAAAATAGATTGTAGAGTTGTTAACTCTCTTGCTTGTACCGCAAATCCAGGTCTGAACATAACTCTATGAAAATTATCATTTTCATTAAAGTCGTCAAAATAAGGTGCGACATTTAAATCAGTATTTTGTGCCATATTTAAAACTCAATTATTAATTTAATATCTTCAGTTTGGTCTGTATCTCTTTGTATCGGTTTACGATTTTCTAGATACAATATCAAACCACTATCTGGTTCTAATTCAGGATTAGCATAACCAGATGATAATGACAACGCAGTGCCATTTGCTAATGTAACTGACTCAGTTGTGCTTGAGGGTGAACCAGTAGCACCAGAAGTTGCACCAGTAACTGTGGTTGTTCCAGTAAATAGACTATGGTCACCTGTTGTACTATTAGTACCAAAGTCACCAAATCTTTCTTGTTGATAATATAAAAGTTTTAATGTAGAATCCCATTCAACCACTTTACCAATAGCACCTGAAGTTGCTTGAGAAATCTTTTCATCCACTTCGAAGTTACCACTATTAGATGACATCTTAACAACATATGTTTGTCTTATTGTAGTAGCACTAGCAATAGTTGATGTACCAAAGTTTGTTGGGTCAACAACTAAACCAACTTGTCTAAAGTCATTTGCTGCTGTAATATCGTCGCCCTCATCACCAGTTAAAGATGTTGATGTCATTACAAAGTGACCACCCAATTCTTCACAAGGGAAGAACCCATGACCATTTTTTGGACTGATGACAACATTTACTGCTCCACCTGAACCACTCATATTAGATGCACTTGTTAAACCTGCATCACTAAATGTAAATCCTGTTCCCAAGTTTACTGTACCAAAAGTATAGTTAGCACCTTTAGCATGAACTGTTGTATCAGTTCCAGCAGTTAAACCAAATGATTGTATTTGGTTACTACTTACTGTAATTCTTATGATAGCACCTGATGCAGTTCCAGCACTAGTGCCGTCACCATAAACTGCAGCATAATATGTGCCATTAGTATAACCTGAACCACCAGTAATTGTTAATGATTCTATCGCACCATCGACAGCAGCAGCAGAAACAGTAGAGTCAGTTACGACAGGAACAAACTCTGATGTTACATACTTTGCTACATTAGATGCTGATATTGTATACATGTATTTAAGAACATACCCACCCAAAGCAAAAGGAGCACTAGAGGTAGAACTTGGTTCCGCACCTGAATAGGCAGTTCCTCCATTATTATCCAGAACTTTGTATACTTTATAATCAGATGTTACAAAGTAAAAAGATGAGTTATATAAATTAGAAGCACCACTTGTTGTTGCATTAGAAGAACTTATATTGTGCTCATACATATCATAAGTTGTTCCATTTACCCAGTTCCTTCTAGGAATAGTAAATGCTATATCTGAAGATGTTATCTTCTTTGCACCCAACATAGAATCCCATGCATAATACTCTGTATCTGCTGGGGAATCACTTGGTATTGGTGGGGATCCATCACTTCCTGATGTTGTACCAGAGGTAAATGGTGCTGACTTTCCGACAAACAAATAATAAGCATTTCCTGCTGTTTCTGAGAAAGATTCCTCAAACTGCTTAGAATTATGTTGTCTAAATTTTTCGGTTATAATTGCTGACATGTGTCGTTTCCTGTCTGTTACTTACTTATGTTTATATTTATAAAAGTTTTTTCACGACTTTTAAATTGTTATACCAGTTGCTCCCTCTAAATCCAAGTTTTCACCTGCATTAGCAGAAGAACCATTCGTTCCATTTAATACTAAATTACCACCTGTTGTATCAGTTCCATCTTCTAGTGCTACATCACCAGTTGCTCTAACATCAATAATTGCTTCGTGTACCACTGGTAGAGATCCCAGACCCATCTTATTAGGTGTAGTTTCTGGACTTAATGTGTAGTTCTCAAATGGAACATGACCAGAATTAGTTATTAAGTTTGTGCTTTCTAAAGTTAATACTGTGGTTGTAGTTTCAAATGTTTCTAAGTTCACTCTAAATTTTTGTGCGTCAGAGTAAGTAGCAACAATATCACCATCGAGTAATATGAATCCACTACTATCTTCCAATATAATATCATCAAAGTCATTTGCGGAGAAGTAATCCTCTAATACAATATTATCCACTCCTTCTTGAAGCATTTTATCAAAGACAGAAGTACTGTCAAACTCTTCTGCTTCTACTTGACCATTACTATCTAAATCAAAATATCCTCTCTTGGTTGTTTCTTGTAATACTTTATAACCAGCAGATGTGGCATCACTATCAATACCATCTAATAATATTTGACCATTAGATTCTAATAGTATCTCATCTATTTCTATCGCATCTGGAAAATAGGTAGACTCAATTGTTTCTAATCTTATATGGTCTGGTTCAAATACATCACTTAATCTTATCTCACCAACTTGTTCAAATGTCAAACCAGCATCTTCATAATCTTCTTCTAAATGAATTTTCTCACCAATATCTGCGATATCATCTCCTGGTGGAATAAACCATCTATCACCCTCTTGTCTAATTCTACCACTATCTTCTAATAAAACAAATCCAGATTCGTCTTCAAGTATTGTAAATAATACTGGTTGTGGTATAACTTCTACACCATCTAATACAACATAACCTCCATTAAAACTTCCTGGAGTATCATTCTCTAATTGTATTCCTGCGTTCTCAGTAAATGGATAAAACGCAAGATCTAATAATAAGTTATCTCTTCGAAGTGATGGTAATGATGTTTCTCGTTTAACATTAATAGTTTGTAATGCATAACCCTCAGCATCTCCACCTGGAGCAATAGATTCTTCTGACATTAATCTACCACCAGAGTTTCTATCTTCGAAAATTATACTATGTCCACTTTCAAGAACTAGTGTATCATTGATTTGTCCATCAAGTTTCTTGGCAGCAATACGCATCTGTAGAGTTTCATCAAACAGTGCTTCAAATGATGATGCAAGTATTGGTGAGAACTTTTCTCGATATTCTGGAGCAAAGGAACCTGCGTTTCTTAATCCGACAGATATAGTTGATGCGATAGAAACTTTACCAAATGGTTGGAATCCAGCAGGATGTATTGCTCTCTTTAATTCATTAATATAAGTTGAGAATGATTGACCAACCTTAACTTCATAAGAATAATCTTGATAGTAATAAGAATCTTGAATACGAATTAAGTCTTCATCTATAATACTAAATGCATCAATGTAAGAACCTGCAGATTGCATCCAAGTATCTATGGTAGATGTACCAGTACCTATATCAGCATTGATGATAGTACCACTCGCTCCACTAGAGTCAGTGATTACAACATCTCTATCTGAAAAATCTATCGGTTGTTCTAAAATTATATTATAGTTTTCATCTCTACTTCCAGTGGCAGTAGCATCAGCAACAATATAATATTGTGCCTCATCCTCTTCAAATAAAATCTGTTCATTGTCTTCAAGAACTAAAGTATTACCAAATGTTTCATGTGAAACTCTACCACCTGTATGTTCTGTTAATAAGAAACTGCTATTACTTAATTCTTGATATGCGTTTATGACTAACTTGTCACCCTCATCTTGTACTGGTGCACCCTCTATACTTTCTTCTAATAAAAACTCTGGTCCATTTACATCACCTAATACAGTGCCGATTGCTTGACCACTTTCTTGTCTTAGTGTATCAGTTGCATTATCAGATCTAGGTGTTCCTTCTTCAAGTAAAATAACAGACTCATAACTAGTTGTACCATCTAATAAAATACTATCGTCTGCATCATTAATAGTATCTGGTAATTTTGGAGTTAATACTGTGTTACCAAAACCAGATAAGTTAGCATTGTAATAATATAAAGTTGGTGAACTCGCAGCAACAACAAGTTTTAAAAATGCTCCAGCAGTGCCTTGTCTTATTGAAGTTGCACTTTTAGTAATACCAGTGGTATATTCTGTACCACTAGCATTAGTTCCATCAGGAGTTGTTGATAATTGAAACTTTCTGTTTAATGACTCACTTAAATTATAAAGTGAACTATCTGATAAATCAAAGAAGTATGTGCTTCCCTCTAATAATTCTAAAGTTGGTGCTTCAATGCCATCAATGAAAAACTTTATAACATTCTCATCAGCAGATGAACTACCAGCAGTAATCTTATATCTTCTGAATACATTTGATGGTGAAGTTGTTCCTGTACCATTAAGTGTAACAAACCCACCACCATCGAACTGTTGTATGTCCTCTAGTATAACACCAGCAGGTGTTAGTGTTTCGTTCTCAAGTTCTATACCTTGATTATTAGAACCATCAGACTCAGAAATAATTTCCTCTACATCTCTAAAGGTTGTCTCAAGAACCTGCGTATCAGCATTGTAGGACTTCACAGTACCACTGTGAGTTGTTAAAGTATAAGTTGCAGCAAATGTACCACTAACATTTTTTAGTACAAAGTGTGCTCTAAAATCTAATTCTGGTGGATTATCAGAAGTATGACTAAATCCTGGATTAATAATTTTAAGTCCAGTGGCACGACCAATGTCAGTTGTTAGTGTTAATAATTTTGCTCCTGTACCACTTGTGCTTGTTATAGTAAGAACTGGAAGTTTAGTGTATCCTTCGCCACCATTGTTTACAAATACTTTACGAATGTTTCCTTCTTCAGTAGCAACAGATAAATTAGCAAATGTTCCACTTTCTAATACAATTAAATCATCATTCGTAGTATATGTGTCTTGAGTTTCTTGTAATGTATCTGTTAATAATTGATGTCCTGCATCGGCAGTACCATTTGTACTATCAAGCAGTATGTAATTTGATTCATTACCTCTTACAAATATTTTAACACCATCTGCTGGTGCGTTAGTAAATGTTAGAGTTGTTCCAGATGCAGTCCAAACTGTTTCATTAAGTAAGTTCGTTGTTGCTAAATTTACATCATCTATCTGTAATGTAATTGTATCAGTGTTAGCATTTAGATTTGATAATGTAAATACTTTTGTTTCACCATCACCTCTAAAGAAATCTGATAAATCATTGCCTTCTTCTAGAGCAATCTGAAATGGTTGTAACGATGATGAAGTCCCATCTTCTAAAACAATATTATTTGCATTATCTTCTGATAATATACCACCACCAACTACACTAACAAATGCATCAGCAGTTGATACATCTTGGTCATCTGAATTAGCAGTAAACACTATATCATCACCAACCTCATATCCTGTACCAACAGTATTAACAAACACTTCACTTACTGAACCACCTGCTACAGATTCTACTTGAACTTTTTCTAATCCACTTCCTAATCCCTCAACATCAATATCTTCACTGACTGAGTGTAAGATACCATCGTTAACAACTGTTGCTTTATTGACTACTGATGAAACTGTATAAGTTACATCAGTATTTCTTGTTGCTGATGTACAAGTTATAATTTCCCCATCATTAAATGTGCCAACTATATCATCAATAATAAACTCAGTAACTGTAAAAGATCCTTCAACAAATGTACCAACACTTACCACTGTAGCAGTCGCACCAGAAACTTTACCTGTTATTAATTGTGACAGTGCTTCTTCACCACTAACACCACTGGATGTTGTACATCTTAATACAGCATTAGAACTCCAGTTACCATTAGAAACTTTAAGCATAAATTGGTTAGGATAGACTATCTCAGCATTCTCTCCTAACAACAATCTAAGAAATAACTTATGTCCTTCTGATGTACCTTTAGCAGTATAAAGGTCTCGAATGTTTTTAATTAAATCTCTTTTAGAAACACCACTTGCTAAAGAATCTGGTATATCGTTCATAAATGATTCTTTCATTTGAGTTAAGAAATCAAATATGTTATTATCTACATCTGCGTAATCTAATAATTGTTGAATGTTTTGAACAGGGTTAGCACGATACTCTGTTACTGTTGCAGTAGAACCAGAGGTTGCACCTGTAATAGTTTCACCAGTAATAAACTTTTGTTGAGATGTTATAAACATCTGTTCATTTCTAGAGTCTTCTACAAGAACAGTAGCAGTAGCACCAGATGTGCTACCAGTAACTATTTCATTATTTTCAAAATGACCAGTAGAACCATTGTCGCCTCTTTCTGTAACTATCCTATCTTCAATATGGTCAGGGTGTTCATCGGTATAACCCTCAAGCACAACATACTCAGTATCATTTGTTTCTGTTATAATATACTGAATATCAGAATCGTATTTAATTCTTCCTGCTTCTAAGAACTGATAATAGTGTTTTAAAAATGTGACAAAGAATGGATGGTCAGACTGAATGAAGTCAGGCACTTGCCCTTCAATCAAAGGTGATAATTTTGTTACCAGTTTTGACTTGCTCTCTATATCACTCATTTTTTAATATGATGTTGTTGGTGTTGTAGTCGAAGTTGTATTTACTGAAGTTGTAGATGTAACACCTGTAGAAGTTACACTGTAACCTACACCAGTTGTTGCCTCAGCATCAACTCTACTGTTAACAACTGTGTTACCTGCATCAATCTCTAATATTTGGTTTCTAACTGGAACTATATCATAAGAATCTGGTATAGCAACAATTCTAATATCTAAAGATGTAGAACCATCAACTAATCCAACACCTGTAATATTAACTGCACCAACTGATATAATTCCATTATCATAATCAATAGTTCCTGCATTTGAGTTTAAATAAACTCTTGTGCCTTCAGAACCTACTAAAGAATATATTCTTAAGTTACCATTACCATCATCATCAAAGAAATATTCTGTTGCTCCATTGTCTACAAAAAATCCTGTAGAAGCAATCACGCCACCACTCATTGCTAGGTGACCAGCATGTGGATTGTAAATTTTATTACTGTAATTAATTGTATATGACGCATTCTCAGAAGGCGATACAGGTCTAATAAGTTTTGCCATGCTCACAACTGTAGTGTTGCTTAAAATAGAACTGTCAGTATTATCTATCAAACCAGTCATTCTAGAATGTCTGAATGAACTGTTAAATTGTTTTAGTGATGAATTATTATAATTGGTAATAGTAGACCTAACCAATGTTTCGAGTTCTTCTTTAGATTTAGTTGTTGCTGTTGAGTCAAAATTAAAAGTAGTATTTAAAATTAAAGTTGTAGTATCAGGGTCAACTATTACTGGTGTGATAGAAGCAACTTTAAATGGTGAAAGAGCAGAAACTAAGTTGCTCTTTTGTGTTGATGTTAAATCTTGTCCTGTTGTAGTTTTGATAGAAATGAAAACTTTACCATATTCTGGATTTGCTGATACACCTGTGCTAGTATCAAAACTTCCATCTTCGCCACCCCAAACAGATACTGCTTGAGTGTTAGCAAATAATTTTTTAACATAAACTTTATAATCGTTAGGAGTTACACATCTTCCTTGAGACGCATAATCTAATGGTGCGTTTAATTTAATCGACCTGATTGACTCAGGTTCAGCACCACCAATAGAGGATGCTGTTGTAGTAACAGTAACATTAGTGACACCATCTATACTAGCAGGTGGACTAAATGTGTTAGAACCATTTGAGATTGATTTATTAGTTACAATATATTGTAGTATAACTATGTTGCCATCAGACAATGCTTTACTTACTAAACCATCACCAAAGTAAATTTCAAACAAACCACTATCAGTTTCTTGTAAAAAATAAACATCACTAGTGCTAGCAAGTTGAGTTATGTCTGTTGCTTTAGTGAAAGTTGTTGTAGTTGTATCAGTTGAAGATGTTTGGACTTTAACAGTTAAAGTAGAAGCATCTGCTCTAACATCTTGTAATACAAATCTTTGGTCTACATCACTGTTATCTACAGTGTATCTTTCTGTAATATATGTTCCTTCATATAGTTTAACACTAGGGAATATAATTTCTCCACCAACATTAGAACCACTTATATCTGAGATATTTACATACTGATAAGATGACCCATCTAGACTTGTAGAAAATACTGTTCCTGCAGATAATGTCTTTGTAGTTTCAGGTGTAATTAATTTAACATCAACTGTAGCAACAGGTGCTCTTGCTGAAGTTACTTCGTATCCTAAACTCTTAGCATGAGATACTACACTTGAACGAAGTGATGCACTATCTAAGTACATTTCATTTGCTAACATATTAGCATTCATTGCAAGATAGTGAGTATTGTATGCGAGAGTATCTAACAGGATATTCATACCTGCTCCCTCAAAGTCATAGTCTTTAAATTGTTGTTGTGACTTTAAGAATGTTTTTAAATTAGTCTTTACATTATCAAAGTCTAATTCTGTTACTCTTAATCTCTTATCGTTTACTGTTGCCATTATCGTAATCTCTCTAATATGACATCTAGTTCTACTAATTCTGTTGGAGCATTTACCACATAGAATTCAATAGTAACATCATATTCATTTCTGTCTAGGTTTGGGTTAGCACGAACACCAACAAGTCTTGCTCTTGGTTCGTAGTTCTCTATAACATCTTGTATTTTTCTTGCTAGTATTTGTGCTGTAACAGGTGTCATTAATTCAAATAACATGTCACGCACACCAGAACCAATCTCTGGATGAAAAGGTTTCTCATAGTGGTTAAGTAAAACTAAATTTCTAATAGATCTCTTAACTGCTTGAACATCAGTAATTATATTGATGTCAGTATTGCCACCATTTTTACGAAAGAATAAATCTAAGTCACTATATTTTTGTGAGTTTCTTTCACTGTCATTTACAGTTTGTGCATCGTAATATGATTTTGATGTGTTCGCCATTAGCAAGTCCTTTGTAATATAACATATTTATAACGAATCTAGTAATAGTTAGATAACTTTTAAGTAGGAACTGCTCTTCCAAGTTCTGCATACCAATCATTTAATTCAAATGGTTCGATGTTTGGATTACTTTCAGTATAATCATAATCACTATCATAACCTGTAACTTCTTTTAAATATTTGTCATATAAAGTTTTATCAGCAAGTGGATTCTTTTCAAACTCTTCTAGTTTAGGAAACTTTGACGCATCTAGTTTTATAAAGTTAGTTATCTGATCTTCTGTATAATCTACAACTACTTCTTTAACATAATCAAACCTGCCATTATTTCTCATTCGTTGTCTATCTCTTGCCCTTTTTTGTTCATCTGTTGTTCCACCAGCATCCTTGACTATAAGTGCTGCTGTCATTGCCTTTGCTTTTTTTAGTGCCCCATTGTGCCCATAGGATGCTATTTTTAAAGTAGGTATACGATAATCTTCTTCGGTGTCTACTTCTTTATCAGCAAGAGTAACATTTTCTGCGAATGAAGTTTGAACTTTTGGTTGTTCTACACCATCTATTACAGTGGATACACTTGGTACAGTTACATTAGGTGCTGAACAAGCATCTCCTTTTAATAGTGTGTCTACATCAAAGTCTGGAAAATTCTTTTTAAGTCCTGCTACTTTTAATAATGACTCTGGATTAGCAGCACCTAAACTAGTTCTTAAATTTTGAATTGATTTTAATTGATTTTGTAAATCTAAATCTGGAACTAATTCTGCCAATCTAGAAGGATCTAGATTTAATAATGTGTCTACATCTATACCTGGAAACTTGCCTTTAAGTGATGAAACTGCTAACAATGACTGTTGACTAGCAGCACCTAAATTAGATTGTAAATCTTTAATTGATTTTAATTGGTCTTGTAAACCTAAGTCTTGTATACTAGGTAGTTCTGGTACTAAACCTTTTGCCTTATTTTTTAAAGAATCTATGTTACCTTGTACAGAAGATAACATCCCTGTTGGGTCTGCTTCTTCTTGTATCTTTGATAACAAAGTATCTTGAAAAGAATCTACCTCTGTTAATAGACTATTAAGTTTCTCATTAGATCCGCATGCTTTTGCTGTTAAATCTTTAAAGTTTGCCATTGTTCTTTCCTATGCTACTGGTGCCAGTGTGTTACCTTGTACAGTTGCATCTACACCAGTGTCTGGTTGTCCATGTACATGACCTGTAAGTTCTATCGCAGTACCACCACCATTCTTCGCAGTAACTGTGCTTGAGTTACCACTAAACAATAATGTACCAACTGCTTCTGATTTAATATTCATATTTGTTCCTGCTTTTAAATTAGTTACAGTTCCAGATATAAGATCTATATTGGCAGCACTAAATGCAGTCAATCTTTTGTCACTAACTAATGACGATTCTTCAACAGATTTAATTAATGATTGACCTGTAACACTTAAAGTAAACGAAGCACCAACTTGTCTAACATCATTACCAGCAACTGTTACAATAGAATCTTTATTCGGCGAATCTTCGCGTGTTCCTATTGCTCCTGAAATACCACCCTCAATACTAAATGTATGATTACCTCTAATCACTTCTTCTAAGTTACCACCACCTTTTTTTGTTTCCCCATCATCGACTTGCTTTGCACCAATTTTTACTTTTTCATTACCATCAATTTTCCTTGTAAAATCTCCACCAACTTCTAAAACATAATCTCCTTTAACTCTATGTCTTAGAGTTCCGTCAGTTACTACATTAGCATTACCCATAATATAAACATTAGAATCACCAGTAACAATAAGATAATCGTCTGCTCTTTGGTCTTCAATATCACCACCAACTCTTACAGTTCTAGTAGTGTTTGTTATTTCTTCGTAAGTACCATTCTTGTGTTGTCTTAATAATCTTTCACCATTAGGTGTATCATCTATTTCTAGTATGTGCCCAGACTCAGATTCGTGTACATGATTAAAAGGATAGACACCTGTGTTTGTTTCATCTGTAGTTTCTACACCTCTAGGATGCGGTTCACTAAAGGAAGATGCTGTTTCTGTTTTACTTTTATCATTTACAACTTTTAAGTCTGGTTTGATTGCAGTTTGAATAGTAGGTGTTTCTGATCTATTACCTCTCCTTTCAATTAATGCCCTATGACCTTCAGCATCAACTCCTCTAGCAAGTTTTGATACATCCGATTCATCTAAACTATGAAATGAATGTTCTACACTATCAGTAGGATACTTTCCTGTTGGATCGTTAAAACCTTTTGTTGTGTCTGGAGTAGCAGATGGATATCCTGGAAGTGTACCCATGATAATTGGTTGTTGTTTTTCTACTGCGTCACGAAAGAATCCAATAACCCATGTGCCTTCTACTAGAAAACTCGGAGTGTTTCCTAAACCTTGCATTGCTGGATCGGTAACAGGGTGCATGACATGTGCCCAAGGAAGATCTTCCGTAGGAATGTCTGTTAGTTTTTCTGAATGGAAACCCAAACAACGAACTTGTACTCTACCAAGTTTTGCTGGGTCTTGTCTATTCTCAACAACTCCAGTGAACCAGACAAAACCATCTAGTCCCATAAAGTAAGATTCGCTCATTAAAAAATACTCCAATGTTTCAGAGTATTTATATAAGTTTAATAAACGATTTTAGTGATTAGTTCTTCACGCATTAAAGTTATACCCATCTCAAACATCTCTATCATAAAACTCAACATCTTTTGTTTCATAACTTCATCAGTTATCAATGGCATACAACTATATCCTGTATCAATATAATCCATAGTTACTCCTTAAAAATCTATACATCTGCCTTTCATTTCCCAGTCATCATATCTAGTAGGTTCTAATCCTTCTGTCCTACCACCTATCTCTTTCATCTTTTCTTCATAATAAATATTTCCAGCATAACAAACTCTTTCACCATCAGTTTCATTTTTAGGAACTTCATGTTTTATCCAAGATGGAAAAAATATTAACTCACCTTCTTTTGGTTGTATCTCTAAATTGCTATCAGTAAATACTAGAGGTGGATTATTTTTAGGCAATGACAAATAATAAACAAAAGTAAATAATGCTGGCCAATGATTATGTGGTGTAGCAAGACCATCTGGTTCAGTTACTATACCCCATAACTCACTTACAAAAAAGTTACCATTTAATTCTTTATCAAAATAATTTTTCATATATGATTTAGAAATCTTAGATAATGTTGTAGTCAATTCCTCAAAGTCATCAGCATATTCTTGAAATAAATTCCAAGTGCTCATGTTATAATTTTGAAAACCAAAGTCAGTTCTTTCTTTGGATAAGTTAGATACAATCTCGTTAAGATTGTTACGACAAATACTTTCTAGTCTTTCATCCTTTCCTAAAAAATATTTCTCTATTGTGTACTCATTACTGAGTGTGTGGAATATTGTCTTCATCTTTATGCTGTAGTGGGACTGATAATGAACCATATCTAATGTATTGTTGTTTTGCTGTTGCTTCAACTGAAACATAACTAACAAAAGAAGGATATAAGAAAAGTCCTCTATCTTGGAGAGGAATAACTTTATCCTCTTCAATAGGTGCACCTATACGAACATTAAACGCATGCTTTTCGCAATATATCCAAGATATTAATCCTGGAAGACATCTCGGTAATGCACTCTTATCACCCTCATTTAAATCAAATCCCCACTCGCCTTCTATCTTTGGTTCTGTAACTTCAGTGTAAGATTGTACATATTTATTATGTCCACTATCAAACATCTGTTCAGAAAAACTTTGCCCAACAGATATTAATGTTCTTTCAAAGTTTTCATTTATTCTAGCAACAACTAAAGGGTAAGATTCTGTGACTGTCACAATCTCTTGTTCTTTTTTTAATTCTAAGATTTCAGACATATTGATTTTATTACTCCTATCACTTGTTCATAATTTTGACACCATGCTAATGCGTGTGCATCAATCTCTTTTAGAGGATGTAGTATAGAATCTGGATGTACCATAATAAATGGTTTACCATTTGCATATAAACACCCTGCCTCAAAGGCAACATTCCATTGACGATAAAAATCTAAATGACCACCCTGACCAAAAGTAACAATACCAATATCGCATTCTTTAATCAGTGTTTGGATTCTTGCTTGATTTATTTTGGCAGATTTATTATCTCTCCAAAAATAATCTTTAGAATTTTCTGCACCCATATGTTCTGGTTTGTCGCAGAATGGTTCTAGAGTATCACCAGCAGCATCTGACTCATCATGATTACAATTAGCAGAAGTGAATTCAATAGGCAAGTCATCTGCCTTTGCCATACTCTTTAGAGTCTTTCTCCAATTAGTGTGGATTTCACCACTACAATATATGTTCCATGTTTTCATATTTCTTTACAGGTTATAATCTTCAACTTTTAGTTGCTTAAATTTCCTTCGTGTCTTAGAGAAAGGAATAGGTTTTTTAAATTTAATAATCTCATTCGTTCCTTCTTTTATATAGGCAGAGATTTTACTATTCTCATAAAAGTATATATGATTAGGAATATTATCTTCTCCCCAATCAGTTGTTTCTTGTAATGCTTGCATCAAGACCTCCCATAAGGTGATATGTGTTCAACAGAAATGTTACAGTAATCTAAGAAACCAATACCAGCATTCTCACGATAAGAGTGTCGATAGAATACTTCTTTAATCCCTGCAGCATAAATCATTTTGGCACACTCAATACAAGGTGAGTGTGTAATAAACATTGAAGCACCTTCGCCAGATTCACCAGACCTTGCCAATTTAGCAATGGCATTTAATTCTGCGTGTAATACTTCAGGTTTTGTTTTGCGAATCTCATCACCATAATCGTCAATGAATGTAGACTCACATTCATTGTCCCACCCAGCAGGTGTGCCATTATATCCAATAGAAATAATGCGATTGTCTTTAACAATCACACAACCAACCTTTAGATTTTTAGCAGAGGATAAACTCGCATACTGCTCCGCAACATTCATGTGTGCGTCAATAAATTTCTGTTTCATAATTTCCTTTATTTGTCGACTACATGTGACGGAACAAAGATTTTAATTCTGGATTTTAATTTTTCAATAGCATTGACTAATTCAGTGTCATCAATTAAATAATCGTGATTAGAATTTGTATTGTATTGTTCAATAAGATTTTGTAGATCTATTTCTAAACCATCTACTAAAGTTTTTGCTGTACTATTTAATTCATCTAATGTCATATTATACCTCTCTAAAAATAAAATAAGGATAGTTTTTCTTTTTAGAGTTTAAAACTACCAAAACATTAACTCGCAAATTTGGTTTTGTTATTTTAAGTCTGTACAAACCACCACGCACATGTGGAAAAATCAGACTAAACTTTAT
>Ga0181404_1000014_pt1 | contig 50484 bp, 44 predicted proteins | sample 27SPOviralmetaG_FD_130133 | JGI IMG/M metagenome (GOLD analysis project Ga0181404, IMG submission 130133) | Marine viral communities from the oligotrophic San Pedro Time Series (SPOT) site, San Pedro Channel, CA, USA - 27 SPOT_SRF_2011-10-25 | ecosystem: Environmental > Aquatic > Marine > Strait... | reverse complement strand
TGAGCTAGGTAGAGCTGCTATGTTTGCATATGTTGTTACACCACCTCCTGGTATGAGCAGCCCGGCTGCCGCTGCGGCTGCAATTTCGCTTTTTACAATTAACTTAGTCGCTGAAATAGCGGTTCCTGCTAATACTGAAGGAGATCCCGCTGTTGTTGACAGTGTACCGTCGTTTTGTACGTAATAAGACTGCCCGGCAGTTAGCCCAGACTGAGCATCATCTACTGAACCTATAAGTTGAACTGTAGCAGTAGCAGAATTAGCATAGGCCGCATCCGATACTCCTATGTAGTTACTTGCTGTAAGATTTGTTGAACTTGCGCTGGCAATTTGCAATGCAACAGCCTTTCCTTGAACACTATCAGTATAGTCCGTATAAACAAATACTGACTTAGCTTCATTAGAGTCAAATGCACTCTGTATATCTAGTGCATTAGTAACAGCAATAGTGACTGCAGTGCCAAAACTAATACTTGTACCAGACACAGTACCCGCTATTGCAGTTGCATTAGTAAGATCATAACCTACTACAACTTTATTTGAGTTTGAGTCAAAATGCCCATTTATATAAGGCGTATTACTCGAGTTAAATACGACCGGGGTACCGAAACTAATACTTGTTCCAGATACTGTACCTACAACTGCTGTTCCATAGTTTGAGTTACCAAGATTTCTATATACAATAACAGCTTTATTGTTGCTCGAATCATATATAACTTGTATATTATCTGTACTTGCTGAATTAAAAGTAGCATAACTACCAAAACTAATACCTGTTCCAGATAGTGTACCTATAAGTGCTCTGCCATGGTCACTGTCTGAATCTGCTGTATAAGCAAGTATAACTTTATTGTTAGTTGAATCGAATGCAAGTGCAGGCCAATGAGCACTTCCGGTATAATAAACAACCGCGGTACCAAAACTAATACTTGTTCCAGATACTGTACCTACAATTGCTGTTCCACGGTTTGAGTTTCCTCCATCCCTATAACTAAATACAACTTTATTTGAGTTTGAGTCAAAAATAGCTGCAATAAATGTAGTACTTGCACTCTCAAAGACAGCTTCACTTCCAAAACTAATACTTGTTCCAGATACTGTACCTACAATTGCTGTTCCATATCCGGAGTTACCATTATCTTTATATCCAATTACAACTTTATTTGCATTTGAGTCAAAAACTACCTTAATGTAATCTAGCCCTGAATTGTTAAATACGACCGGGGTACCGAAACTAATACTTGTTCCAGATACTGTACCTACAACTGCTGTTCCGGCATTGTAGTTATTGACATAAGCAACTACTACTTTGTTTGAATTTGAGTCAAATGCAGCGGCTGATAATGTTGTAGTACTATCCTCAAATACAGTCGGACTACCCGTAGCCGCGGAAGATGTTGTTCCTGATACAGCGCTTACAGTACCATTTGAGTTTACTATAACCATGTCTCCATTTGCAATAGCACCACTCGCAGTAGCTGTGAGAGTAGGATTCGCTGCTGTACTAGAAGTAATTTTCCATTTTTCGGTAGAACTATTATAAGTGTAATTCCTACCATCCGCTGTTATTGTGTCTCCATTACTGGGACTATCTGTAAAGTTAATTGCCATTTATGTATCCTATTTATTCTTCTGGTTCGGTCCACTCTGAGTTTAATGTCCACGTTGAGTCAGCATAAATATACTTACAGCCCATCCAGTCGCTTGGCGGAGTAACATTTTCAATTATACTGGCGTTGTTTGAATTTAAGTCCGAAATAATAAAGTCGGGCGTAACAATTCTATCTGCTTCTACAGATAATGATATATCGTCCCCAAAAATGTACAGAGACCAATTATTTTGATTATCTATTATTGTTTTCATAACTATCCTTTTATAATTAATTTACTTGCAGATACTGCAGTTCCTGCGAATACGGAAGGAGAGCCTGCCGTTGTTGAAAGAGATCCATCCGTTTGTACGTAATATGCTTGTCCGGTCGTCAACCCTGACTGAGCATCATCCACTGAACCAACCACTTGAATTGTAGCAGTAGCAGAGTTTGAATATGCTGCATCCGCTATTCCTATATAATTTGTTGCAGTAAGATTTGTTGAACTTGAGGCTGCCCTAGCTGCTTGCTTTACACGAGCTGTTCCACGGTTAGAGTTCCCTCTGTCCCTATAAGCGAGTACTACTTTGTTTGAATTTGAGTCAAAAGTTGTACCATAATTATTATCTGATTCACCACTGTTGTATACCTCTGCTGAACCCAGAGTAAGACTTGTCCCGCTCACAGTACACTCACGAAGGGTACCGTACCAAGAGTTGGCTACATCTAAGTAGGCAATTACAATTTTATTAGCATTTGAGTCAAAAACAACAGTAGTATCGTACATAGCTCCCGTCGTAATCCCAGTAACTTCTGTTCCAAAACTAATACTTGTTCCAGATACTGTACCTACAATTGCTCTGCCAACCGCGCTCGCGGTAAAGTACGCAAATACAACTTTATTTGAATTTGAGTCAAAAGCACCAGCAATATCAGTACTTCCGCTAGAATGCACACTGACGGCACTACCAAAACTAATACTTGTTCCGGATACTGTACCTACAATTGCTTTAGTAGAACGAGAACTATCTGAGTTGTTTCCGTCCATGTAGACTAGTACGCATTTATTTGAGTTTGAATCAAATACAATATCTCCCGCTAGGCTTGCTCCTGTTGTACCGTTATAAAGTACACGACTACCAAAACTAATACTTGTTCCAGATACTGTGCCTACTCTTACCGCTGCATGGAACCCAGTATTTGTAGAGCTAGAGTAAGCAGCTCCTTTATATACATAACAGACTACAACTTTATTTGCATATGAGTCAAAAGTGATACCCCCTCTATTGGAAAAGGAGGAGGAACCTATGTCACTGGTCATATCAGAAATAGGCTCCATAATGGTTGGCGAGCCAAAACTAATACTTGTTCCAGATACTGTGCCTACAATTGCGGTGGCTCGGTCCCTCGAATACGTTGAACCACTAATAGTCTCGGCATGCTTATCCTGATATACAATTACAATTTTATTTGAATTTGAGTCAAAAGTGATCATAGGCCAGCTAGTTTCTCTTGTATTAAATACCACTTCACTTCCAAAACTAATACTGTTACCGGACACTGTACCTACGATTGCCGTTCCGTAGTTACTGTTACCTGCATCCCTATAAGCGAGTACTACTTTGTTTGAATTTGAGTCAAAAGTTGCACTGGCGCCTTGCTGTCCTGTATTAGCTGTGCTGTCGTTAAATACAGTCTCACTACCTAAAGCAGCAGCAATTGCACTAACCTCTGAGCCTGCCACAGCACTTACAGTACCATCAGAGTTTACTATAACCATATCTCCATTTGCAAGAGCCCCACTCGCAGTAGCTGTGAGAGTTCCTGCGCTTAAGCCTTCATTGTCCGCAGCAGGAGCCCACTCGCTTCCACTCCACTTTAACACTTGACCGCTACTAGGGCTTGTGCTGTTTACGTCAGACAAGTCTGCTATAGCCAGTGAGGGAGTTGCTCCGGAGTCAGGATTCGCAAATTCAACCCATTGGTTACTACTACCATCAGCGTAGTAAATATAAGGAGTTAGTTCTGTTGTATCAAACCACAAATCTCCATCTGACGGGCTACTAGGAGCAGTATCAGAGGTAGATACCGAAGCACCTCCTCCTCCACTGCTTTGCGCAGTCCAACTTAGATTTCCAGATCCGTCTGTTTTTAGAACGTAATTTGCAGTGCCATCTGCAGTAGGCCAGCTTAACCCATCAAGTATAACTTTTCCTGAGCCATTTGGAGCTATGGAGATATTTCCATTGCTAACAGAAACAATACTTTGTCCGTTTACATCTAAAGAGCCTCCGAGCTGTGGAGTTGTGTCTGCGACTACAGAAGCTATCCCTCCAGGGCTTGGGGTAGTGAACGTAAAGGAACCACTACCATTTGTAGTTAATACTTGACCATTTGTACCATCAGATCCAACATCTGTTAGTGAGAGTAAAGTATCGCCCGGGCTTGCAGTAACGTCCCATTTACCTGTACTACTACTAAATGTATATGTACGCCCATCAGCCGTAATAGTAGCTCCGTTACTTGGACTGTTTGTAAAATTAACTGCCATTTTTTATTCTCCTATATTAGTAGCGCTCAGAGAAGTGTTCCATAGGGTGTCAAGCTCTTTAGTCCACATACTGTAGTGTGACTTTATATCTTGTTTATTTTCAGGAAGTTTAGATAAACTCCTTACATATTCTACTGTAAAAGTGTCTAATAATTCTTGCTCAGTATTAAACCTCATTTTTTCAGGCTCAAAAATCCAAAAAACATCTTTAGTTAAACTTTCATCCGTTTCACTTACTAAGGTTATATCCGCTTGTATATACTTAATAGTATTGTCTACATGATATACCTTAACAGAGTTCCATTGTTCTATAAAATTCATACTTACTCCCACGATTCCGGATCTGCTGCTGCAGCTCCGCTGCTATCTGTTGTTCTTGAAGGAAAGGGAAGCAAAGTACTCCCAAGAGGTACATCTGCAACGACAAGGCTCCTTGCTGAAGGAAATAAGGTTCCTTCTAAAAGTAAGGGGGACGGAGGAACCGTTGCAAAAACTATTTCTGTTACTGTAGTAACGCCCCCTTCTATTGTTAATGCCATGCTTTTTCTCCTATGTTTTTTTAATTAAATAATGTCCTAGATCCGGCCGAAGATCTACAACAGGGGCATATACATAATTATTTCCTGAGATTGTAACTTCCTCAAATGCAGTTCCAATCCCAGAGGGGGCAAACCAAACATTATTTAAAGTAGAAAAGTCCTTTACATCTGGAAAAAAGCCAGGACCTTTTATATATAAGGGGAAAACCACTAGTGCTTTTGTGCCGTTCGCGGTATAGGATAATTGGTTGCTATTTTTAAATGAAGCACTGTTATTGACGCTGGAGGCGGCATAAGCCATATTCCATTGCATGTCAGTATTGACCTCACCTACGTCAGAGCCAGTACTTGTGCTATTCTCTAGTTTTGCTACACTATAATAGTATCCTTCTGGATCAGCCACATTACCGTTAGTTGAGGCTGTCCATAGTCGCATAGTGCCTCCTTCATTTCCCGCAAGGTGTGTACCAAAGTTACAGAGTTGTGCAAAATCTCCTGGGCTAGTGTTTCCAAACCAACCTGAATTAGAACTTGATCTATACGTTGGCGAAACCTCACCCGCGTTGTGTTTAGTCGCATCGGATGCAAAAACAAAAGCATTAGGACACACAGACTGTTTTTGATCTAAAGGACCTTGGGGACCTTCTAAAATCATAAAAGCTCCATTTCCGCTATCTATGTAACCCAATATTATAATTCTTTTTGGATCCGCAAAAACTCGTATAGTACGATTACTTGTAAGCATAGAATGAGAGCCAGAATAACTACTGTTATTACCAGAGTACCCCCAGCTTAAGTTTTCTGTGCTCGTATTTGGATCAAAAACAACCCCCAAACAAAAACCCATAGTAGCACTATTATAGTATGAACTACTACTATGGGACCCAGAGGTATATAAGGCACAATACTTTGTGATGCTATTTGTAGCAGAAGTGCCTTGAAGGATATACTGTGCATCATTAGATGAATCTATATTCCCACTTTGCAAAGAGTTAGAGCTGTGTAAGGCCCAACCACTGTTTACTCCGGCTGTTAATTCAGAGTCAGCTGTCGTAATAAACTCTAGATTACTTAAAGACGCGCTACCCGAACTAGACTCGTGAATAAGTCTAGTTATGTCTCTTACTACCTCTCCATTTGTTGTATTTGATGGAAATTTTAATTTTGCATACATTATGTTTTCTCCTGATATGCTAGTTATGAAAAACTAAAGACTAAATATAGGTTGGCACCTGCTGTGCTGGAGCCCACTTGTGTTATATTTACGGTTATGTAGTCGCCTTCAGAAAAAGTTGTAGTATCACTATTATTAACACTAGAACTAGCTCCGTTAGCAATTGTTATTGTTTTAAAGGCGCTTCCCGCACCATTTTTAATTAAGGCTATGGTAGCCGCTGCTCCAGCTGGTGCAGTGTCTACAAAAGCATCTATAGAGTTCAGAGTAAAGGAACCATGTAGATATAATCGTTTTGCTCCTGTATTTACCGCAAGAGTATCGTCATATCTATATGCTTTTATAAATGCAGAGCTTCCTCCCCCGCTTTGTGCTACCCAACTTAAATTTCCTGAACCATCTGTTTTTAGTACCTGATTTGCATCCCCATCATTATTAGGTAGTGTTAAAGTATAAGAAGCAGCGGCACTGTGTGGAGGTCCTTTAATCGTTATTCCATGTGAATTATTTTCACAGTTTAATTTGAATTGACCAGCTCCTTTCGTTGAATTTCCTTTGAATACAACAACACCTGAACCATTTGGATCTAACTCAATATCTCCATTACTAGTTGAAACAATATCTTGCCCATTAACATCTAAGGCGCCCCCTAACTGAGGAGTTGTATCTGCAACTACAGAGGCTATTCCTCCAGTTCCTGTTGAATCCGCCGCGGGTGCCCACTCACTTCCGCTCCATTTAAGAACCTGACCGCTGCTAGGGCTTGTGCCGCTTACATTTGTTAACTCTCCAAGAGCAAGGGCGCCGGAACCTGCTCCTCCTCCATTTGAGTTTGCAAATTCAATCCACTGGTTGCTATCGCCATCTGCGTAGTAGATATATGGACGCAGATTACTTGAGTTAAACCACAAATCTCCTGAAGAAGGGCTACTAGGAGCAGTATCAGAAACATCTATACTGGAACCAGCAGTAATTGTAACATTTGAAGCAGAAGTAACTCTTCCTTGGCCGTCTACAACAATTTGGGGGATAGTTGTTGCACTTCCATAAGTTGCTGCAGTAACGCCAGTGGTTTCTAAGCTTAAACTAACGGCTCCGAAGGTTCCTCCTCCTGTAAGCCCAGTTCCTGCAGTTACAGCAGTTATATCAGCATCAGAGGTAGTATGTTCTAATAACAGCTCCGTTGCAGAGATAGCGACACCCATTTTAATATTATAGCTATCTGCAGTCGAGTTTAAAGTTCCGTTAGAAGTAAGATAGTAGGTGGCGCCCGTTGTTAAGCTAGATTGATTTCTGTCGATTCCACCCCTTAAATTAACGGTGCCGGAAGCTCCTGCAGAGATAGACTCGTCGGCAATTCCTACTACTGTATTTTCAATATTAGTTGCCGTAACAGTATTTTGTATTCCGTAAAATTCTCCATCAAGCTCACTAATCATGCCCGCACCTTGACCATATCTAGTAAAGCCATATACCTGACCTGCAGACTTATAAATTAATGCACCCGGATTAATTGTATTACTGTGCGACATTAGAGTACTATGACTTGCGTGAGTTGTAGACCCATTAGAGCTCATCGTTAGACGCCCCATGGTGAGTTTACGGTTAGAATTGTAACTACCGTTGGAGAAATAAACTAAAGTATTTGTATCTGTATCTACCGCAGCTGCCACTATGCTTGCGCTAAGATGGCTAAGATTTCCACCCGCATCGGCATCTTTATTTGAAACTGTAAGAGTACCATTTGCTTCTATTGTTACACTATTATATCCAACTGGCCATGTTCTGTTGTTAAACCCATCATTAAATGTAATTTGATAAATCATCAAAAACTTTTGACGATTCGGAATGTAAAAAATATGAGGATTGCTGGCTGGAGAAGAACCATATACATTTCCTGTTATATCAGAAGATTGTAATGTATTATTCGTAACTGCAACAGCAGAGCCTAGTGTAATAGATCCACTGGAGCAAGTCCACTTTTTACAATAATTTGAGCCTCCTGACGTATAAACAACTACACCGGCATTTCTTACGGGATCGTAAGCCACAGAAGTGTGCGAGCCTCCAACAGTTGCAGCGGTTCCTACAGTAAAAGTATCATTCGAACTATTATAGGTTAGAGCTCTAATATTGTCTCCACCCACTAAAATCCATTTTTCATCATTATCGTCATAGGTAATGCTGCTAGGAGAGTCCCACGAAGTGCTTGCAGAGTATAGAGTAGCAGTAGTGCCCCAAGTTATCGCTCCTGTAGACGTATTAATTGTACCTATATTATAATAAGTAACTGAACCAGTACTTCCAATTAAAGCTATTTTATTACTTGCTACCAGAAATGCAGGACCTCCAGTAATTTGATTAGTATTACTTGGCATAGAGCCGGTGGAAGATATAGTTACGGAGCCATTCGCCGCAAGAGTAGCCCACCTATAATAGTAGGAACCAGACTCATAGGTCAGTTGAAGTATCTTATTAGAATAAGCGGGAACTAGAACTGCTTGCCCCAGCCCCTCCGAAGAGTTACTAGTACCTAGATAATCTATACTTGTTGATGTTTGAGTAACAGAAGCGCTAATTGTGCTTTCCCCTGCTGTTCTGTACCTAGTATTAGCACCTTCATATACAATTACATCTCCTGCCGATGCGGCGTCAGAAATAGTAAGTTCTGCTTGTACTGTTTTAATTTGATCTACAAAGGATAAATTACCGCTGCCATCGCTTTGTATAACTTGCTCTGCATTTCCATCATTATTAGGAAGTGTCAAAGTATAAGAAGCAGCTGCGCTGTGGGGAGGGCCCTGCAGCTTGACTCCATGAGAATTATTCTCACAGTTAAGAGTTATAGAGCCCGAACCCGCAGTTGAGTTTCCTTTTATTTTAAATAAACCAGAACCATTTGGGTCAACTTCTATATTACCATTACTTGTAGAAGTAAGAGTATTACCGTTAACATCTAGGTTCCCGCCCAGTTGAGGGGTGGTATCAGTAACTATGTTTGGAACAATATCGGCCGATCCATTGAAAGATACTCCGCCAATAGTTCTTGCAGTTTCAAGAGTCGTTGCTGTGGCTGCATTTCCTGAAGTATTTTGATTACCAGCAGTATTAACCCCTGGAAGGTTTATATTTGCAGATCCATCAAAAGAAACTCCGCCAAGTGTTCTTGCAGTAGTTAGAGTAGCAGCAGATCCAGTAGTATTCTGGTTACCTGTTGCGTTTACTCCCGGAAGGTTTATATTTGCAGATCCGTCAAAAGACACTCCGCCAATAGTTCTTGCCGTTGCTAATGCTGTTGCAGTAGATGCATTTCCAGAAGTATCTTGGGTTCCCGTTGTATTTACACCTGGCAGAGTAATATTGGCAGACCCATCAAACGATACACCTCCAATATTTCTGGGAGTTGCGAGTACTGTAGCAGTAGATGCATTTCCAGAAGTATCCTGAGTCCCTGAAGTATTAACACCTGGAAGGTTTATGTTTGCAGATCCGTCAAAAGGTACTCCGCCAATGCTTCTGGAGGTGGTCAGAGTAGCGGCAGATCCTGTAGTATTTTGATTACCAGCAGTATTAACACCTGGAAGGTTTATGTTTGCGGACCCGTCAAAGGATACACCACCAATAGTTCTTGCAGTAGTTAGAGTAGCAGCAGATCCAGTAGTATTTTGATTGCCGGCAGTGTTAACACCTGGAAGGTCTATATTTGCAGACCCGTCAAAGGATACACCACCAATAGTTCTCGCAGTGCTTAAAGCATCCGCAGTAGCAACATTAGTAACTGTTAAGGTGGGACTATCATCTGCACCAGACTTAGTAACACCTGTTCCTGCAGTTATGCTTCTTACGTCTTTGCCTAATACCTTTGTCATTTTTTAAATCTCCACCCAACCTATTGTAGAATTTACATATACTAATTCTACGAATCTTCCTGCCGCAACCGTACCGTCTTGTGCAGAAGAATCAATATTACTAGAATTTCTACCTACAGTAGTACTGCTGCTAGAAATATTTTTAATTTTTACCCACTCGCCAGCACTGGGGCTGCTTGGCAAAGTTATAGTAACAGCTCCACTACCGTTTACAATTATTTGATCTTCTGCGGAAGCGGTATACGAGGCGGTCTTTATAGTCCAAGTTATGCTGGAGCCACTGCCTCCCTCGCCTCCCCCTGATGCTGTTAAATCAATCTCTCCATTTGTATCATCATAGCTTGCTGTAACAGAAGTATGATTAGAGTGGGTAAACATAGCTGCTACCGCATCTTGTATTGCCTCTGTAAGATTAATATTTGCTGAGCCATTAAAAGAGTGATCTGTAGACCCTACAGTAAAGTTTCTTGCTGTTGCAAGGGTATCAGCAGAACCCGTAACATTACCTGTTAAACTACCTGTTAAATTAGTAGCTGTAAGATCTCCCGAAATAATAATACCGTCAGAATCTGAGGAGATTGTTTTTGTACCTACTGTAATAGTATTTGCAGCAAATTGTCCTTCTTCTACAAATATCTTTCTAAATCTCTTTGAAGAAGTACCTAGATCATACGTATCATGGGTTGCAGGAACAAAGTGAGCTGTTACTTCAACATCTGTAGAAGTTGCTTCAAGTTTCTTGGTAGTACCATTATATAGCGATGTTGTAGTAACATCAAAGTCTTCATCAGTTGAATCATAAGATATAGTTGTACCCAGCTGCTTATTGCTAGGAAATAGAGTACCAATTGCATCTGTTAGATTGGGGCTCTGAGTACCATCAAATGCATGGCTGGTGTCCTTAATAATAAAAGCCACAGCACTTTGCAAAGCAGTTGCAGTTCCTGCATTACCTGAAACGTTACCTGTCAGCCCTCCAGTAATATTACCGCTAATATTACCAGTAACATTACCTGTTAGATTTCCTATAAAGGTACCTTGAATATTTCCTGCGCTTAATCGACCTGTACTAGGATTATAGTGCAGTTGGTTATCTGTTTCTAGATCTAGATTACCTGATTGGCTCGAAACGAACGGCAGATAAAAAGTGCCAGATTCTGTATTATTAGCAGCTACTGTTACAGTACTTGCAACATCTGCAGTACCTTCAAGATCTGCTACTACCTTGGATTTAGTAAATCCTGAGGCAATTGTGGTAGACGTTCCTGGATTTGTCTGAGAATCCTCAAAAAACTTCCACTTATTATCACTTGCATCTCTAAATAAACCAGCGTATAGTTGAGTACCTGTGCTTGCTGTGCCCGCTATGCTAGCAGCTACAATAGACCCGCTGCCATCGACTGTTGTAACTGTTATAGTAGCATCATTTGTAGTAGAAGTGCCGCCTAGATTTGCTCCTGATATAACAATAGTATCATTAGCTACGTAGCCACTTCCTGACGTTGTTATGCTAACAGATGTATAGCTTCCTCCCGACTTATTTATGGTAAAGGCTGCATTGCTACCGCTTCCAGAGGTGCTTGCTTGAGTTACCCCGGTAAAGCTTTGAGCGTTTGTCTTATTATATCCACCAAATAAACCTATGTCCGCAGCGTTTAAAGTATTACCGCTAGCCAGCTCTATAAGAGGGTCGGTTACGGATAAATTAGTGGTACTAATAGTAGTTGTGCCGCCACTTATAGTCAGTGTGCCATCCACATTTAAGTTTCCAGCAATATTTGTGGCACCCGCAATACCCACACCTCCTGCAACAGTTAAAGCTCCTGTTGTAGTGCTAGTACTAGCGGTGGTTCCGCTTATAGTTACATTGGAGCTAAATACAGGGGTGGCACTGAATGTTTTAACACCATTAATAGTTTGAGCATCCGTATTATCTATACGCAAGACTTTATTGAAGTCTATTCCTATAAGTCCACCATTATAAGAGAGCCCTGAGGACACAGTTATATGATCATCTATATCCGCATCAACAAACCTCTGTATCCAAGCATAGTCAGAGCCATTCCAACTAAGAACATATCCAGAAGTAGGGTTGCTTTGATTTAAATGTGTATCTACAGAAGTATTAAAGGCGCCAGCGGTTCCCGCCAAGGTATAGGCAGCATTCCAGTTGCTAGAGTTATCCGTAATAATACTATAAGTTCCGCTACCATTAGTTGCCATAATACCGGCACTACTAAAGTCGCCATCCACAACCAAATTTGTAGGCAAACTTTGAGTATTTACTGCGGTAATCCTGCCTTCTGCATCAATTGTTAAACTTCCTATGAAGTCGCTGCTGGCTGATCCATCTGTGCCAAACGTGCCTGCCGTACCAGTAAATACATGATCTAATGTCACCTCTCCATTAGTTACTGTAAAATCATTATCACTAAAGGAAGCTATACCCTTAACACTAGTAGTTGCTGTAGCGACAGAGGGAGGAGAGGCAAACACATAGCTACTACCATTATATGAGAGAAATTGCCCGCTAGTAGCTCCTGAGGTTGACACGTCTCCTAGTTCATTAAGGTCTAAAGTAGCTCTTAAACCGTTGCTATCTGCAGTCAATGTTCCATTTGAATGAAGATTTAGATTTACTGTAGGAGTAGTACTCGCGGTGCCTGAAATACTTAAACCAGTTCCTGCCGCAACAGAAGTAACAGTACCAGCATTAGTAGTAAATCCGCTTGTACTATTATCAAATATACTCAACGAAATATTTGAAAAAGTTTTAGTTGCTTCTAAATTGGAGTTACTTGTATCCAGAACAACTAGCTTATCTGAACTTACGGCTGCAGCAGACATGGCGCCTAGTTCGCCTAAGTCTAGATCAATAGTAATAGTACCGGAACCGCTTGCAGTAATTGCACTACCGCCGGTAATTCCTGTTACCGTCCCGCTAGTAGCATTATCTACATAGGACTTTACAGCTCCTTCGGTAGGAACTGTGGTATTAGAAGCATTTCCTACAGAAGTTACAAAACTTCCTACACTATTTGTACCATCATTTAAGCTACCAAAGTTTACATTACCCGCAATATGAATGTCTTTCCACTTGCTGCTTGTACTGCCTAGATCGTGCTGATTATTTGCAGAAGGTACTACATCGGATGATATAGTTGCTCCGTCCAAATCCAAGTCAGTATCAATATCCAGCTTAGGTACATTCAGTGTATCGTCGGTAGTATCAAACCGTAAAATGGCATCAGTTCTTAGTGTTGAAGCCCCTTCTTGCCCGTCGCTCATAAGAATAAAATGATTTGTATTATTCGTAGAGCCTGCAAGATTTACACCACTTGAAGTGTTTTGGGATATTGTTATAGAGCCTGCAGTATCATTATAACTAACAAAACTATCGGTAAACATTGCCCCTACAATATCTTCTATAGTTTCATTTAATATGCCAAGAGTTTTATTTGTGCCATCTTGAGTAATATTTGTACCAGCTATTGCACCTACAAAGTCAGCCACCGATTCTTTCTTTGAGGCAGAACCATCCGCATCAATAAATACGATTGAATCATTTGGGACCGAAAGAACTTCACTTGCTAAACCATCAAGATTCAGAGAAAGTTTTCCAGAGGTTGCTGTAAGAGCACTGTTTGCTCCATTTACAAAATTTGTTGCAAAATCTGCAATACTCTCTTTTCTGCTACCATTATTCGTAGCATCAATAAATGCAATACTGTCTTGCGAAGAGTCTACGTCTGCTGCAGTAAGTCCATTTAAATCTATAGCAAGCGTAACATCACCTGATGATCCACCACCTGATAAACCTGTACCAGCAATAACTCCTGTTATGTCACCAACTGCTGTTGTATATCCATAACTTAGAATTTTATCTTCAATGGCCGCTGATGTCATTAATGATGTATCATCATTACTAAATGATTCACCGCTTGTTTGCAGTGAACCTGCCGCTAATTCTGAAACTGTTAATCCACTAACGTTGAGTGTGACTGTACCACTTGTACCGCCCCCACTTAAGCCAGTTCCGGCTGTAACACCTTCTATATCACCCGCATCACTAGTAAAACTAATTACACCAGTTGAATTATTATAACTTAAATCTCCACTTACGCTAATAGCACTTCTGGCTAGAGCATTTGTGAAGTATTGGTTGGTTGAACCTTCTGCTAAATCATCAGTGTCATGATTGCTAATGTCGCTAACTGTACCAGTTACATCACCAGTTAAATTACCTGCAAAACTAGTTGAGGAAAGTACAGATGTAGATGGATTAAAAGAAAAAGTGTTTTTTGACTCAAGTTTAGAGTCTGTAATGTTTAGTTGATGGTATAGAGGTTGGGTACTTGTACTAAGTACTTTTGAAACAATAAATATACTTTGTGCCGGGTCAAAGACTAAAGCATTTCTAGACCCTGACCTTACATTAGTGGAGCTTATTTGAGTCTCAGAGGTAAATGATATATCCGAACCTGTAGCAACAGCTCTCTTAAATACATATCCTCCGCTGGACTTATCTGCTAAAAGTATTACTTCTTTTGTTGCAGGATCATTTGATAAAACCATATCGCTATAAAACGAGGAATTAAGAGTTACATCTGATCCATAAGTATGAGTATTATTAGAGCTAGATACAATAACTTTTCTATACTTATTGCCATGAACTATTATACCAAGCTTATCGTCATTACTTTCTGTATACTCTATATCTCCTAAAGTACGGATTATTCCCGAGTCTTGAAGAGTAGCAAAGGGCAGACCATTTATGCCTGAACTAGATAGAGTTGTTCCGCTACTTGTTAAAATTCTTGTATTATTGTATCCATTACTTTGTGAAGGATTACTAACGCTTGCCATTCTTTCGCCAATAGCTACAATAAACTTATTTGCAATACCTGACCAAGATGCATCAATATTCGTTGCATCATTCTCAGAGACGTCAGTAGTAGCAAAACCAGTGTTTGTTATAGGAAAACTTCCTCCTGACCCAGGAGCTCCTGCTAAATCAGAAATGCTTGAGCCACCTGCAAAATTTGCTCCTGTGTAGGTTGGCCCTGTAGTATAACCCCTACCAGTATTTGTCATAGTTATACCGGTTAGATAATACTTACTATCTCCGGATTCGAATGTCCAGTCAAAAGTACCTGTTGCTTGCGCACCCCCTGGTAAATCTGGAGCACTAAAAGTAGGAGTAATTTGTGTTCTAAGGCTGGAATCGCTTTGAGCAAGACGCGGAGTTCTATTATCGACAGCATTCGCATCAGGAGCAGCAAAGTAATTCGTCATTTCATCCGTAGTACTTACTCGCTTATTACTCATTGCAAGTTCAGAGCCTAAAGTAATTGAACCTCCGCTCGAAATATTTGCAATTAATGCTATCGGGTTTCCGTTTGTATCAATATGAGTAACAAGAGTTCTATTTGTAGAAGTATCCGTCGGATCTCTTGTAATACTAATAGCACCCAGTAAGGTATCAGAGCTGGTACTTTCAACATTAGTGGGAGCACCAAATGTTACTGTAGAACCATTAAAAGTAAGTACTCGTAGTCTATTTACTTTATTTGAGCCACTAGCTTCTGTCAAACTTATTAGAATGTTTGAAGAAGGATTAAGATCCGCTAAAGTTATTTGTCCGTAGGAGGGTTGAGTACTAATGCCGGTGGCTCTTTGCGCACAGACAATATTTCCATTACTATCGGTTGCTGTAGTAACATTTCCCCACGTAATACTTCCCGAAGAATATGTACCAATGCTGTATTTTAATATACCTGAACTTGTCTGGGCCCAGAATGCAAGATACTTATTGTAAAGCTTGGAATAGTATAAAGACGGAGCGTGAGTATGTATATTATCCGATGAATTAGATACAATTGTCGCACCTGTTGTTACACTATCTGCATTTGGCTTTAAAAACGGTATTTCATGAGCAGCACTTACACCCTCTGAAGGAAAAATACTGGCGTTTCTTGCGCGGGTAGCTGTACCGGAGAGAGTTCCGGATATATTGAGTACTCCTGTCGTACTTTTTAATGTATTAGTAGAGGGTATATAATTTAAGGAAGAACTTATTTCTATAGATTGAGGAGAAGCTGTTCCATCAACAAAAGCAAGGTAGTGAGTATCTGCACTAGACTCTTGAGTAGTAATACCTACTTGAGAGGCTACAGAAGAAGACCCGCTAACATTTCCTACAAATGAAGTAGCTCGGAGAACTCCGGTGCTCGGATTGTATGTAAATGGATTAACATCTCCGGATACACTTAAATCTTTTCTTAAACCATGGTAATCTACAGAGCTAATTGTTTCTGCCGTAGGATCCCCAAATATAATAGGAAACTCGGAGTTAGTTGTATCCGTTTCAGTTACAGCAACTTTTGTAGACTTTGTTGATATACCCGTAAATGTAGCATCAGTACCATTTGTACCTGACTCAAGTATTTTATTAGTACCGTTACTAGCATATACATCCCCGGTTAGATTACCAGTAATTGCACCAGTAGTTGTAAATGCACCTGCTGTTATAGTACCTGATACTGTAGGAGCATTTACTAAGCCAATTGTAATAGCATCGTTTGAAACAGTTGTTTCAATTTCGTTACTAGTACCTACAAAATTTAATGTTCCACCAGTTGTGAATGTGTCGTTTGAACCACTGTCTGCACTTAACGTAAATGAGGTATTGATGCTTCCAACTTGAGTATCAACGTATGCTTTAATAGATTGTTGAGTAGCACCAAATTGAGATGAGTCATCAGACATCGAATCATCGTCTAAGAACCCTGAAACCGCAATATTATTGGCACCACTAAAAGAAGCGGCTGTAATAGCACCTGCTTTCAATGCACTTGCTGTGCCTGTAAAGGTATTTGAACTTTCTGTGGCATCTGCAATGAATACAAATTCACTTGCTGAATCATCATAACCAAAGAAACCTTTCTTTGCGGACGAACCATCGTGCCAATTAAACTTTATACCTCTGTCCAAATTGTCATCAGATGAAATTGTTGGATCACCTACTTCAAAAATAGGATCATCAACTTGAACTGTTGTACTGTTTACCGTGGTTGTTGTACCGTTTACTGTAAGTGTTCCGTCTACTACAATATCATTGCTAAAAGTCTTTTCACCGCCAATACTTTGAGTACCACTTGTTCTTACAACGGTATTATCAACCTGTATATCGTCAGCATTTACAGTTATACCACCACCGCTGGCTGCTGCTAAGTTTACAGTAAGAGTTTGACTACTTCCTGCTGTTGTAAGACCTGTACCACCTGCGATAGTCAGGGATTCAGAGTTTAGAGTAACATTTTGAGCACCACCGCTATCCCCAGCAAACGCTAGATTCTGTGTTGTCACATTAGAGTCAACATAGGCTTTTACTGCTTTTGCGGAAGCAAGAGTATCATCGTTCGAGGACACAGAACTTAGATCAGTATCTAGAACACCTGCTTTAAAATTATCTACTTCAATGTTAGATACAGTATTATTGTCTACATCTATTGTTTTATTTGTAAGTGTCTGAGACCCAGCTAAAGTAGCAACAACAGTAGAGTCTATAGCAAGGGTGACCGTATTAGCTGATGCTGAGCTGGTAAGACCTGTGCCTCCAGTAACTGTAAGACTCTCTGAATCAAGATCAATTGCAATCGTACCGCTGTCTGCGGTAACATCTAAATGCTGTGCAGTTACTTGAGCGTCTACATAAGCCTTAACAGACTGTTGAGTAGGTATAAGCGTAGCACTATCAGAAGACATATCATCTTCATCAGCAAAAGCTGTTACAGTGATTGAGCCATCATTGAGGCTTCCAAAGGTCAGGTCTGTAATAGTAGTAGCAGCAATTGTGCCACCTTCTACTTTATCCCCGGAAATCTGGTTGTCTGCAAGCGTAAGAGTACCTGCTGAAACATTTAGAGTTTTTCCAGCCCCTACAGTAATATCAGCAGCATCAATAGTACCGCCGTTAATGTCTGCTGTGTCAGCTACAAGGCTGTCAATATTAGCAGTGCCATCAATATATAAGTCTTTCCACTCTTTGGAGCTGCTTCCAAGATCAAAAATACCGTCATCATCAGGAATAAAGTTAGAGTCTATAGCTCCAGTAAATGTAAGTTTATCTGTAATGTTGTCACCAAAAGTGAGATCCCCAGATAAAGTTAAATCTCCAGTTACATCAAGATTACCCCCAATAGTTACATTTCCTGAGACGTCCAGAGCATTAGTTACCAACTTATCGTTAGTATCGTCATAGTAAATACGAGTATCTGCTTTTAGTGTTCTGCCTGTTCCACTGACAGCATCTTCTATGCCTACAAAAAATAAGTTATCGCCACTAGGAACACTGGCAGTATCATGCTGCGTAACTGTTACAGTAAGAGCCGCATCTGATTGACCAATAGTAGTTGTGGAATCAAAGGATCCCTTAAATGTACCTTCGAATCTACCCGTAAACTGTCCATCGAGGTTGCTAGCAAATATAGTGCCTTTGCCTGGATTATATTGTAATCCTGTCTCTGAGAGTATTTTTGAGGTACCAGTTGTGCTGTCAACAAAAGTAATAAAGTGAGTAGTATCCAGTGCTACTGTACCTGTTCCGGAGCCTGTACCATTTGCCGTGAAAAGTGTTTCTAGTACTGTACCTGTACCATAGCTAGCATTTCCTGTGCCTCTAGCCCTGAATCTATCTCCTACAGAAGGAGGGGTGCTCTCACTACCCGCCCCAAGAATAATCCAGTTAGTAATCTCTACGACAGTACCGGTTCCACTGCCTGCTCCTGTTGCAGTAAATCCAACACCAACTGTATTTGCACTTGCTCCGATTGCTGTAAAATCAGTATTTCCTACGGATACAATTTTATATACTTTAGTATTAGAAGTAGTGGTTGCGGCCGCAGTAGTTCCCAGACTTGTGATAATATATTCACGAGTCTCTACTAATTGAGGGTTGGAAGTAGCAGATATATTTACGCTTTGAGCACCAAGAGAAGCAAAATTAGTGTTACCTAAGGTTTTAATACCATAAGCGGTACCGTTTGTAATATTAGAAGCGTTTAGAATAACACTCTCTACCCCCATTTCCGCCGTAGGAACACTGCTTACTGTAGTAGCGGATGTTATTCGTCCCTGAGAATCAACCGTAAATTGCGGAATAGAGCTAGAAGTGCCGTAAGTTCCTGCTGAAACTGAAGTGTTATCGAGGGCTACAGATACTTGATTATCGGAAACTGTACTTGTTAGACCAGTGCCACCAGCTATTGTGAGAGTATCTACACCAAGAGTAACAGTGTCGTTTGAACCAGAGTCGGCTGAAATAGTTATAGATGCGCCTGACAAACCTATAACGTTATTTTGCCAAACACCAACAGTTGAATTGAATGTCCAGGTAATATTTCCTGCAGTTAACGTATCGCCATTACTAGGATTGGAAGGAAAATCTATTTGAGACATTTAAATCTCCACCCACTGTGCACTACCATTACTGTTTTCATAATAGATAAAGGTTCCGAGAGCCGTATTGTCATCGCGAACAGATCTCCACATATCCCCTATTTGAGGGCTTGAAGGAGGGTTCTCACTTTGAGTTAAAAATACTTTTCCTCGGTTAAGATGCTCAATAGATTCAGTGCCGCTAACATTCTTTTTCATATAGATAGCGCCATCTGCAGTATTCATAGCAAGTTCACCCAGAGCTAAATCTGAGGTAGTAGGAACGTTTCCTGCTGTAGCAGAACGCTTTAATTTGATAGTTTGTGCCATTTGGCTCTCCTAAATGCTGCGTATATACGCGGGAGAAAAGATATTAGTAGGTGCCGCCGTCTAGAGTATTAGACCATTGAGCAGCTCCACTTCCGTTCATAGCTAAAATATAATCGTGATTTGTTGTGCTTGCATTTCCTGAAGGTTTTACGAGTCGGGTATACCCTCCGTCAGAGGCTGCTCCAATAAGTAAATCACCAACTGCTGTTGTTGAAATTCCCTTAATTCGTAAAGCATCCGAGGATACCTCTAATGTAGTATCATCGTCGTTTACATTGAGAGTATTACCGCTCTTTGATAAAGCATCTCCCGCAATAATTTGACCCGCACCCGAAAACTGAGTAAATACTAAATTAGTTGTACCGAGAGTTGCTTGTCCTGTTACATTAGTAAGAACAAAACCATTGTCTCCATCGGAACCTTCTTCTACAAAAACAAACAATCCGCCGGTTACTTCCGTATTTGCATTTGCATCAGAAGATCTAGTAAGCACCGCACTTGCAGCTGGATCAGCGGCACCGACAGTTGTAACTTCATATATGCCGTTTTCAACTTGACTTGTTTGATTCTGCACAAGTACTCTATCGCCCTGTGATAAAGCAATGCTATCAATAGTAATTGGGCCCGTAGCTGTTGCGGTAAGAGTTCCTGCAGAATTATTATAGGAGGCTGTAAAGTTGGCTTGAGTAGCAACGCGAGCCGAATCTTTTATATCTAATGCTTGTTTTACGGCGTCTACATATGCTTTAGTGGCTGCATCCTGTGCCTGGGTAGGATCCACAACATTAGTAATTCGGCTAGAGTTTACATCTACAACACCAGTACCGTTAGGGTTTAAAGAAATATCACCATTAGTATCAGTAGAAGATATTTCATTCCCCGTTACATTAATATTTCCGGCAGTAATATTTGTAATAGATGTCGCTAAACTTACAAATCCTTGTGAAACATTAAAATCACTGCTATTAAAAGACGCAGTACCTAAAGAAGCTGCTCCAGCATTTGCTCCGCTCGTAGCTGCAGTGGCACTGACAGTAAGAACTACGTCATTACCACTTGTAGTAACTGCTGTATTGATTGGGTTTGTACCCAAAATTTTCAGCTCACTATTAAGCTGGGCTAAATCTTGCTCCCCTCCCACGTCATCAGAGACTTTTAAAACAGTAGATACTGCTTGGAAAGTAAGTGCTCCCGACGCATCAGAGACAAGAGCATGCCCGCTAGTACTTGCATCAGCCGTGGGAAAAGTATATCCAGCCGCTCCATTAGCACCCAGATGTAGCTGCTTATTTAATTTAATCTGTTCTGCAGAATTAGTAGTAACAAGAGTAATATAATTGTTACTACCTTCACTAATTGTCAGACCTGTTGCAGAGTTATCTACAACCTTAAACTCCGTGGCTTGACTAGATAAATCTATGGTACCAGAATCAATATCAAGATTTCCGCTTCCTGTATCAATCTTTACATTGCCCGAGCCTGCAGTAATCGCATTTCCGTCTATAGTAAGATTAGCAGTTTTAAGTTTATTTACCTTTCCTGAAGAATCTGCAAGGATTGCACTTGTTGCACTTTCATTTAAGGTGCCCGGAGTATGGGCCATTAAGTCTGTAAAATATTTACCCCCAATTACATCAATACTAGATGCATTATCTCCAGCGCCAGGTCGTCCGATATACAGCTTATTTTCTGTTGAGTGAGCATTATAGGCTAACTCCCCCACCGCCATAGTACTAGGGGTACCCGCACTTGCGTGACGTCTTTTAATTTGAATTGTCTGAGCCATTTATGAACTCCGGGGTAGCCTAAAAGGCTCCTGCATCTAGTGTGTCTGAATCTCCTCCAGCTGCACCTACAATTATAGGTACCCACTCAAAAGTGCCAGTACTAGTTTCGCGATATATTTTTATTTGATCGTCGTCAGTATCATACCAAATATTTCCCTCACTTACAGAGGAGCCCCCTGTGGGAGCGGGTTGATTATCTTGTGAATAAGAGGCTAGATCGGCCAATTGTCGAACTGCGGCGTCTATAGTTGTTGCTGTAATTTGTCCATAAGGGCTGAAGGATACATTTGACGCAGAAGCCGAAATAGGAAGGGCAAAGTTATTTACTACTAAATCTGTCTCATCGCCAACAACATTTACAGAAACTGCACCTTCACTGCTTACTGTTATTTCTTTTACTTCTTCAGTAATACTAACCTGAGTAATATCTTGATCAGCCACTTGCTCCCACCGTAATTCCAGCAGTAAGATTTACTGTGCCTTCGATAAGTCTCTTAACTGTAACATTATCGGCAGTGTGTATTTCTAAATCATAAACATACAAGCCGGGGGCAAGAGCCGCAGTAATATTTGGAAGTAGTTCCATTTTTACCTTCCCATCGGTTACTGGAGAAGGAATAGTGCAAGTAAACGTAGCAGCTGCAGTAGTAGCACTCTTGCTAGTTTTCATTTTCGCACGAGCCGCGTAGCCGTCAAGGTTTTTAGCTACCCCGGCTTCCTTAATAATCAGATCGATAGCAAAAGTCGATCCTTGGTCAATCACTAGGTCATAGTTAGCTGCGCTCATTGAAATTCTCCATGATTAAATTATAACAAAGGGGACATACGGAGTCAAGAATTATTTTTTAAGTGGTTATACCAAAAAATATCTTGACAAGTTAACTAATTTATAGTATAATAACGGCTCACTTAAAGGAATGTATAATGGAATACGAAATAAAAGAACTAACCAATAAAACTCCCTATGTGTATATAAAAGATTTATATTCAAAAGAAGAGTTATCTGAGCTTTTTCTAGAGTTAGACTACCTACAAAGTAGAAAGAATATTTGGCTAGATCCGGAGCAAAGCGGAAGTGCAATGACTCCAGATAAAGTTCCTTTAAAAAATAATAAAGGGATATGGATTAATCATTTATATAAACAGGTTGAGATGTCTGCAATTCTATCCCACAACATGAAAATATACTCTTCTGGACTAGCACAAACATTGGCGTCAGAACACTCCTGGTTTGAGTACTTAATACAAAACTCTCGCTTCTCAACACTTCTTTCTTATTACGAAAATAGCGGAGAATATAAACCCCACAGAGACAGATCTGTACTTACTACTTTAACCTGGCTTTACAAAGAGCCTAAACAGTTCGAAGGAGGAGAGCTTACTCTAAACGATGAAGTAGGATTTAATTGTGAAAATAACTCAATGCTTATATTTCCCTCTACCTGCATTCACGAAGTCTCTCCAGTAGTGCTACAAGAGACGGCAAAGTCTGGCATGGGTCGATATAGTATAACAACGTTTGTTACCCTAGAAGAAAGCCAAACAGACTCTTAACCTTATAACTTTCCAATTTTTACCCTTAAAGTTCCTCCATCAAAGATCTTAATCGTATTATTTCCTTGAGTAGTATCTAAAATAATTGTATTTGAGGAGGAAATTGAAGTTTGTCCGTTTCCTATAATTAGTCCTGCGGTGGATAAGCCAATTTTACCCCCGCTAATAGCGGTAGCACTAAATTGAATAGCAGCGGTCTGAAAGCCAGAGTTATTACTTAACTGACTTGTTTGACTAGGAGGGGTAACATAGTTAGTTGTTTGAGTAACATTTATCTGTCCTGGCTGAGTAAATGCTTGAGTTTGATACCCAGGACCATTTTGAAATTGACTTAAATTGCTCAAACCAGATTGAAAGCCGGGACCATTAGTAAACTGACTTAAATTGCTTAAACCAGATTGAAAGTTTTGATTATTCTGTAGTTGACTAATCTGCGTGGGATTGGCTTGATAATTCTGAGTTTGAGCAACATTTATTTGGCCTGGATTAGTAAATGCGTTAGTTTGAAACCCCGCTCCATTAGTTAACTGATTTGTGTTTGTCGGGGGTGCTGCGTAATTATTTGTTTGAGTAACATTTATCTGTGCTGGTTGAGTAAAGGCATTAGTTTGATATCCAGAATTATTCTGTAGCTGACCAACCTGAGTAGGATTAGCTTGATAGTTTAAAGTTTGTGTTACATTTATCTGACCTACATTTAATCTTTGTGCATCAATTGTACCAGTTGTAATCTGTCCCCCATCAATAGTTGTAGTACCTTGCTCCCCGAAGCTTAGAGAATTATTTCCATCTCCTACTTCTTGCGAGCTTGTAAAAGTAACTAGTCCCGTAAAACCTATCCCCTGAATAACGTTGCCGATAGAAATACTTTGAGTTCCTGCATAGCTGCTCTCTTCAATAGTTACTCTTACATACCAATATTTATTTGCATTACCAGCAGCAAACGTAGGCGCTTGTTCGGCCCATCCAGAAGTATGCGAAGCAAAAAGCCCAGTAGAAAAGCTATAGCCGCTAGCAGTAGGGGCGGTGGGGGCAGAGGAAGAACTACTTTGATAGTATAAGACAGCACTAGCTGTCCTAGGACCCGTAGCTCCAGTTTGTCCTAGCTGCCCTTGCTGCCCGGGTACCCCGTCAACTCCTCTTCTGCTTTTAGTGAAGGTCTGTACCTTTTCAAATGTAGTAGTACCACCCAAAGAATCAGTAACAATAATAGTATATGTTATAGATCCTGTGTCTGCAGACATGGCAGAAATAGATTGACGAACATATGATGTTGACGTACTACTTGCAGCACCTGCAGTTATTCCAGAAGATATAGTTGCATTAGAAACTCTAAACGAAGGCTTTCCATAAGGACTAGTATCGTCATAGTTTAATGCAGTACTTCCTATAAAAGCGGTTATGCTTATATTTGTATTGTTAAAACTAGTAGGAGTTCCAGATCCATCAGCCAAAACACTAACATTATCATTAGTAAGATTTACTGAAATTGCGTCTCTAGCGCCATCTGAGATACCAATTACTCCGCCCGTAGGACTGACAGGATGGTACGCGGAAAAAACTTCTCGAGGTGCGCGAGTATTTATTCTCTGATTAGGAACAAGAACACTATAACGTATCCAGTAATATAATGTTTGGGCCCCTTCGCCTGTAATTATATCGGTGTATATATCGCTCTTAGAAGTGCCCACAAGTTTTGTGGTAGAATGAGTAAGATTATTTGCAGTTCCCCTCCATATCTGTACACTATAAGTTGCGGCATTGAATGAACTAGAATTTGTCCATGTTAACTCAATTCCTCCTCTATCGTTTTGAGTAGCATTTAGGCCTGAAGGTGCAATAGGTGTGGCTATATTACCTATGCCCGGTTCTACCTGTTGAATTACTCCTTTTGCTACAGGGGCAGTAATTAAGTAAGCGTCGTCACTATGCTCAAAAGCGGTTACTTGAGTTGTACAGTTTTCATTAAAAGTTAGGTTAGATACTCTAAATAACTTATTAGTCCAACCAAACCGCGGGTATGTTACTCTAATAACATTGCCAGCAACAAATAAAATACCTTTTGGACCAACAGTAAAGCCTATCTTAAGACTAGATCGTGATTCTTCCAAGTATTGTTTTGCATTAATTCTTGCATTATAGTAATTAGTAATATAAGGGGTGCGAATTGATCCTTTTTTAGGAACCATCCTATCTTCTTTAAGATAAGTAGAATTAAACAAAGCTACGGACCTTGACTCAAATCGGTTTTGAGGGTCATTTATAGCAACGTCAATTTGATTATACGTTCCCTTTTGTCCAGCATCTTCAACGGCTATGCTACCAATTATATCTCCTTCATCGATATCTTCTGCTATATAATCAGCAGAATTTACAGTTATAGTCGATGGAGCAGTAAACGTTCCTTTAACCCCTAAGGAGTATTTACCGTTAGAGTACCTTAGCATACCATTAAAATGTCCGAGCATTCCATTAATATTATCAAAGATAGGCTTATTAGTATTTATAACAGCATTTGTTTGGTGCCGCGTGACATGTCTTTGATTCTGTGCCTCCCAGCCCAAATACCTCCAATATTTAACATCATCACAGTCATATAAATTGTACCCAGAAGAGAAAGAACCTCCCCCAGAATGCTCTTTAATTACAGGATTACCGTCGAAAGTTTTCCGAGTAGGGTTTCTGTCTACTACAATATTGGCAGCACCAGACCCACTAACTTTTGTAATGTTAAAAGTACTAACACCCGGAGTAGTAGAAGGAGTATTACCAATTATCCCGTTAGAAGAAGCTTTATGCAGAGCTCCTTCATAATAGTAAAGTTCGTCGGTGTAAAAATACTTCCAGTTTTCCCAGCGATGGACAAGTTTGCCTAGAACATTAGTTAAAACTATAGATTTATAGGTGGTACCTCCTATAGTCTCACTCGTTATACTTTTTACCTCACCTTGAAATAAGACTTTTCCGGATGCTGCTGCATATTGGTAAACTGCACCCACTTGTACAGTAACTACAGTAGTTAATATAGTGACATCAGATCTAGTATCACAAGCGCGTGCCGAAGCTAGAAAAGACTCGAGATCAATATCCTCCTCTATGTCTAGATCCCGACCGTATCTTTTACTGGTTAAATAATCTAATAGTTGAATTGCGGGATTTGTAGATACACGAATATCGTCATCTGTGCTCAGAATCTTGTAAGTATCTCCTGAAGTAGGTAACTGCTCTTCCTCAAACACACTAGAAACTTTTGCTATACGAGAGCCACCATCATAATCAACTATTTGTCTTTTTTGCTTTAAAATACTGCCATCATTTAGAGTTTTAGTGATTTCAATAAATAATCCATTATACGCATCATCAGAAGAACTGGCTGTAGAGGCAAGTCTGACGCAGTTTTTTAATATTACATAAGAATTTACTAAGTTAGATGCATTTGTTCCCGTATTACCTACGTTTGTTATAGTATTGCCGCTACCAGAATATGCAAAAGAGTAATGATTAAGTTTATCTTTGGTAAAAGTTCCAGCATCACTACCAGAAATGGCAATAGCACTACCAAGAGTAAAAGCGTCTATAAAGGTGGAGTCCAAAGTACCGAAAGTTATATTTGTAGAGACTCCATTGCTGTTTGCTGAAGCGGATGTAATTTGTTTGGATAGAGTAGTTTGTACTGCTCCAGTATTCTCTGAGTTATCATAAGTTTGCATATGATAAGTATTACCGCCGCTAGTCATATAAAAAGATGTGGTGGAACCTATAGGAGGTTTTTCCATAAATCTAATTAGATTTTTGGCGGCCCCAGACATTTCAGTTATAGCATATATATCAGCAATTTTTACTGTGCCTAAGGTAGAGTTATCAGAAGTCTTTTTTATAGTTACTTCTTCGCCTAAATTAAAATTAGAAAGGGCATCATCACTACTTGTATAGCTAGGATGTTGTTCATAAGAAAAGTCATAATTAAAACACTTTAATCCCTTGCCCCTAACTACAAAGTCCAGGGAAGGAATAGTGGTATCTCCCTCTCCTATAGTGTATTCAACAACTGCGTATGCTGTATCCAGTACCTTATGGTTTCCTCCCCAATAATCTGCGCTACCATTATAATAATCAGTACCTAGTTTAAAGTTAGCAGCATTTCTTAAAAGTAGTTGATCAGCTCTTTGTTCTTCTTTTCCAGAATGAAATAACAGCTTCGCATTTATAGGGCTAGTAAAACTAGTACCTTTTTCATGGGTTATCCCTGCCGCACTATTACTTGCTCCAAAAGTGAAAGCAGAAGCTGTTGGAGCTTGATAATCATATTGTACTTGATAAGTTTCTTTTTCTGCCTGATCTACTTCAGCCCAATCTATATATCCGTTAGACTCAGAGTGTCCAGAAGTAGAAAAGGTGCTTCCTGTAAGAACATTTTGTCCAGTTAAAGTATCTCCCTGATCCATTCGACCAACACAAAGTACATCAACTGTTTCCTCAGAAGTTTGCTGACTGCGAGTATCTTTGTCATTTTCATCAATGCAGATAGAAGAGGTATCATCTAAATAAACGTCATATATTCCTCCAACTTCACCCTCACACAGAGCATATGCGCAAAAAACTTTTTTGGCGTCACTGTTAAGAGCATCTACAAAGAAAGGAATACTGTCTATCTTATTTACACCATAGACCACAGGAAGATACTTTGCATCCAAATTAAATCGTAGGTCTGTTTCCCTGTCTACCTCTACCTCGTACTCTACTAATCTTTTCCCGCCAAATAATCCTGCCAAACCTCCGCGCTTTTTCTCTTTATATCGAGTTTCATTTACTTGATATGTTGCTATAAGATTTACTGCCTGCTCACTATGAGCGAAGCCAAGATCCTTAGCATAGGCTGGACGAGTTAGAGCTTCGGGATCCGGCTTGTTATTACCGTCTAAAGCTCTATGATAAGAATCTGACGTTAATCTTCCTTGCACTCTAGAAAAATCAGCCCAATGACTAGTAAGAGTCCATGATACTATAGAAGATTTTGTTACATCTTCGGAAATTTTTCCTTGCGATATAATCCCTTTGAATATTAAATAAGGAGCACCTATAGCAGCACCTGTAGAGATATCTATATGTACTTTATATACAAAAACATCTCTATTTATATATCGTGCATAGCTGTTACTACTCCTATTGCTTATCACGCCCTCTACTTCAGGACTACTAAGTTGCAAGGTTCTTGTTGCAGAAGATTCGCTACTAATTGTATCAATAGCAGTTATATTGGCTGTAAGATTATTATTCGAAAAAGTATTTATTCTTACAGATTTGCTATCATTTGTGCCATTATAAATAGTTACTAAATCCCCTTCTCTAAACCCGGCTTCGACAAGATCGTCTGTAGCTGTAAGGGAGGAAGCTGTAGTAGTAAGAGTAGTAGTAAGAGTAGTTTTTAGTGCTGCAGAGGATACATTTAGTGTCATAGAAGAAGCTTTTGCTTGAATAGTCTCGGACACTGCACCTACTTTAGTGAGCTTATTCGCTACATAAGTTTGATTTCCATTAGCATTTCCTGCAACGTCAGAGCTGCCATCGTTAAAAACAATGTCTCTGGAACCATCTGTTACATAGATATAGTCCTTTGCTCTTCGTGCGCTTTTCCCTCCCTCTGTTTTTAAGGGCTTCTCAAACTTGACCAAGTGTGCATAAGCAAAGGGCTCCTCTATAAGAAGGGAGTTGCGTAAATTTGTATTTAAAGTTCTAATTGCCATTACTGTACTTCTTCTAAACTCAAGGAATAATTATATAAATTATTCGTATTTAATGAATATTTTTGTGAATCTTTTGCTATTACTTTAATAAGAGGGTTGTGGAATATAAAATCATCGGCAGCTTCTACCTGTTTTGCCATACCTGGTATAAAGTGAACTCTTACTTGTGTGGCGGATGGCTGAGCTTTTCCAGTATCGTAATCTGCGCTGGTCTCTACTCGGGTTACCATGTATGTTTTAGTATGATTTGAATTTGTTCCATCAATAGTAAATAAGTCCCCTGGAGATGGAGTTTTATTAGTGGTATTACTATAGCCCGATTTACTAAGGAGCGCAGTAGTTGCTCCTGCAGTTATTGTTCCTGCTGCTTCAAGATTATTACTTGCTGCAAAAGTTGCAAAAGTAGAGTCTTGAGGAACTCTGTGCTGCGGTAAAGAAACAAAAAAAGGATTTACAGCTCCCTGCCTTTGAAGAAGAAAAGTGTAAATTCTTTCAAAATCTGCTCTAATCATAGGGTTATACTTAATCTGTATCTCCCATTTATGAGAAGCTATAGCTCTTGCTAATAATCTTCCTGAATTTGTAAAATCTTTTATTGTTGGCTGAATAGAAGATAAAGTTACAGACGCAAAGCCAGGACCTGCAGTTCCATTTACCTGCCCCGCAGTACCAATAGTATTATTTGGATCAGGAAGTATATTTTGAAATGAAGTAAAAGTAGGCATTAGTATCTACTCACCGCACCCGTGGAATTAGGAGCAAGGGTCATAGTATCTACTTCTTCCACAAAGTCTTGGCCGTACGAATTTGCGGCCTGTCTAATCATACCAATAATATTCCCCTGTTGATTCAGTAACATATCTTCAACTCCACTAGCATCTATAGTATTAATATTAAAGCTTACATTTGTGGCTGCTCCTGCCTCTATATCATCATTTGGCACTACTCGACCAGGGACTTCAGGCACGAATAGCTCTGGACCCTGCTCTCCTACAATAAGTCCGGTATTACCACCTTCGGCTCTATTTCTGTATCCCGAGAACGCTGATCGGAAGTTCTCAGGGCCGCCACTACCCCGCTCTCCTCGCATGTAGCCAAGCTCGCCCCTAGAGGACTGGGATCTAGCTAAGTCAACACTATTTCTGCGCTGGCCCACTGATACAGAGGTTGGATTGCCGCTTCCTGCACTGCTACCGCCACCATCATACGAAGTTCCAGAAACAGTGGCTAGTTGCATAGCACCTATCGCGGCAATAATAGAGCCTGTTATGAATCCAAGAACACCCCCTTGCTCGTATGCTTTCATAATACCCACTGCAGTACTAGCTACGATTGAAGCCATCTTCATCTTCTTTTCTCTTTCGAAGTTCTTTCGTTCGGTAGCCTCTTTCTTTTTCTGCAAAGATTGTAGTTTAGCCAAACTAGCGGCACTTTGTCCGTCTCGTTTCTTTTCTGCTGCTATCTCTTTATCTATAGCAGCTACGGCAGCTTTGCCTTGAGCCGATTGGATAGATGCGATAGCATTTATAGCGCTCGCAGCAATAGCTACTCCATCTGCGGCTTTTATTGCGCCATTTTCCATGCCTTCAAAAGCTGCAGTAAAGCTTTCTGTCATTAAGAAAGCCCCCTGAGTTATAGCTGCCATTACTTCACCTTCAGGACCAAGCTTGGCTAAGTCACCAATCATTCCTTGGAACCCTTCTCTCAGTGCACCTATTTTTTCAGAAGAAATATTTTCCAAGGTAGCACCTTCGGGCATCTCTATGTTTGCGGATGTGGCGGCCGCATCCACTGCACTACCTGCTCCAGTTCTAAGGCCTAATAGTCTATTTCTCTCTACTTCTTCTTTGTTAATTGTCTTTAAATGCTCTCCATGCAGGGCTAAAAGCTCTGCTTGTATTCTTAAAACTTCTGTAGTATCTCCTTGTCTTGCGGCTATACTCAATTGATCTGTTAGTAAATTAGTCTTTAGTTGGTTTAACCTTAGCTCTTCATTTAACGCAGAAATTTCTAGGCCGCCCCTGCGGGATGTAGCTGTTGTAATTTTTGAAAGCTGTTCTTCTATAGGCAACTCTAGTAGACGTTGATTGACCTCGACTAACTCTTGTACGGCTTGTTTAAAACCCTCTAGATTCCCTTTAGATACTCCTAGATCGCTAAAAGCATCATTATACTTATTTATAATCTCTGGTAGATCTTCGTTAGCAAGATTCTGTATTATAGTGTTAGCAGCGTCTATCTGAGACCCAAAAGCTCCTGCGGTTCTTTTATTGTCTACAAATAACTTACTAAGATTTGCGACTGCATCTGACGCTCCATCAACAGCCGCGGCCGTTTTATTTACACTAATATTAAAGCTATTTATTTCTTCTAAAGCTGCCTCTACATCTCCATTTTTACTTAAAGCGGTAAATACTGATCTCAGCTTTTCTATTCGTCTGCCTAGCAACTCTACTTCACTGCTTGTTTTACCTGCCGTTATACTTACTACTTTTTGAGCCTCTAAAGCTGCCATTCCTTTTATAAGAACATTTTGCATCGCCTCAGCAGTTAGAGTGCTCTGGATAGCAGAAGTTTCTTGGATATTTGTAAGATTTTCGGTGGCCTCGGCAAGTCCTTCATTAGCAGATTGAAGGGCCAGCACATAGTTTGTCTCTCTAGGCACCATCCTTCCTCTTTCAGCTCTATAAGTGTTTTCAACACCCAAAAATTTTAAAAGCCTTTGTCCAATTGTAAGTTCTTTATTGTATGCTTCTGGTACCTTATCTTGTACCTCCTGCTGGTGAAGCGTCGCTCTTACCACACCCTCTCTTGCCTCCATTTCTTGAGCGAGCTTATCGGCGAGTTGTGATGCTATCAAACTTTCCATTGCATCGTTAATAGTATTAATAACTCCTGTGCTAGCGTCTAATACAGCAAAAAATCTTTCTGCATCAGTAGTGCTTCTGGAGTACGTTGTAGCTAACTGACTGACTACATTATCTAGGTCTGATAATCTTTCTTCGTTCTTTTTTATTGCTTCTTCAAGAGCTGTGGGCGGAGTGGAAAAGAACTCTACTATGCTAGGCCCTACTAATCCAATCAATAAGGCCACTTGCCCTATTATAGGCAGCATATTTAAAAGAGCAATACCAAGAGCTTTTGCAGCAACGGCTGTAGTTGCAAAACCAACTCGTAATAGTGCTAAAGACTTTGTGAGAGCACCCTTGCTAGCAGTCGATGCTGTAGTGGCAGCTACATCCATAACAAAAGCTGCTCGCAAGGAGGAGAGCATTTTTCTAAGGTCTCCCTGGGAGGCGGCATTTAATGCAGTTGCTTGAGTATTTAATATTTTAGCTTTTGTATCTAATTGCTCACTAATAGTTATCTGTTTTCTGGCTACTACTAGGGCTGCCATTTTTACACGCTTATCTTTGACCTGCTTGCTTTCTTCTCCGTGTTTTTCTATCATTGCGGACAGAGTTCTTAGATGAGCTTTTTCGGACTTATCTATACTTTTTATTAATTTTTCTCTATCCTTTAATGAAGCAGTCCCATCTGCCACAGAATCGACTAAATTATCAAATACTTTTGGAGCGCCTTCAAATGATTTTAAACTTTTTAAATTAGCTTTTCCAGCATCTGCAGCCTCTGTAGCAAGATCTGCCATCGCTTCTCCACCCCGAGTAAGGGCAGGAAGCATTTGTCTAACTACAGTACCTGACAAAGCAGCTATAGCTCCCGCTAATACTATCATATTAGTTCCAAGAACTCCAAGAACAGGCTGTAATACCGTATTAAAAAGATTAATCGCACTTTTAGTTAAATTGTCAAAAGTAGCCGCCAGCTGATCATAGGGATTAGGGTCAATTACTTTTGCAAGTGCTCCAAACTTAATTTCCCCCTGAGTAATAATAGCATTTGTAAATGCCATTCTTTTCTCAAACTGAGTAAGCTCATTAGCAGTTTTATTAAGACTTAGTGCATATCTTTCCGAAGCTTCATCCAGACGAACCATGATACCTAATTCATCAAGGATTTCAGGCTCCAGCTTTGCAGCACCTCTTACTAAGCGATCCATGGCATCAGTCATGTCTCGTCCCAGTGCGAGAGAAGCCCCCTTAGCTACTTTTGTAAGACCCTCTAGCTGGTTTTGACTAAAGCCAGCAGAAACACCCACAGCTACGGCTCTCATGGCATCGGCTGTAGATAGAGCTGCTCCTGTGATCTCTTTTAGACTCTCTACAAGAAAGGGCAGATTTTGGCCTGCTGCTCTTCCTGTAAATATAAGACCTTCTTCTAACTGCTTTACAGCGGCACTTCTTTGTAAAATACCAAAAGCAGCTGTAACAGCAAAAACATTAGCCGCTAAAGTAGCGTAGGCAGGAACCAGCCCACCTTCTCCAGTCATACTATTACGCATCTTAGAGAAAGCCTTCGTGCTATTCGAGGTTGCTCCAGCTACTCCTTTTTCGCCTTTGCTATACTTATTTCTTGCCTTACTAGTCTTATCGGTAGTTTTACCTAACTTTTCAGTGGCAGCTGCTGCTTTTTCAGCATTTTTTGCAGTAACACTTAAAGACCCGTCATCGGATATTTTAATTTTTAGGTTTACTGTGTTTGCCACTTTATTTTCTCTTTAGCTTATCATACTCTCGTTTTAATTGCTGAGAGGCTTTTTTGATAGCCCTGGAGTCAAGCCATGCTAGAATTTCTAGAAAAAACTCTTTATCTTGAATCTCGAAAATTTCTATATAGTAAGATAAGTTAGTATAGTCTTTACCAATATATCCTATTTCAGGGTATACTCTATCTCCAAGCATACCAAATGTATTTAAAGCAATAACTGCTATGTCAGGTAAGTCTTCTTCACTGGGAGGAATCTCACTCTCTACTGGTTCTTTGCCTAACTGTTCCATCATAGCAAGATATTTATCTCGCGTCATTCCCGTATCAAGATTCTTGAACAGTATTTCCAGTCTTTTTATTGTTAGATTTTTTTGGCTTTCCACGAAAGTTATCAAGGTCAAAGACTACCTCGTTTAGCCAAGTATCAAATTCTGCAGAGCCTGTAACAAGAACTTCTGCGTTTTCTTCTGTATAAGGAACATCCTTATCCATATCTTCGGAGTCTGCATCAATCAGCACAAGAGTTTCTAGATGTGCTAAAGTCAATCCTTTCCAATTCTTTACGCTTGCTGAAGCAAACTCTGATACAAACTTATCTTCGTCTAAATGCTCCGTAAGCTGACGAGTTTTTCTATCAAATTTTTGAGTGGTACACCTTTTTCGTAGAGCCGTAAGTTCTTTTCTTGAAAGATTTGCTACCTCTACTGAAAATCCTTCTAAGCCAGGAAAGTCTACCCAAGTGGATTTACTATCCACTACTAGTTTTTTAAGATCCATTAAACTAAATCTCCTTAGTTTGTGTTATATTGAAGTATTGAAGATAGAGCAGCTGAATTATCTGTCAGTCTCCAATCATAGTTTTGAATAAATACATCTGCTGCACCAATTCTGTTAGTAAAAGCACACGTAGCAGGGCCCATAGAGAAGCCCCTAAAATTGGAGCCCGATTGTCCGTTTCCTGCTTTTATAGAAATAGAAACAGACGAATCCCATGCTTGTGTATTGCTCGTATTCGCATCTGTAAGATACTGAGAAATTGATCCGGAGAGTATTTTTTTAGACACAACATAGCCACTAGGATACATTGAGTTTGAGGCTGATGTGACATCTCTAGACGCATGAATTGTAGTATATGGAGTCCAGGAGACTTCATTTTGCAATTCCATTGTTACAGATATTACATCAGTAATTGAAGAAGAGTCTATAGTTATATCCAAAATTGGATTAATTATATAAGATCTAGTACTAGATCTGGACTGGAGGGTTCCTGCAAGGGAGGCTCCTCTAGTTAATTTAGATGCTTCTCCTTGAATCTCAATACTCAGGGGTCGTGATTTCTCAATTACGAAACTACCATTTGTAATGACACATTTTTCAAGTTTAAAAACATCTTCGGGAGTGCTTACATACAAGTCAAAAGAACTAGTATCTAACATAAGCGTCTCTAGAATAGTAAAGTCAGACTCCTCGATAGCAGGAATCCTAAAAGAAAAATTACCTACATTAGCTTTATTTATAACACTTCCTTCAAAGTAATTTGATTGTGCATGAAGAGTTTTTACAGGATAACTACTTTCTGCAAAGGTTTGGCTAAAGTTTATTTCACTAATGTCTATTCTATACCTATTTCCTCCCTGTACGACGAATAGTTGTGCTTCTCTCTTAAAATTATAGCTGGGCATTGATTTTTAACTCTAAGAGAATAAGGTACTCTCACTTTTAATTAACCTATAGTATAATGGAGCAGAGGAAAAATGTCAAGATTTATTTTTGTTTGGTCAAAGAAAAAGGGGCCGAAGCCCCTTCTAGTACAACTGTCTCTAGGTGTTATGGGCGATATGTCAAAGAAACTTCGTCCGTACCTGAGATAGTAGATGGAAGTGCTTGAAAGTTAGTTTCCAAAGCAATAACATCTTCTACAGAGTGCGTAGGAACTTCAATATGACATGTAGGCATAGTAACTTCTAGACCAGTACCCGTAGCCCCTCCAATCTTAAATGTAAGAGCAAAGGAGTTAGTTACTGTACCTGTAATACTTCTCAAATCCTCAAACAGATCCGCCGAAGCATTAGTAGCTGAGGTATCTTCTGTCAAATAACATGTAAATGAGCCTGATACAGTTCGAGTCCCTGTAACATGACCAATTGGCACGTTCACAATGCCGATCTCCTCGGGAGTAATATAAGTGTTATTATTATTAATTGTAATATTACCGCCTGTAAGAGTCAAATTATAACCACTAGCTGATAAGCTTCCAATATAGGGGGTACCTGATGTAGGAACGGCAGTTAGAACTGTTAAACGGTTACGAATAAAGTTACTAGTACTAGTGATGTCTTCATTAATGTAAGTAGACGCATTTGCGCTACTATCTACGGTATACAGTCTGTGTGCGGCATCTGAGTCTAGCCATACTGCTTTTTCCTCTACTGCGGTAAGAGCACTAATTGCAGCACCATCAGCAGTTGTATCGCTTGCGCCCGGGGCTCCTGCTTGAGTAATAGTTTTTCCAGAAAAGTCAATTACATCCGTAGAGTTTCCTGACCAGTTAATTGTAGCAATTCCATCGATATCAAAATCAATAGAAGCTTCATTTACTGTACAGCCTTTCAACTTCACTACTTTACGATTGTCTTCGCCCAATACAAAGTACATATTTGCAGTTCCAAGAGTAGACGAGTTAGAAGCATGAAAAGACACTCTACTTTGTGCTGCAGTATGAGCACTTACCTTACGCTTTACAGTACCATTACCAGTAGCTGCTGCAGATCCTGCTGTAATTACAAGCCCTGCAGTGTTTGCTGCGGATACTCCCGCTTCAAAAGTAGCAACATTAGTTACAGTGAAGTCGGTGGTTCCTACAACGACGATTTCATAAGTTTCACCTTGAACCATATCTGTTGCATTAATTACAAGAGAATTTTCAAAGTCAAACTTAGCAGTATCATATGCAGTTGCGCCAGCCATCAAATTCCATAATACTTCTTCTACTGCATGAACCATGTTAGCATCATCGTCTGCCTTTCCTGTACCATTACCGGAAGAAGCAAAAGGGCGAACATAAGTGGCAAAACTCCATTCTCCTGGAGCCAATGAATCGTTAAAAGCTCTACGACCACGACGGCTAATTCCGCCTGCCGATTCCATTTCGTTTAGAGTTATTTCTGAACTATTGGTAGCTTGTGAAAAGCTGAATCCATCTAGAACAGGTACATCCCATATATAGCCTCCAAACTCGATATAAAGTTTCGAGTCCCGGCTAAAATATAATTGCTGTGCCATAGTTTTCTCCTATGAATCTTGAAAAGACTTGGACGTGAACATTTGTTCGTGCCAGTATTTTCTAATATCGAACCTCTATTAGCATCTCTCCAACGCCTAGCGGTTCTAACACTCCCTCATCAGTATCTATACTGATTACGGAAATTTGTTGTGTTCTAAATAAGTTATTCTGCTTATCGGAGTACTGTAAATTTGAGTTTTCTTCTAAAACAGTTTCTACATCTTCCATTAAAGCATTCAATGCTTCCTGCGCCTCTTCTTCGTTAACATAACAGCGAATGGTCACAGATAGGAATCTATCTTTGTAGCCACCACCCTGATATTGACGAGTCTCACTTCCGGCGTTCAAGTGAACTGCAGGAAAATCTTCTACTTCATCCCAGAACAATAATCTAGGAAATACATTTCCATCCAAGTCTACTAAAAACTGTCCTGCTCCATTAATATCCTTTAGTTTAGTTACTAGAGCTTCTATAATATTAGAACGCCTGGAGGTATAATCTCTTGCTGCCATTATTGTCTCCTAGTATATATTCTTCCTAAAAAGTATTGAGCCATTATCTCTCTAATAGACTTGTCAATAAGAGGTCTAGGATCTCTATTTGAGTCAGAAAATCTACTACCACTTGTGCTCTCATATACTTGGTATGGATCTTTTCTGTAAGTATACCCTACACTAGGGAAGCCTTGTTTTGTTAAAGAAACATCTGTCGCCTTAACGCTAGCTGCAAATCTTCCTGTTCTATTCTCAAGCCCCGGTGGTCCCATATTTGATAAAACCGTATTAGGAAGCCTGGCATTAAGAACCCCTAAAATATTTGCTAAAGAGGCAGAGCTTTGTGTAGCTCGAGTCTGTAAAGGTGCAGAGGTAGCTAAAGCCTTTTTACGTCTTTTTACTCCACCTTTATTTGAAGACTTCTTCGTGCGCTCTTTAGTAGATCCTTCTGTTTTTAGCTTAACCTTTCTAGGATCTATTTTCTTATCTATCTTTACTTTTTTGTCTTTTATTTTTACACTAACAATAGGTTCTACAAGCACAGAAAAAGTTTTGTCTCTAATAGAACTAGAGCCTTCGACATCTATAAGTTTCTGTATTCCTATTTCTTCAAAATACTGCCTTACTAACTTTAGGGTCTGCTTCTCCCTAGCTGCATCTACCCCTCTATTTTGATACTTATTCTGATAAGTAATGTAAGGAATATAATTTGCGGATACCCCTTTTGTCTTTGTGACATTAGAGTCATACTCTAATAATACAGCATCTATTTCAGTAAGAGCGCCGACATCGAGCTCTCCTTCTTCTACTTTTGTGCTAAGATAGCTTCTTAGATCCTGCCCTATCTGGAGTGCTGTTTCAGGATCATCTGCAATAGTGCTAGCTTGTTGTAACCCTTGTTGTATCGTAAGGTTAGAAACAGGGGAACCTCGTCCCGCTCCGTGTCCCCTATCCACTGAAGATTTTAGCTTTTTTAGCTGATCTTCGGTACCTTCAACTACGTGCTCGATAATTTTTCGTTTAAGCCTAGAGAGCGAGCCGAAAGAAGGAACAACAAAAGCTTTGCCTTCTAAAATTAATTTAAAAGTTCTTGGGTCACGTTCTTTTATGGTACGTCCCGCAAGAGTGTTTTCAATTGTTTGGGGCCCTTTTGTATGAAAATAATTATTTGAAATAAACTTATCTTGTAATACTTTGGCCTGAGATCGAGCATAAGTTAACATAGACTTAGTTGGTCTAATAGTATTTAACTTACCTAATCTTTCTCCGTGTCGTTTATTTAATTCTTTTATTGAGTCATTAACGAAGCTAAGATCCTCTAGGAATAATACCTGAGGACGTCCAGATCTCTGCAAAGACTTTCTTACTCTTGTATTCTCTTCTGCACTCAGTTTCTTTAATAACTGATTCGATATATTTTTTCTTATAGAAGACTTACTCATTAGAAGTTTTTATATAAGTCTAAAACTCTTTTTATATGGTCTGGAAAGCCCACGTTTCCTGCAACACTAGTAGTAGCAGAATTTTGTATAGATGCTCCTCCTAGAGTTTTTCTTTCTCTATGTTCTCTCTTAAAATAATATGTAATTAAATCAATTACTGCAAGTTTAAGGTCTGTAGGTAAAGCAGAATAACCTGCAGTATAGGTTACTTTTACAGAGCCAGCACCTTTGGGCCAGTTCTTATAACCGCTGCCTGAAACATACAAGACACTATCTGTGCCTGAATCTAAATAGTAATCTGCGCTTGCAAGAGTGGTATAACTAGCCCCTACAGAGCTTCTTGTTTCAACAGAAACAATTGCATTTACAGGACTTTCTGTAAGCTGTACGATATGAGTACCCCAATTAATTGAAAATTCTTCTACTTTATTACTAGAGAAAAAATCAACAAAAGAGTTGCCACAATAAGTTTTTACTAATTCACTTATAGAAGGAATAAGAGTTTGAATGCGCAAATCATCCTTAGGATTAGACATGCCTTCTGCCTCTTTATACTGCGCTAATGTAATTAAATCTGCCATAAGTATATTAGTAAAAACTTTGGGGGAGGTTGCCCTCCCCCTCAGTTGCTAGCTATTATTAAGCTACTGAATCAATCTTGATTACGGGCTGATCACCGCTTGCACCTGCGACGATTTCATTGAAGCCCAGAGACTGGGTAGCAACGAGTACACGACGCTGATTCATTACTTCGTAATCCTGCTCAACGGTTACACCGCGGAGTCGTGGAATCACGTAGTTACGTGCATATACTGCGAATGCGACTGCTGCGGCATTAGCTTCTGCGGCGAACTCTTCAGAAACAACTACTGGAGAACCGAACACGGCTCCAACAGTACCAGTTACTTTGATAGCAAGCTCAGTACCTACTTCATCAAGGCTCTGGAAAGCAGAGTCACTCAACAAATCATAGTACATATTTGGGCTTACAATAAAAGTAACATCAGAAGGATTCAAGCCATACTTGCCCATTTCCTTACGTGCACCCAAGAGGGTAGCACCAGTCATGGTAGAGAAGTTGCCTGCACCTAGTGAAGCACCATCGATGTCGTGCTTAGCAGTTGCTGCTGCTGCGTGTCCATCAAGGCCAGAAATAGTACCGTTACCCTTAAGGATAGCGGCTTCTACTGCACGGCCATGTGCACGAGCAACACTTTCAACCAACATAGGCATCAAGTTAACAAGTACTTGCTCGTCAACTTCGTTATCCATGAACGTGCTTGAGATCAAGCGATAGGCGTTCAAGATAACTTGCTTAGGCTGGTAGGTAGCGTTTGTTGCGCCACGATTTTCCAAGTTACCACCAGCAGCGGCAGTTGCCCAAGCGGCTGGATCAACATCTACCTGGATAGGAAGAACTGTAGACTTGCCATTTACAGGAACTTCACGGAACATACGAGCGACTTTCAATTCGTTCATAATTTCCTTTTCAATCAAAGAAGAAACTTCCTGATCAATGTCACCTGCGTTAGTAGCATAGTCGATACCTGCTTTTTCTTGAATATCACGAGCAAAGTCAGTATTCCAACCTTTCTGAGTCATAACACCCAGCATGTGAGCATTCAAGAAATCTTGGCCCCACTTACTGATGTCAGACTTTTCAGAACGATCAGCGAATACACGCTTAGATTCACGCATAGCTGCAATTTCCTGCGCTTTTTCGTCTAGCTCTGACTTATACTTATTAAGCGTTTCTTCCATATCGGCGTTACGCTTATTAAGATCTTCTTGAACATCAGCCAGCAAACGCTCAGTACCTGATTCGATACCAGTTGCGATTGCAGTTTTAACTTCTTGCTGCTGTTGAGCTTTCGTTTCTGCTTCTGCTTGAGCTTGTTCAATAGCTTGTTGTGCTGCGGCTTCATCCGTAGCTTTTTGTTCGGCTTGCTTCATTGCAATCTTTGCAGCAGTTTCTTCTGCTACTTTCTTAGCAAATGCTTCCAAGTCGATTTCTGGAGTATTAACTTCAGACATTTGGATCTCCTTTTGAACCTCTTCGGTTCCGTCCGGTGTATCACTAGCTACGCTAGAAGTATTAACTTCGTCTTTAGCCAGAGTCTGACCGGCTAGATCTACACGATTTGTGAAAGTTTTCTTGAATTCTTCGTACTCAGCCATGGAGTCAAAAGATTTCGCTAGTGAGAAAGTAGCCTCTTGATTGCAAGGAACGGATACAACCGATACTTCAAACAATTCAGCGTCCTTTATCTTTAGTCCGTCAGTTTCCGATAGGTAATCAGCATCCTTGACTCGGAAACCAACAGAAAATGCTCCAAGGATACCTTCTTTAACTAACTCGCAAACATTAGCAGGTGCAGACTTGCTAATTTTTGCTTCTAACTCCAGACCATTTTCTGTTACTTTTAGGCCTGTAGCTCGACCGATAGGACGGTCGTAATCATGATTAAAAAGAATAATAGGATTCTTCTCAAAGTTCTTTAAGCCTCCCTTTGCCCATGCTTCTCCGGAGATTGAGTCTCCAGCACGATCAAAATCAGAGGTGCTTGCCATTCCACGAATCATTACACTGCCATCCTCGGAAGGCATTGATTTAAAAGTGGAGGTAAGATTAAAAATTTTTTCCATATTAGTTCTCGTCTTTGCTCATTACTTCTGGAGCAGGCTTAGGCTTAGACGCTGCTTTAGGAGCAGGCTTAGGCTTGGGTGGAGGCGGTGGAGGATTCTCTGCCTTTTTAATCTCTGCCCATATACCAGGAAGGCTTCCCTCTAGTGTCTGTAACAGTCTGGACCAACTACCAAAATGGTTAAGTGCCATACCGGAACGAATAGGAACCTCATTTCCGCAACTGTCGTAATCATGCTTTTCAAGAACTTTTCCTTTCTCAAGCATAAACATACCTACTTCTTGCAAGATCTGATTTCTTACTCGTAATCTAGCCATTATCTTCTCCTTCTTCTGGTCTACCGCCTTCATCTGGGTTTACTGCACTTCCTGCTATATTTGCAGGAACCCTTAAATCGTCATATCCTTCTACCGCATCGAACCCTAGAGACCCTCTGGCTTCGTTAGGGCTAATTATACCTGCGTTTACTAAAGAAGTATAATACTGCGATTGATCTCGTAGTTCTGGTTGTAGGGCAGGAATATCGGTAATGTCCTCTGCCAGTAAAAACCCAAAATATCTTTCTAATGCAAAATTCATTTTACGAACAATAGGAAGTATAGTCTCTAAGTAATACATTCTCATGTTTGGACGAATATTTGCATTATTTCCAGAGTCCAACATCAAAGGAGGAACTCCGAGTGCTTTTAAAATAATTTTCTCGTTTTCTTCAATTGCTGCTTGAAAATCTAATTCTTTAAAGTTTACATTTGATACTGAATCTAATTCGATACCGCCGTCAAGAATAAGAGGTCTGCGTCCTCCTGCATCTGGTCTATATCGAGCTGTCCATGACTGTATCATTCGCTCTTTAATTTTTTCAGATAAAGTATTGGGAGATTTAAGTACCAATCCAGGTACTGCTCCATTTTTAAAGAAATTATCCTGAAAGTCTCTCATGCTGCGAGTTAGTACCATAGTACGTAATGCAGGCTTTAGTCTAGACACTCCTCTATATATAGAGTAGAATGAGTTGTCTTTAATATGTATAATTTCCGTAGGTTTATAAGATATCTGCTGATTAAAAGTAAATTTTTCTACATAGGTAGTATCACTAGCATGAATAGTCATTTTGTTTGCGGGTAGATGGTATAGGTGTGCTCCATCAAAATATATAAATATATTTCCATCTATTAAAAAATCCGTAACTAGGTTACGGCGAAACGTGCTAATATCTTGAAAGGGGTTAGGTTCTTTGTTTAAAAGAAGCTCTACTCTAGAGCGTTTAATTCCTTTTACAACACTTTGAAGACCTGAAATTTGAGCCCCAACTCTAATAGGGATTTCAGATACATCATCTACAATAAGATTAACGCCTCTATTTACTACTTCTAAATCTTCATAGGCTCTTTCGTAGTTTACTACTTTTTCCCTAGAAGGCTCTGTTTTATGATCATAGTAAGGTTGAGCAGGGTTAAGTTTTTCCTCTACCTCCGGCTTTCGTCCTAATACTCTATCATACCATGCCATGTTTTTCTCTTTGTATTTTTACCCAGTTCTTTTGCTTATTAGCAGTACCTAGTCCTGGGTTTCTTCCGTAAATGGAGTGCAGCTGTAAGTGGTGCTCATGGCAAAGAGTAACTGTATGTTTGTAAAGTTCTTCTCTATGCTTATCTATAAATTCATCTCTAAAAGATAAAATATTTTTTGGATCTAATTGGTTTTTTGCTATATAAGTATGAACCAATGGGCTAAGAGTGTAATAGTGGTGAAAGTCTAATTTTACTTTTGATCTACAAATTTCGCACTCAGTGCCTTTTTCATAAGCATTTTTTGCTTTATCTCTTATGTATTTTACAACGTCTCTTTTTAAATCCATTTTCTAATACCAGAATTATATCGAGTTTGGGGTACCATGTCAAATATTATTTTTAAGATGGTGTCATTAAAAGCCACTGTTTGATGTCTCAAATGAGTATAAAGCATACCTGAGAGCATCTGCCATGTGCGAAGCTTTATTATGCTTTGGCTTTTCTTTAAGTAGATTGGGGTTGGGATCCCATTGATACTGATCAAGAGCTGATAGAGTTTCCTTACACTCTTGATCTACATGTAGCTTATCATTATCCACAATTCCTTCTACATGGGCAATCCCATCTAGGACAGACTTCTTAGCATTATTAGTACTAATATCATAGTTTTGCGCAAAGTCAAAACGAGTTTGCTGTGCGGCGGAATCAATAAATATGTAATCAATATCCCACTTATCTATGAGTCTTTGTATTTCTCCTGCATGTTGCTCCGTAGTACGCTCTGCATCGAGATACTCGTCTACTAGGTAATACTTTTCTTCGTCCCAGTCATAAGCAATTACACACAGAGCGGTAGGATCTCTATACCCTACGTCCAGTCCTGCGAAGACATCCATCTTGCTCATATCCATATCTTGGAACGACCCCGTACATTCTTCGTAGTTATAACTCCAGACCTGACCTTCGTAAGTATTAAAGTCAGCTTCATATTCTTGACGAAACTCAGCCTCAGACATACTCTTACGAGCCTCTGCTATATCTAGTTCAGACATTCGGGGATTTGATTTATAAGTGGCACGAATAGATGCCCACTCAGGAAACTCAGGATCAAAGCCTCTATGGAAAAACTCTGAAAACCAGTTGTTTTTACCACGAGGAGTAGAAATAAAGATTGCTTTGGAATTATCTTTGTCAAGCGTAGGTCTAAGTGCCACATTAAAAGCATCTCTACCATCAGCAAGAGCTGCTTCATCAAAAATAATCAAATCGTAGGATCTACCTACACAGGAATCAACTTGATTAACTGACCCCATACGCACAGTAGATCCGTTCGATAGTTCTATAACTTTATCTTTTGCATTATCTTTGACTACTTCAAGATCAAAATGTTTAATCAGTGTTCTTTGCAAGTCGAAAGATATCTGCGATAAAGCATAGTTAGGCGACATAATTAGAATGTTAGAACTAGGAATAAGAGATACTAGCTGTCCAATAATATTGGCAATGTAAGTCTTTCCCTGTCTACGAGAAACAGCCGCACAGACAAATCGATACTTAGGGCTATTAATAGCATTAATAATCGCTGTCTGGGAAGGTAGTGGTGTAATACCTAGCAACTCCAAATAAGGATCGATAGGCAACTTCAAAAACTTGTCTTCCTGTGTGTAATCACAAATATAATCAGAGATTATATCCTTGCGGCTAATTTCAATCATCTAGTCTTGTCCCATGGACCTTGTTTTGCTATACTTCCTGCAATATTCAAGTTCCGTTAATTTATCATCCTCAGCATCTTTTTTGACAGGTCGAATATTTCTTTTATATTCTTCCACGTCAGAACCCTTCCACTTACTATTTTTTAGTTGAGATTGCATAATTACCTCTTAGACATCCATGCAGATACGCCCATATAAGCGCCTACGACGCCGGCCTGAGCAATGTAAAATAACCCGAGTAAATCTGCTAGAGCAGCTACTCGGCTCTCGCTTACAGCAGGGCTAAACAATATGGCACTAAAAACTATCATAGAGCCCATCGCAACCCATGCCATTCTTTTTTGAGCTTCTGACTTTTCTTCTCGAAGTTCTAGCTCTAACATATCTTGTGATCGTTTGATCTCTTCATCTGACACCACACCATCTCCATCTAAATCAAATTGTGCGTAGTGTGAATCTTTTTGTAATTTTTTCATGGCAGTAGAATAAATAGGGCGCCTGCGGCTACTGTACCGCCAATTATTAAAGTAGTAAATCCAACTAAGATTTGTTGTAATAAATGCTCTCTTTCTCGTCGTTTTCTGGCTACCATAGCCATTTGCTGCTTTCTTGCGTGCTCTTGTTCTGCTTTAGCTTGTTGAAAGCTTTTAAGCATTTCAGGGTCTATCATAGCTAACAGATCATGGACATCTTTCCAGTGTCTCTCATAGCTTTTCTTAATCATTGTAAGCTTGAGCAGCTCGCTTTGACTAAGAGGGTTAAAAGTACTGGATTTTCTTCTTACCTCAAATTCAGTAACTGCTTCCCCAAAGTCACTGATGGTACCCATGAGCTGCTGCATTCCTTGACCGGTTTCATTGGCTTTTTGTATAAGACCATTTATCTGTGACAAAATAGTACTGGCCATCACTACTGATTCTATAACCATGGTCTACCACTTTACTTTGTCCGCCCAGTATGCTGCGGACATCTTGCCCTTTGCAATATTCTTTGCATGTCGGGCTTTGAATGAAGCACGTTTACGCTTCATTGCTTCGCTTTCTCCTTTCTTAGGTTTACCGGCTGTTTTTGCTCCTTGCTGACCAAAACGAATAGTTTTAACTTTATCTCCTGATTTGGCTACAACAATGTGTGATTTCTTTGCATGTCCAGGAGTGCGCTTGGGTTTATTAAAACCAGAGACACCCGCGCGTTTTACTGCAGGATGCTTTTTCTTAACGCTTTTTCTTCTTGCCACGTCGTCTTCTCCGCTTTTTCTTTCCTGCAACTTGTCGAGTTATGCCAGGAACCTTGGCTATACTAATCCCCGCCATTACTTTTTACCCCGTCTTTTTCTCCTTTTAACAAAAGTACTAACATTAGTAGGTTTGCCTCCAGGATTGCCGGCCGCTCTTTTTCTACGGACAGCTGACTTTCGTTGCTTTTCAGTAAGACCAGCGGCTTTGGCAGCAGGAAGACATTTTGGATAACGTTTTTTTCCTGATTTGGTTCTTCCGCATTTTTCAAAGCCGCCGCTCTTTTTAGGTCTGGATATATCTACCCAATCTTCTTTAAACCACTTAGTAAGACCACCTTTTGGTTTAGCCATTATTCTCTCCGCTATGGAGTAAGACCTCCAACTCTTTTATCTTTAACTCTAAGTCTCTAACTCTTGTTACAGTATCACTTACCTCTGGCGGAGGAGAGAAATTATCAATCCACTCGTCATTTTCTTCAACCTCTATTGATACCGCCTGTAAGTTATGCTCTAAAAAGGCTATTCTCTCCGTAATACCGGTATAAGCCCACACAGATACTGCAGTAAAGGTTACTAACCCTATTAAATTCTTTAAAGGTATGGCTAACTCTGTTGCTTCGTTTATCTTTGTGGGCATAATACCTCGCTTATAGACAACTGCCTATCGCTTAGAAGGTCACTTTTTTCCGCGCTTCTTTTTTAAAATAGCTTTTTGAAGTGCTGGAGGCAGCTTCTTTTGAGCGGCTGTTAAGCCTCCCATAGACTTCTTCTTCTTGCCCTTACCTTTCTTGGCTGGACGACCTCTTTTCTTTCCGTAAGTTCCTTTACCTGCTGGCATTACTTTACTCCCATGCGGTATTTCCCGCCTTTGGCTTTATAAGTTTTTACAAGCCACCCATTTGCATAAGCTGAAGGATATACAGCAAACTTTCGTTTGGCCTGTGCCTTCACTCGTGCGTAAAGTTTTTTATTTGTAGGAACAGGCTTTTTCTTTGCAGCCTTTTTGCGTTTACGAACAGCCACTTATGCGTCCGCTGAAAAAAGATCCTTGCTCTTAACCACTGCTGCCGCTTCTTTTTTCTTTTCGCCATTTTCGTAGGCTTCTGCATCTTTTTGATTGGAAAAGCCCTTTTTTCCTTTATCAGGGTTAATTCCCCACCAAGTATTTCTTTTTTGATAAGCCATTTTTTTATCTCCTACACTTGGAATGCAAGTGTTACTACTAGTCCTAATAGGAATAGTATTAGTGCTCCGCCAAACTGTAGTTGACGCTGTTCCATTCTGTCCAGTTTCTCGTCAATATCATCTAGTCGATTAAATGTGGTTTTCCATCTTTCTTCACACTGAACTTCATGACGTAAAAACTGCTCGACAACATTGTCTAGCTTACGATCGTCAGACATCTTTTAACAACTTTTCCATGAGCTTACCGTAGTTGCCCTGGCCGAAAGGTACACCTTCATTTATTTGAACATTTGTTTGACTTTTTACGTTTGTAGCTTGAGCTTTTTCAAGATCAGCTTGAGCCTTAATCTCGTCCATTCTCATCTTATGTGCCATTTGTAACAAGTCTGCTAAATCCTTACTAGAGTAAACTCCGGTTTCTTTCGCTTCGTCAAGCTTACTTTCAATCATCTCGTCTAGTAAACTTGCAATATTATTTTTGTTGCGATACCCCATATCTAAGTAAACAGTATCAATATACTTTTTTACTTCACGTTTGTTGAGCAACTCTACGACTTGGTTTTCAGAAACCCCGAGAGATTGCACGACCCCGTTGATATTGCCGAACTGCAAGTAACTATTAGCTACTTCAAGTCCCTCTGGGGAGATTGTAGTTAATTCTTTAGCCATGTTTCAAATTATAGTTGTTAAGGGGTGGAATGTCAAGAATTATTTTTGAAAGGTCATGGAAGAAAACTTGGTGGTGTAGGCCATACCATGTCGTCTGCATGATCTGGGAGAGTAAGACCTTCTGTAATATTTCTCAATGTAGTTCTGTAGGTGCGAGCTTCGGCTTTCTGCTCTTCTGTTAGAGTATTATCCGATACCTGAGTCCAATCACAACCAGCTAGTTTATTTGTGCGCACTCGCCTTATCTCTTCTAGAATTAAATCTGTGTCCCACTCGAAAGACCCTGTAGATCTGTTGTACTCTGCATAATCATTAGGAGGAAGACCTATCTTAAAAAATTGCTGAGTGTCATGATTGTACCAGTGTTGATTGACAAAGAAGTTAGCATTCTCACAACCTTCTAATAATTCGTCTTCATTGACATGTACAGTTCTCATATACCCATCTTCGGACAACCCCTCTGGATTTGGTGCTGAGGTAGGAAACTGTACATTAAGTATCTTTCCTGTGGTTTCTTCTATATTTACTATAAATTGCATTAAACTAAATCTCCTAAAAGTAATGTGTTTTGAGATGCTAATCCGCCACCACCGCGAGAGGCGCCCGAGAATTCATATACATTTATATATGCTTGATAACTAAAGTACCTAATATTGCTAGCATTAAACTGTATTCCTCTTCTCGACATGACGCCCATACTAGTATAACTTGTAGTACCGCCTTGAGTCCCATAGCGCATTTCTACATATAGATCCTCGTCATTAGTTAAAATAGATCCATCTGAAGAACCTAATTGAAGTCCTGAGAAAACTTCACATCTTTCGTTTGAACTAAATCTTCTGGAGTCGACGGCAACTCTGCCATCTGACGTCATAATTTGAACTCCATAAGCATGGTTGAGAATATAAGAACCCGATACATTTGAAGCAGGTACAGCTATAAAGTAGTCTACATTTCGAAGCGTCCAAGTTGTTTTGTATGCCAGATTGGAGCTGCTAAACTGTACAGTGCTTGAATAAAATCTTATGTATCCATTAGCAATACTAGCATGTATGCCTTTAGGATGCGATTCACTATATCCATTAACTCCTGTATTTGAAGTATAACCGGAAGCGTCTGTTACTCCTTTTGCATTTACAAAAACATAAAAAGAAGATAATCCAGAATAGGATACAGTATTACCACTACCGGAAGCTACAACGACGAGTCCAACATGATTTTTAGATGAGTCATTTACTACAAAAGTGCCGCTAGCATCAGAGCCACTTATTTCTATTCCATAAGGCATTACGAGAGCCTCAAAGCAATTACATCTACGGCAACCGAATAACTCTTACTATTTGATAAGGTAATTCCACTACTAGTTTTAGTAATAGTAAGTGCCGCACTTGGTCCGTTTACTATAACCTGTACTTTGGCTGAGTTATTAGCATCTGAAACCGAGTAAAACTGAGAACCGCCCCCAGGGATACTTACAGTAGCACTAACTTCTAAATTTACTTGTCTCGTGTTTGATCCAAAAATTTCATTACCATTAGGACCAAATATCTGTAATCCATATCCTGCCATTATTCTCTCCTTTAAGTATGCAATTATAATTGAAGAGCAATAAAATGTCAAGAAGTTTTTTTGAGGTGGTGCAATAAAAAGGGCCCCGAAGAGCCCTTTTTGCTGAATGCTAGAAGGAGAAACGAATCTCAGTTTCCAGCTTGGAGCCGATTGGATCAACTTCGTCAATTTTCGAACCTTCCCACTTACCTTTGAACGTAAGAGGGCCATTCTTAATCTTATATCCAACTTCTCCTGAGTAGCCATCAGTGCGGGGGCCTACTTCGAAGTATAAGTTCTTGTCGCTGTCACCCAATAGAGTGCCGAAACGCAGGTGGTGCACAGTGTCATCACTCAAAAACTCGTCATCTAAAAATCTCAGATCATTTTTGTATTCCACATAGGGACCAGCCATTGCAGCGCTGGAAAATACCATGAGACTGATAAAAGATAGTACATATTTCATATTTTTCTCCTTAGTAGGTCCAAAACAGGAGCATACGGGGTGTCGCTCCCTCCATTTTTTCTCCACTTTTCAAATTATATGAAGTATAACACCAATTGTCAAGAATTATTTTTGCTTGGTGTAGATTTTAACTTATACACCGTTTTACGTTTCTGAAAAAACCCAAAGTCGTACGTGAGGAGGTGCCCCGCGCGGCCGCGATAGTCAAGGTCTATTAACCGCCCCCGTTCGATAGAAAAAATCAATTGACAAATGCTTTCGATAGGCGCACTATATAATCTCATTCACTGACAGGGGGCTACCATGCTTCACCTACTTGGCACTTATTTAATCTCGGCGCTGCTAACAATTTCTGTTAGCGTTTCCGGTGTCACTGGCTGGCTGTTTGTTACAACTAGCAACTACTGGCTAACCCAAATCATCGGGGCGGCGTTAATTGTTTTTGCTTTCATAATGGTCACGGTTGCTTTTGCAATCACTCAATTTTATTCGGAATAGGGGGGCTGTCCAACTTTTGTCCAGCTTTGGGGCGTTGACTAAATCGCTCTATTTGCTATAATACTCGCACACTAACCAAGGGGACTTATATGTCTAACTACACTGAAAAAATGATTGCCACCATGAAAGCGGCGGCTCCCTTAAATCTTGCCAAGGCGCAAGAGCTTGCCTCGGACTTTGGCGTTAGCCATCGCTCGGTTATCTCAAAAGCCAAGAGCGAGGGCATCGAATACGTTGCCGCGACTCGCAAGGCGGCGAGCAAGCCTAGCGGCCCGACCAAGGCCGACATCTTGCGCGGTATCCGCGAGGGATTGAGCTTAGGCGACCGCGAGGGCGACCTAACCAAAACCGAGCTTGTCACCATCTTGGAGCATATCGGGTGAAGGCGGCTCGCCTCTTAATAGATTGGTTGGGGGCAGCAGCGTTATGCTGCGCTCCTTTCATAATCGACACGACCGAGGGCAAAGCCCTCGCCATCGTGGGGCTGGCATTATTGACGTTGCAAGCGTTGCGCGTTTCGTGCTATAATCTGGTTTTCTTAAACATAATCGGCATCGGAGGATACACATATGCGATTTATTTTTGACCTAGACGATACTGTCAT